>Ga0228535_1002027_pt1 | contig 22985 bp, 20 predicted proteins | sample SJ1metagenome_FD_168457 | JGI IMG/M metagenome (GOLD analysis project Ga0228535, IMG submission 168457) | Enriched culture of PCE-dechlorinating microbial communities from Ithaca, New York, USA - SJ1 | ecosystem: Engineered > Modeled > Simulated communities (microbial... > Unclassified | place... | reverse complement strand
TGTTCCAGTTCGTCACCAGTATGCCGGAAAATATCATCTGCCAGCAGCAAGTTACTTGCTGCCTGATCAATATCGTTTTCCTGATATGCCACCTCAGCCAACAATCGGTAGGCTCTTCCCCGGTCATCGGTTATTCTATTTGCAGGATTTACTTGATCCGCCAAGGAAACCGCATCCTGGGCGCTGCGTTTGGCTTTGATTAAGTCACCTGTTCCCAGCCAGTTTAATCCTTCCGATACTTTTAGATCAGGCAGTATTTCCTGGGCATTTATCTCTCCAAACAAGGTACTACCCTTTTGAGTTTCATCTATGCCTTTCTCATGCTCGCCTTTGAGATAGTATAACTTACTCAAATGGAGATGATTCATGGCAGCGTGGTATGTAAGATTGAGCTTTTCTGCCAGGGTAAGTGCCGTTGTCAGCTGATATTGTGATTCTGGTAAATCTCCCCTATCCATCCAGAGTAAACCTAAATTAGCCCGGACATTGACCTCGCCTTCGATATCTCCGAGTTGCTGGTGAGATTGCAGACTGCGTTGAAAACTTACAGATGCAGCTTCCCAGTCTCCCATCTTCCATTGCAGAAGCCCAAGATTATTGCTGGAGCGGGAGACAGCCACTTTATCTCCAATTTTCTCCCTGATTAATATACTCTTCTGGAGGTAGTTCACTGAATCACTCAAACGGCTTTGCTGGTAATATACACCGGCAATTCTATTGCAAAGGGAGGCATACAATGCAGGTTGAGCATTTTCCTGAAGGTTTTGTAAACCTTCCTTGAGAATTTTTTCTGCTTCTTCCAGATTACCCTGTCTGAACAGGATCCATCCCAGATCATGCCCCTGCCAGATGTATTCCATTGGGTCGATCCCATTTGTCAGCTTTAACAATTCACCTGCCTGTTTCAAATAGTTAATCGCCTCGTTATATTGACCCAGTTTTTCATACACTTCGGCACTCAAGCGATGCAATCTGGCAAGTTGCAAATACTCATCCTTACCACAGGCTGCTTCCGCCAACCGGTTTGTCGCTTTCCGGTAAGATTCCAAAGCCTGTGCGTATTCACCTTTAAATACCTGCATATTTCCCAAGCCTGTATAAACCTCAGCAGCTTGAAAGTGTTGATGGGGCACTGTAGCCATCAATGCTTCTGCCTGGCTAAAGTACTTACGAGCTTGTTCTACCGCAAACTTATCTGCAGACAAATTACCTGCGCGAATACAGTACTGTAATGCTTTTGCGCGATCATTGCTGTAAGTAAAATGCCTTGCCAAAACATCAATAAATTCTTCAATTCGGTTTTGGTATAGGTTTTCAATAGATTGCGCTATCATTCCATGCAATTCACTTTTATCACCGCTCAGAAGTGAACTATAGATTGTGTCGGACATCAAAATATGCGTAAACCGGAAGTCCTGACCTTTAAAATCAGAATAACGTTCCAAGATGCCACGCTCAACAAGCTGCTGAAGAATATCTTCAAATAAGATTGGATCGCTTATTTTGAGAACTTCGCGCAATAGATTGGAGTTGAAATCCCTACCGATAATGGATGCAACCTGCAGTAATCTTCTCTGAACTGCGCTTAATCGATCAAACCTCGATAAAATAAGACCCTGGATTGTATCGGGAATTTTTAAGGAGAATTCCTCCATCTCTTCTTCAGTAGAGCGCCAGCCTTCTTCATGGTGGACAAGACCCTGTTCTATGATTATCCGAACAAGTTCTTCCAGAAAAAATGGATTCCCGTTACCGAGATTTACCAGTCTTTTTGTTATTCCATCTGGAATCAAATGCGGGTGAAGCAGATTCTGTATCAGGGTTTGCGAACTGGAATCATCCAAGCGACGCAGAGGTACCTGACTGATCCGATTTCCCAATTCGCCTGCGGCAACTTTTATCAGGTTAACAAAGTTTTCATCTGTTATTGCTCTTGTAGCTACAATAACAAGAATGGGAAGATTGATTAACTTACGGGAGATGAAAGCTAGAAATTGAAGCGACGACTCATCTGCCCAATGCATATCTTCAAAAATCAATACAAGAGGTCTGTCAACGGCAGTCTGAAATAGAATATCCCTTACAGTCGTAAAAACTTCTCTTTGTAACTGTTCAGGATCCAGTAATGAAACCGCGGTCTTCTGGAATTCCGCCTGTGGCAGCGTCCCAAGCATCCAGAGTAATAATTGCACTGTATCCGGTTTGCTCTCATTGGGCAGGTTTTGGATATGTGACGAAATAATCTTCATTTGCTCTGCACGGGATTCACTTCCTGTGAGATTAAGGAAATGACGCAACATATCCTGTAATACCCAGTACTGGATCGATTTTTTATATGTAAAACAATGGCCGGTTATTGAAATAATGTTCTTTTCAATTAATGAAGTACGTATCTCGGAAATCAGTCGGCTTTTACCTATGCCCGCTTCTCCATGCAGGAAAATCATCCGACCTTTAGATTCAGTCTGCACATCGGATATTTGTTTAATGATGCTGTTGAGTTGGTTCTCCCGACCTACTATTGGACTGCGTATCTGCCGCAATTGCCGGGCAGAAACATCTCCTTCCAATAATCCGACAAACTGGTATGCAGATACTGGTTGTTCATAACCTTTAAGCCAGAACGGCCCAGCAGGTTGAAATTCAGCAATTTTCTGCACTCGTTGATAACACACCTCGCTGACAAGGATCACCCCTGGATTCGCTGCATCCAGCAATCGGTTGGTTAGATTAACTGTGTCGCCAATGGCAGTATAGTTCATGAGCATATTTGAACCAATTCCACCAACGATCACTTCTCCACTATGTAATGCAATATGCATTGATAATTGCAGGTCTTTTGGAATTTTATCGTGATGAATTTCGTGGATTTGATGATTGAACTTTCTTACATCATCCATCATTTCCGCTGCAGCTCTCATGGCTAACTCTGGATGATCTTCGTGTGCTATTGGAGCACCAAAAATGGCCATCAGCCCATCACCCAGCATCTTGTCGACCATGCCATCGTATTTATATACGTCTTTAATTAGCAGATTCATGAACTGCTGGATAATTAAAAAGACTTCCTCGGTATCAACTGAACGGGAAAGGACGGTGAAACCAGATAAATCTGCAAATAAAATCGTAACAGTACGGCGTTGACCTGTAGCATTTAATCCTGCCACCCTAAACCGCTCCATCAGATCGGCGCCCATCATTACACCCACTGTTTCAGGGATATATTCCCTTGAGGCAGCTGTAGCAACCAACGCGCTTGTATCTACAGGGAGCTTCTTTCCACAGTTCCCACAAAACCGCATTCCGGGCGGATTATTAAAACCACAATGAACGCATAATGACGCAGGCATGTTATTCTGTTACCTTACTATGCATACTATCCAGATAAAAATAGGAAAATAAGTAATACACTAATACTATAACAATTCTGTGACAGTTTAGAATATCTTGTTTGCAATTTGTAAGCCGTATGTGATATTCGTCTACAAATCAGGACGTTTATCGTGGGATAACCATTCACACATAACACTATGATTACCATACTACTGGAAAATCCGATACAATTTGAGATATATGCAAGCTATAGATTTTTACATAAAACAAATCCCTATTTATGGTAAAGTGATTCTTGCGCCTATGGATGGGTTGTCAGATCAACCCACGCGCTCGCTTGCAAGGGATTTTGGCTCAGCTATCAGTTATACAGAATTTTTAAACACTATTGACATACTAAATAACAATAGAGATATTCATGAGAGAATGTCATTTCTTGAAACAGAACGCCCTGTTGCATTTCAATTGCTAGATGATAATCCTGAGAGAATGTTGGAGGCTGCCAAGCGAATAATTCATCTTAATCCCGATATGCTGGATATAAATCTTGGATGCCCTTCCAGAGCAATAACAAGCCGTGGGGCTGGTGCAGCACTACTTCAGAAACCAGCCTCTGTAGCAAAGGCTATTCAACTTCTGGCAAAGGAATTTTCTATTCCTGTGACTGCCAAAATCCGGCTTGGTTGGGATGATCGTAGTCTGAATTATTTAGAAATTGCCCACATTATTGAAGATAATGGCGGAGCGATGGTTGCTGTTCATGGAAGAACCCGAGCACAGGGATATCAAGGGACTGCCCGGTGGGAGCCCATCGCAGAAATTAAGCAATGTCTAAAAATCCCTGTTCTGGCAAATGGCGATATAAAAAATGCAGATGATATTGATACTGTATTAGGTTTAACAAAATGTGATGGTGTAATGGTTGGCAGGGCATCGCTCGGTAATCCGTGGATCTTTGCACGTAAAAACCTAAGCGATGTAACATTAATTGATACTTTATTCACAATTCATCGTCATTTACAAAAGATGATTGATTTTTATGGTGAAACAGCCGGAATTATCTTTTTTCGTAAGCATTTAAAAGCCTACTTAAAACGATTCGGAATACCACGCGGAGAGATGGTAGAACTTCTCACCACGCCAGATTTTTCTACACTGATTTATCTGCTAAATAAAATTCCTGATGTAGCCAAGCAAGCCAACAGATGACAAGTAACACAGTGTTCCGTCAATGCATTCGAAAAGCCTGCATGTTCAGGTTTCCTGGACCAGATGGAGAATTTTTTGCCTGTCCTAAATGTGGCGCTGGAACCACGGTAGTCGCTCTATTTTCCCATCATGATCAGCAAGACATAATACCGGAAGAATATCGAACACGCACAATAGAAGCAGGATTAGACAATTTGCGCAGTATCTTAAATGTTGGCTCAATTTTTCGTACAGCTGATGCTGTCGGAATAAGACATATTCATTTATTTGGAATTACTCCCTCACCCATACATCCGCGTATGCAAAAAACATCTTTAGGTGCGGAAGATATTCTTCCCTGGACTCAACACTGGGATGGATTAGCCGCAGTCAGAGAATTGAAGAGTCAAGGTTATCTGATCGCAGCTCTTGAAAAAACCAGAGAGTCTCAAAATTTATTCGATTTTTCTTTACCAGCCGAATACAAGAAAATTTTGCTAATAGCAGGTAATGAAAATACAGGGATTGATCCAGGTATCCTCGCGGAAAGTAATTATATTTTACATCTGCCTATGCTCGGTAGTAAAGAGTCGCTCAATGTAGCAAATGCATTTGCAGTAGCTGCATACTGGTTCAGGTTTAATAGTTAATTAATAAGTAGAATCATGTTAGTCATCCAGCGTGTAATCCTGAATACAATTTTCCCCCGGTTGCTTATTTTGATTGTTACAGCATGGAATTTGCTATGCGCAATTCAGTTTCTTCTTTATGCACCAGATTACGCTCCCAGCTTTGACCTTCCCTTTGGTGAAACCGGGATGGCTGTGATCCAATCACTCGGTATATTATTCCTCATGTGGAATATCCCGTACATTTTTGCATTACTGAATCCGACCAAATGGTTTATTGCACTAATATCAGCCGTGCTTATGCAATTCACGGGTTTAATTGGAGAAATCTGGATAAAAAGTCAATTAATTAACCCACAAAATATGGCAGCTTCCATCCAGCGGTTTATTCTTTTCGATGCCATTGGATTAGTTCTTCTGATGTCTGCTATGGGACTGGTATGGCGAATTCGGAGGAATGATGAAGTATGACACACTGATATCGGCAGAAGATTTAGCAAAGAATATTAATAACTCTGATTTTCTAATTATTGATTGCCGCTTCGAATTAGCAGATCCATCCTCCGGTTATAACCTTTATAGAGAGGGACATATACCCGGAGCATACTACGCAGATCTCAATCTGGATTTATCTGATAAACCCAATCAACAAACCGGAAGGCATCCCTTGCCAAATGAAAATCTCTTTATTAATAAATTACATGCCTGGGGAATAAAACCATCCACACAGGTGATTGCCTATGACGGAGAAAGCGGAGCCATGGCAGCTGGAAGGTTATGGTGGCTCTTACGTGCTTATGGTCATGACAATGTTGCAGTACTGGATGGCGGAATTTCAGGATGGATTAATGACGGATACAATCTTGATATCGAACTTCCTCCACCCAGAATTCCTTCAACTACCCAGTTTGAATTCAACTCTTCCTGGATGGTTGATACGAAATCTATGGAAGAAATTCATGACCATGATGATTGGATGATTGTGGATGCCAGAACAGAAACCCGCTATTATGGTCGTGAAGAAATCATCGATGTATCTGGTGGTCATATACCAGGCGCAATAAATCTACCTTATTCAAAGTGCTACACAACCAATGGTTATTTTTTAAACAAAGATGACCTTAAAGCTTATTATGAATCGAATGAATTGGATAAGCATTCAGGCAAAAAGGTAGTAGTATATTGTGGTTCCGGTGTAACTTCTGTTGTTCATGTTTTGGGGATGATGTATTGTGGATTTGAACGACCTCTTCTCTACCCGGGTTCATGGAGTGAATGGATCAAAGATCAGAAACATGACATTGCAGTTCTTTAGCTCATTAAACCAATCCAGATAAGTTCTTGACGCTTCGTTAATATATGCTATACTGGGGTATAGTATATAAAACAGGAGTGTACGAACTTATGCCACTTTATGAATATCGTTGTTTGACCTGTGGAGAGGAATTTGAGAAATTAGTCAGTATTTCAGATGCTGAAAAAAATCAACATTGCCCAGAATGTAACAACAATACAACCATCCGTAAAGTATCCACCTTTGCTTCAACAGGTTCATCATTCGGAAGCTCCGCCAGCGCTTCAAGCTGCTCTGGTGGAGGAAGGTTTACCTGAGGATAAATTCAAGCCGCCGGGAGCGGCTTAAGAAAGATAAGACAATGATCAGTGTAGAACAAAAAAAAGCTCTCCAACAACGTTTGCGCCGAATCGAAGGACAGGTTCGTGGCGTTCAAAAGATGATAGAGGAAGACCGCGATTGCAGAGAAATTGCACAACAATTACAGGCAATTCGATCCGCAGTTAAATCTACCAATCAAGATTTGATCCACACCTACTTAAATGAATGTGTTCCACACAACGAATTTTCTGATACAAAATTAGCAGAAATTACCAGAATCTTTGCATACCTGGATTAGGAGGGCGATTATGGCATCGACAACAGTTCGCTGGGTTACCGGAAAACAATTTATTGGCACTGACTCCACGAACCATTCTGTCGTATTATCTACAACGGCGGAAGGAATCGGCATGAAGCCCTCAGAATTATTACTTGTTGCGCTGTCATCATGCACTGCGGTAGATGTGGTGGAAATTCTAGAAAAGAAGAAAATTAAAATTCAAAGCCTTGAAATCGTAACCAATGGAGAACAGGACGCAGATCCACCCTGGACTTTTCGAAAAATCCATATCCATTATCGAGTTTCAGGGGTCGGATTAACAGAAAAAGCTCTCATCCAGGCTATCGAACTCTCAGAAACAAAGTACTGTTCTGTGGCTTCAACCATTCGAGGTGTTGCAGATATCTCAACCTCGCATGAAATACTCCCATAGAAAAATAATTGAACAAATAATTTTATAACAGGCTCCCCAAATAGGGAGCTTTTGATAAATTTCACCTCTCACTACGCGGAATGTCATCAATTCTGTATATTTCATTCCCTACTTTTCAATTTCTATATTTAAGGAATATCAAAATGTTGTATACTTGATTTCTGATACCCCAAAATTTTATAAGGGGCATACCCCTTCCATTATTAATCAGGAGGAACTTGTGAAAGAGGACATTCTCAACAGCTTAATGAAACCAAAGAGCCTGGCAATTATCGGCGCATCCACCAAACCGGGCAAAATTGGATACACCGTAATCAAGAATCTCATCGACAGCGGATACGCGGGTAAAGTATACCCAATCAACCCTGAAGCCGATGAGATTCTTGGTTTTAAAGTGTATAAATCAGTACTTGACGTACCTGGTGAAATCGATGCTGCAGTAATTACCATCCCGGCAAAAGTGGTGATCCAATCGGTTGAAGAATGCGGTCAAAAAGGTGTTAAAGCACTTATCGTTATCACCTCTGGCTTCAGTGAGACAGGCAATAAAGACCTGGAAACCCAGCTGGTTGATCTGGCACATGCTAAAGGAATGTGTGTTCTTGGTCCCAATATTGTTGGCACCTTATCCAACTCTGACAAATTAAATGCCTCCTTTGCACCATTCCTGCCGCTCCCCGGTAAAGCCTCCCTTTTGACCCAGAGCGGTGCATTATTGATTGCCATCGATGCTGCCACCTATACCCGTGGTGTCGGATTCGATAAACTTGTTTCTCTTGGTAACATGGCAGATGTTGATTTTGGTGACTTAATTGAATGGCTGGATAAAGATCCAAACACAAATTGTATCTGCCTGTATATTGAAGGCATCAAAGATGGACGTAAGTTTATGGAAGCGTGCCAGAATAGCAAAACCCCGGTGATTGCGTTGAAATCAGGGGTTTCGGCACATGGTGCAGCCGCTGCTGCCTCACATACAGGTTCGTTGGCTGGCTCAGGAAAAGTATATGATGCAGCTTTCCAACAGGCCAGTGTTGTTCGAGCCTCCGACCTAAACAATTTGTTCGACCGTACTTTAGCGCTTTCATTACAGCCTCCCATGAAAGGTGAAAACTTGCTGGTTCTCACCAACGGTGGTGGTGTCGGAGTTCTGGCTACGGATGCAGCAGAGCGCTATGGCGTACCTTTGAAATTTGCTCCGCAGGATGTTCAGGATGAATTGAAGAAACATATGCCTGAGTTTGGATCAGCCAAAAACCCGGTAGATATGACCGGCATGGCAGGCAATGATTGGTATTATGCGACCACCAAATTCGCATACGGACACAAATGGACTGACGGTCTTGTAGTTTTATATTGTGAAACTGCCCAGACCAATCCACAGGAAATTGCTGAATCAATTGTCCGTGCGATGAAAGATTCAGGAGCAAGTGGGAAACCATTGACGGTATCTTTTGTGGGTGGAGAAAAATCTGACAAAGCCATGCGCTGGCTGGTTGAGAACGGAATCCCTGCCTACAATGCTCCAGACCTGGCAGTAAATGCAATCGCAACACTGCACGAATTCGCTCACATGAAATCGATGATGGAAGATGGAGTGCCTCCATGTGACGCTGAAGGCAGTAAACTGGGACGAGAGATCATCGCTAAAGCGAGGGCTGATGGACGTGATGCACTGACCGAAGTGGAAAGCAAAGCTCTCTTTGCTGCATATGGTTTGCCTGTTGCTCCGACTGTTCTAGCCAAAACTGAAGACGAAGCTGTTGCCCAAGCTAAGAAAATCGGTTATCCGGTTGTGATGAAAATAGTTTCACCGCAGATTTTGCATAAATCTGATGCCGGTGGTGTAAAAGTCAATGTTAAGGATGAAGCAGCAGTTCGGGATGCTTTTAAAGTGATTTTAGAAAACGCCAAGAAATATAAGGCAGATGCTGACATTCACGGTATTGCGGTTCAGGAAATGGCACCCTGGGGAACTGAATGTATTGTAGGTTCAGTAAATGACGCAACCTTCGGTCCGACAATCATGTTTGGATTGGGTGGTATTTTCGTAGAAGTCCTTAAAGACGTTACCTTCCGTGTCGCCCCGGTATCAGCCGGACAGGCAGCAAAAATGATATCTGAAATTCGTGGCGCACCCATCCTGGCTGGTGTTCGTGGTGAAGCTCCCCGTGATCGAAAGGTACTGGCAGACATTCTTTGCAAATATTCCACGATGATCAATGACCTGGCAGATGAGATCAGTGAAACGGACGCAAATCCTGTTCTTGTTTACGAAGAAGGCAAGGGTGTAAAAGTAGTCGATGCCCGCGTCATCTTGAAGAAAAAAGCTTAAATATAGTAATAACTACCCAAACATCCCGGCGGCATTTTGCACCGGGATGTTTTATTTAGACTTGATATGTATAATATTAACAAGGTGAATTATGAATTCTAAGATTGTATCCATCTATCAAGTACATGGTCACATGGAAGGGGAATTAATCAAGACTTATCTTGAAGCGCATGGAATTCCTACAGGTCTTGCTCAGGAAAGCGCCGGCATGACATATGGATTAACTTTTGGATCTCTCGGTAAAGTGGATATCCTGGTGAAGGAGGAGGATGCTCCCCAGGCACGCAAGTTATTGGATGATTATGAGACTGGAAAACTTGTACCAGAATAATGAATGACCGAGATTATTGAGTGATTAAATTCTTTTCCCTGAACCAGTAAACCATATCCCTAATTGAATCTTGAATTGTTCGTGGGTTGTAACCCAAATCACTTGTTGCTTTCTGGTGAGTAACAATTGAATTACTCTGGATGGTACTCAAAGAATAAGGTGTGAGGTGCGCCTTCTGGTGAGTCAACCGGCAATATGCTGGCGAAATCCTCGCAGCAAGTCTTGCAAGCCCCAAGGGAACATTTATGATTGGGATCTTTCTACCAGCATAATGACTGGCAAGGTAAAGAATTTTCTCGATTGCAATATACTCACCAGAAAGAATATAAATTTCTCCAGGTAATCCTTTTTCGGCTGCCAGGACCAAACCTCGGGCTACATCCCTCACATCGACAAAGTCATAGCTGCCTTTGACAGAAAAGGCAACAGGTGTATGCATCATGCTTTCAACAAGTGAACCCATCTCTGAGTGATTGAAATCGTATGGACCCAATACTCCGGTTGGGCAGACGATAATGGCATTGTATCCATCCTTGGCTGCTTCTACAACAAGCTGTGAGGCTCTTGCTTTTGATTTATCATAATCGCCCATGACATTTTCTGGATTAAAAGGAATTGTCTCGTCAATTGTAATTCCATGCTTAACTGCGCCAAGGGCATGTATGGAGCTAACATAAATGAACTTATTTACGGCTGCGTCTCTTGCCGTTTGTAATACATTCTTTGTCCCCTCCACGTTCACCAGATTCAGCTTATCTGCATCTCCTGGGAGGATCGAGATCATTCCAGCCAGATGAAAGACACAATCCACATTCTGCATGGCTGATGATAGGGATGAAGGATCGAGTATGTTGCCATACACGATATCTACATCTAAACCTGTAATTGATTCCAGGGAATCTCCAGGAAGAACAAAAACTCTTACTTTCTCATTTTTTGACAGTAACTCACGAACTAAAACATTTCCAATATGACCTGTTGCACCTGTAACCAAGTTCAACATAGTGTTCCCCTTCATGAATTTGTTTATTATATTTTTATCGTTTCTCTGAGGGGTGTAGAAGTGAATACCTGCATATGACACAGGTCATAAGGATAGATTTCTCTGAAATATGGATTTACTTTCTTTTCATCGGGAAGGATTTATGAATGGGGAAAACACCTTTTTCAAGTGAGCGAATATCTTCTACGGTAATAAATGCTTTCGGTTGATTTCGATGGATAATTTCCAACACCTGTTGTGCATCTTTTCGATTTACCACGGTAAATATCAGACGAACTTCCCCGGTTGAACCTTCTGCCCGAATTTTTGTTACTCCGAAACCAGCAGCTATTAATTCTTCAGCGACAACATCTCCACCCTTCTGGATAATGGTTCTAATCAGAACGGAACCTAAAGCCATTTTTTCTTCGACATACATACCCACAAAATTACCGACTGCAAAACCTGCGGCATAACCGATATATGCGAATATATTTGAAAGATGCTGAACAATTTGACCCACTGCGACAATCCAAATAAACACTTCTACAAAACCAAGTAGTGGCGCAATTTTCCTCTGACCGCGATTAATCAAGATAATGCGGATTGTACCCAGGGTTACATCACAGATTCTTGCCAGAAACACGATTAATGGGAGAATAACTAAGGCATAATAATCCATATCCATAATTCTGAATATCAATTATGTAATATTCAGCTCTCCTTAATAATATCTACTTCCCTCTAGCAATTTAATTATATAAATGATTATCGACGATATAAATTGAATAATCAGCTTAAACTGCAAGCTGATTTTTAACCTAACAATTATTAGGCGTTATATTTCTGAGAATTTTCCCTCATTTACGTAATAAGTCAATTCTCCTACACTCAGGTTATTGATGCCCAATTTATCAAGAGTTCTACCTTTTCTCCAGTAATCAGTACGATGAATAATACATGCCAGTCGGATTATCGAATCCATTCCCCTGACAGAAACGCCATATCTTTCTCCCAACGCAGCAATTGGCACCAAACTCATCGGCACATCTTCAAAAATGTAACGATGATTCAAAGTTGCCGGTGCCTTGATCCCATAGTAACCGGGTTGATTGTGAATAGCCTCATGCAGATCTTCACCAATCGTATTGTATGCCAGTTTCAGCCAATCTAATGCTGTCCTGCCCCTGATACCCAGGGAAGCTGCCACAGTCACTCTTTCCCGATCAAGCACTTCCAATACGCGTGCTACTGAAGGTGTGACTCCATCAATATAAAATTCGAAATCGCCATGTGTTGATTCTATTCTTCCGGCATTTAAGAGAGTCAATGAAGGATGGAAAATAGCCCCCATATTATTCAAGCCTGTTTGTAATACATTTACACCATCTATATATTGAGGATAAGCTTCATGGATCAAATCCAGTACCATACGTGTCCTTTTGGCAGGTAGAGCAGCCAGGGGTACGGCTTCCTTGATTCTGAAGATACGGGCTTGAGCCGGTCCATCTGAGCGGGAGGCGTAAATAAATGTCTCCGCTTCTGCCACAGTCACATCAGCTTCACAATTGTTGTCCTTCAGCACTTTCGCAAATTCAATCGCCCCGCATGTTCTGCCAGGATGAAGAACTACCACCTGTCCATCTTTTAGATAAGGTGCACACACTTTGGCTACATCTGCATGAGCAGAAGAAGGAACCACCACCATGATTAAATTTACATCTTCTAACGCTTCCTCCATTATATGGGTTACTCGATTCAATCGGGCAAATCCGCGGGGACCATTGTCATAACTTTCAAGGTCAACACCACCAAGCTCCCGGATGGCATAAATATGATCTTCAGATCTGTTGTACAGATTAGTTGAAAAGCCCATTAATGCCATATGGGCAGCCATTGCTTTGCCACCATGTCCAGCTCCAATTACACACATCTTAATCTTGTCTGTCATGCTTCTCTCCATTCTTAAAGCCATTCTTTCAGGCGGGTTTTCTCATCCAATGGATTTTGCGCTTCGTCCACTGCAACGCAAGCACCATTCCGAATTCGGGTGCGGATCTTCCCCAATGCAAATGGATTGTTGCGCAATTGCGGTGCATCCAAAATACCCACTTTTACTGCTCTGCTGAGAACTGTCGGTGATGTAAAAGGATCAGTTCCTTTATCCGTTGCCAGGTTTCGTATTGCCTGCAAAGTAACCCCGGCTTCGTTTACGATTTTTCTCTTCCGGTCTTGCACCCATGCGTCAGCCAGCAAATCGGGCGCACCAAGAATCGCATTCTCAATGGCTCTCGATGCAATTTTGGCTGCCTGGATAACATCCGAACCAGTTGCTGCATGATGTGCTTCACTATGCCCAACAACATGTACGATATGCGGTTTTAAAGCCATTTGCAGGTAGATGGATGCAGCCAGATGCCCCATTGCCTCAGCCTCATCTACGGGGTAGCTGAGCAACCCTGTTCTTGTCTGCTTCCAAATTGTAAAATTGTCATCCTCCAATGGATGGATTAATTCCAGAATTGCTGCCATTTTTGCCAGATCATTCGCATCAGATTGATCGGGAGGACTGTTAAACATTAATTGCGCAATATAATTTTTTACCCCATTATGTTTTGCATTGTAAGCTGCCAGATAGGCACTCACTGCAAAGATGACATCCGGAGCATCACGCATACCCCAATGGTGAGGTTCATTTAATTCAACAGGAATATCCCTCTCTCCATACCATCGCATCACCTTCTGGTGCTCAATAATCGATCCTTCAAGATCCCAGGGACCTCTGCCATCCATCTGATTAAACCAGAATAATGGGATCGCGCACCAGGCAATGTTAATGGTTTCAATATACATCTCTGCCAGGTTGATAAAATCATCAGTACCTGAATATGTTCGCATTAATGGATAATTTCCAATTCTTGATGCCTGATACAGCATTTCATAATCTGACTTGCTGCGTACAGGTACGCCCCCAGCTCCACGCGAGGCTGGATTCTGGCGCTCAGGATGAAAAAAATTCTCCTGGGCATCCTGATCAATCCCAAGCGAAATTACATCGAGAACTCCGCTTTCTGAAATTTGCTTAATCCCTTCCAAAGATGCTTCCATTGTGGGTAGTCCAAAGTGGTGCCGAATAATTGGATAGGGCTGTTTCCACATAATTCGCTCAACGGTTTTTTGCGGTGGTATAAAATTCTTATCTGCTCCCTGTATTTCGCCACGTAAGTAGCTTAAAACAATTTCCGGTTTTTCTCCTCCGCTAAACACTTTTTCAAATAATGGAAATTTTTCGGCTTTTGCAGCCAGAGGAGGCGTTCCACCAAAGGCAAACCGTACACCAGTACGGTAAAGATCATCCATTTCTTCAGCTAATTCTCCAAACAGTTTTTCTCCATTTTCGGGTGTCAATCGATAAGATACTGCAACGAGGTCAGCCTTATTATCTCTTGCTGTCTTTGAAATTTCCTTAACAGGTACAGCCGGACCAAGATAAATTACCTTCCAACCAGTTTGTTCAGCCAAATTCATGAAACGATTAATCCCTGCCACATGGACGCAATCACCCATAGCCGCCACAACCATAATTTTCGATTCCATAATTCCTCCAATCCAAGGAGCCAATTCTTACCAATAAAAGCTAACTAGCTTGAATATGATTCGTAGTTAAGCAATGATTTTATTTTGTAAGTATTTTGCTGCTTATAGAATTTTTAGATAGGGTCTAACCGCTTGAATCTCAGGCGTTTGACCGATCATCTGTTCAGATTCAAATCTGAGCAGGGGGCATTAAACAGTAAATTCATTATACACGAAAATAATATCAGGTTTTTTCGCAGATGATATGTGCTTGTTTGACGTAATGACTTCATTCGTTTAGAATGACATCCGCGCATTAATACAGCCTAGGAGTTCATCGTGGCTACATCTACAATTGCATATGATTTAAAAAATACCATCTCCAAAAACCGCCTTCTTGGATTATGGCGGATGCTTACTGGCTACCGTTGGCTATATCTGATTGCAACAATAACTGTTGGTATATCGGCACTGTCTAAAACAGCCACCTACCTGTTGTTGCGATATTTCATTGATGATATCTTAACCCCTGGTCTTTACCACCTAATACCATGGGTCGCAGCAGGATTTGTTGGTCTAGCTATTCTGGAAGGTGGATGTTCCTTCATCAGCGGTTCCCTTGCAGCAAAAACAGCAGAAGCAGTTGTGCGCAGGCTGAGGGATTACCTCTTTGATCATATTCAACGGTTAAGCTTTAGTTATCATGCCGAAACTGCGACTGGTGAATTAATTCAAAGATGTACATCGGATGTGGATGCATTGCGCAGGTTCTTTGCAGACCAAGCAATCGCAGTTGGCCGCATCATCCTTCTATTTACCATCAACTTTATCGCCATGCTAAACCTAAATCAGAAGCTGGCATGGATATCCATCATTGTAATTCCTATTATTCTGATTGTCTCCTTGTACTTTTTTAAAAAAGTAACCGCAGCGTATGAAGCATATCAGGAACAGGAAGCCACTCTTTCTACAACTTTACAAGAGAACCTTACCGGTGTTCGGGTGGTTAAAGCCTACGCGAGACAAGATTATGAAATTGCCAAGTTTGAAGCGGACAATGCTGAAAAGTATAAACGTGGTAAACGACTGAATAAGATGCATTCCCTCTTTTGGCCAATTTCTGACACCCTGTGTGGTATGCAATTGTTAGCTGGTTACTTTATCGGGGCAATGATGGCGATAAATGGAGAAATCACGGTCGGTACCTATCTGGCGTATGCAGGTTTGGTAGTATATCTGATATTTCCTATGCGCAATCTTGGAAGATTAATAGTTCAAGCATCTACAGGAATGGTCTCTTACCAACGTGTCACCCAGATTATCTCTCATGATAGGGAAGATCTGGACATAGCTGAGTATCTTCCTGAGGAAAATATCAAAGGTGCAATTACCTTTAATCGTGTTGGATTTTCTTATGAGAAGGATCATGAAATTCTTAAAGATATATCCTTCCACGTGGAACCAGGTGAAATTGTTGCATTATTAGGATCTACTGGCTCAGGTAAAACATCCCTTGTCAACTTATTACCCCGTTTCTATGATGCATCCGAGGGAACCATATTGCTGGATGGTGTTGATATTCGTAAATATTCGCGCAGGTTGTTACGCAAACAAATAGGAATTGTTGAACAGGAACCTTTTTTATTCTCGAGAACCATTTTTGAAAATATCACTTATGGCGTTGGCAGAAATGTAACTCCAGAAGAAGTCTATGAAGCGGCCCGTGCTTCTGCAATTCATGATGTGATTGTAGGATTTCCCAATGGCTATCAAACCCTGGTTGGAGAAAAGGGAGTAACTCTTTCAGGTGGACAAAAACAAAGAGTGGCAATTGCCAGAACGCTATTAAAAAATCCAAGTATCTTGATCCTTGATGATTCAACATCTGCCATTGACCTGGAAACAGAATCGGTAATACGAGCTGCTCTAGAGAACTTGATGAGAAACCGAACCACCTTCATTATTGCCCATCGAATTCAGAGCATTATGGGAGCAAATTTGATTCTGGTCTTTGATCAAGGTAAAGTCATCCAAAGGGGATCGCATAAAGAACTTATTCGCACGGATGGCATGTATAAAAAGATTTTTGAATTACAAACACGCATTGATGCTGCCCTTGAAGAGGAAATTAAATATGTCGGATTATGAAGAATTTGATGAAGAAGAATTTACTTCATCTTTTACTCAAAAGACCTTCAGCCGAATAATTGAGCTGATCAAACCTCATACCAGTTCCTTTGTTACATTTTTATTGGCTATCGCCATTGTATCCATACTGGATGGTTATTTTACTTTTCTCAGTAAACGGATCATCGATGAAGGAATTGTTCTAAAAAATGTTCCCCTGCTTCAAAAACTTCTCTTAGAGTATGGCGGTTTGCTGATTGTTCAGGCTTTGCTCGTTTTTGTATTTATCTATGTTGTTGCCATGCTCGGAGAAAAGATCCGATATGATTTACGTAACCGGATGTTTGCACATCTGCAAGAACTTTCTTTAAGTTATTACAGCAAAACCCCCGTTGGCTGGATGATGTCGCGCGTGACATCGGACTCCGAAAGAGTTTCAGATATGATAACCTGGGGACTTGTGGATTCAACCTGGGCGGTAATTAATGTTGCTGCATCTGCGTACTTTATGCTGCGCATTAATTGGAAATTAGCTTTGATTGTAATTACGATTATTCCAATACTCGTTTATGCGGGAATTGAACTGAGAAAAAGAATTTTAGTCCAATTCAGGAGAGTCAGGAAGATTAACTCAAAAATAACCGCCGCATACAATGAGAGTATCACCGGCGTCAGAGTAATAAAGGCTATGGTCCGTGAGGATGAAAACCTTGATGAATTTAAGCTCCTGACCGGTGACATGTATCGTTCCGGTTTTAGGGCGGCCTGGTTATCTGCGCTGTTCCTACCTGTAGTTCAAATCATAAGCAGTCTCGCACTCTCTGCAGTTTTATGGTACGGCGGTTATCAGGTTGAACCTGGTTTTATCACCATTGGAGGAATTCAGGCTTTTGTTTCATATATAGTATTTATGATGTGGCCGATTCAAGATCTTGCAAGAGTATACGCAGAATTACAGCATGCCATTGCTTCTGCTGAGCGGATCTTTTCTCTCATCGATGCGATTCCTGATGTCCAGGAAAAACCGGGAAGTCATAATCCGGGGTCAATATTGCATGAAATTGAATTTGACCATGTAGATTTTTATTATGAAACTGAAAAACCGGTATTAAAGGATTTTTCTCTACTGGTAAAGCCAGGTGAAAAGATCGCACTAGTCGGCCCAACTGGTGGTGGAAAGACCACCATTGTAAATCTGCTTTGCAGGTTTTATGAGCCACGTAAGGGAGTCATTAAGATAGGTGGATTGGATTATCGGGACATCTCATTGAATGCGATTCAATCACGGATTGGTGTGGTATTACAAACTCCACACCTATTCTCAGGAACCATCCGCGAAAACATCAGGTATGGCCGTCTCAATGCCAGTGATGCGGAAGTTGAATCTGCAGCCAAATCAGCAGGCGCACATGATTTTATTATGACACTTGAGAAGCAATACGACCAGGATGTTGGTGAGGGAGGCAATCAATTATCGGTAGGTCAGAAACAATTAATTAGCCTGGCGCGGGCAATACTTGCAAACCCAGAAATATTTATTATGGATGAAGCTACCAGTTCTGTAGATACACTGACCGAAGCGATGATTCAAAAAGGAATGGAGACTCTTACCGAAGGAAGGACCAGCTTCATCATTGCGCACAGGTTATCCACGATTCGGAGAGCAGATCGAATTCTATTTATTGATCACGGACAAATTCAGGAATTTGGAACGCATCGTGATTTATTGAATAAGCGAGGACATTATTACCAGTTGTACACTCAACAGTTTATAAGAGAATCAGAAGAGAAACTTGATCAAGAAATCAGGAATTAATTTGTTTTCAGGATAGAATTGAAGTACTAGTATTACTGGATAAACTAATTAGAGCAAATCGTGTTTTTATATCATTGGTTTACGAACCCCCATATTGGACCTGAGGTTAAGAAAAAAAACTTCCTCTTTGTCCAGATAGATGCCATCGGAATTGGTTTGGCAAATGCCGCCGCACCTTTCCTGCCGGTCTTCTTAACCCGCCTGGGGGCATCCAATTTTCAAATTGGATTACTCACATCGATGCCGGCACTTACAGGGTTGATACTGGCAATATTTGTAGGGAGATATCTTCAAACTCGAAGTAATATTATTCCATATTTTAGTGCAGCCAGGCTTCTGGTCGTTCTTTCTTATGCATTAACTGGAATTGCCCCTTTCATTATTCCTCGAGAATATCTCATTTTTGGAATACTATCAATTTGGGCGGCGGCAACATTACCGCAAACCGTTGTAAGTATCCTGTTTAGCGTTGTAATGAGCCAGGTGGCAGGACCAGAAGGACGTTTCGAACTCATGAGCCGGCGGTGGTCGATAATGGGATTTACAACTGCGATTGCAGTTGTTATCGTTGGACGCGTTTTAGATCAAATAGGTTTTCCGTTTAATTACCAGTTAGTGTTTCTAGCATTATCCATAGGTGGATTAATCAGTTTTTACTTTTCGAGCAGGTTGGAACTCCCTCCAAAACAACCTGTTGTCATTGAAAAAACAAAAAAACTGAGTGAGTCTATTCGTGCTTATTTCCACTTAATCAAATCTGAAAAACCATTTGTTCAATTCGCATTGCGCCGTTTTATCTTTCTATCGGGAATATCTCTCGCGACTCCTTTATTGCCGCTCTATTATGTGCGAACGCTTCAGGCATCTGATACCTGGATCGGTATTATCAGTACTTCTTCCACCGCTGTTATGATCATTGGTTATTTCTTTTGGGTGAACCGGTCAAGAAGAAAAGGGACCCGTACTGTTCTACTTTGGACGACTTTTGGATTATCCATATACCCAGCACTGGTTGCTTTTTCTGGGAGAGTTGAACTGGTAGCTATTCTAGCTGGACTGGCTGGAATATTCCAGGCTGGTCTGGATCTGGTTTTTTTCGATGAATTGATGAGGACTATTCCACAAGAATATAGTGCAACTTTTGTGTCTTTTGCGCAGAGTCTGCAGTATCTTTCAGCAGTGTTATCCCCCATGATAGGCACTTACCTTGCAGATACCATTGGCCTACCCGGCGGCTTGCTGGTTGCAGCTTCCATAAGGATAATAGCTTTCCTTTTATTCTTCACTCAAAATCCACAATCGTAACCAAATTTATTTATTCGAACTTGTAGAGTCGCTTCAAAAACTATAAGTGCTATACTAAATAATGCCTATGAATTAGGTGCGATGGGGTAATCTGAAAATATATAAAAGAGGAGGGCAAAAATGAAATTATCACCACCAACCAATTTGGTTTTCTGGATCTCTGTTGTTCTGGGTGTATTAGGTGTCCTTGGTCAATTTGGAGTAATTGGAGCACTGGCACCATTTGCATTCTGGTTTGTTCTTGTTGGCATGATATTATTGGTATTGGGTAATTTACTCAAAGGTCTATAACAACTAATATTTCAGATTATCCCTAGCCAACCTACCCTAATTCTTATAGGGTAGGTTTATTATTACAATAGGAATATTTATCATTATATTGGTATAATTTTATTCGATGTAGTCTTAGAAATGGGGAGTGGATAAGGATGGAGAATAAATTGACCACAACTGAGGAAATTCAGGATCATACACAAATAAATTTTGTGGGTCAACAAATTAAATCAATCAGAAAGGCAAGATCAATTTCGTTAAAAAGATTGTCTGAGATGTGCGGGTTGAATATTAATACGCTCAGTCTGGTTGAAAATAGCAAAATATCTCCTTCCGTCAACACACTATACCAAATTGCCAACTCATTAGGTGTACCCATTGTTGCCTTCTTTCAATCTGAAAGTAACTTAAGTCGGATTGTATTTACAAAATCCTCGGCAGCACCTAAAGAAGATATTGGTGACAGTATGCTGGAGAACTTAAGCCAAAAATACTTCAACTTATCCATTCAATCTTTCAGAATAACATTGAAAGCAGGCGAATCGGTCTGCAATACACCTGCGATACATCCAGGTCATGAACTAATTTACTGCATCAGAGGAAGAATTGAATACACTATTGACCAGCAGATATTTTTTTTAGATCAGGGTGATTGCTTAGTTTTTGAATCTACCCGTCCGCATTTCTGGAAAAATGCATACAATGATGAATCTCAATTCTTATTAATTGTTCATCAAGATGAATTTGATCAAAGTATTATTTCTAAGCATACTATGCCGAAAGCAGTTCCTGTAAGTTGACCTCTGCATAAAGAAATCATTCCATGTTATACTCCTTGCTTTCTTTTACGGCTGGTCGGGCTGGATATTTTTCACTCGCCAGGGTATTTAGGAGCAACACTTTCAAAACACGCCTTAACCCTTTGGTGGACATCCCCTATGGATAAACCTAATACTTTATCTCCTGCCTGTAATACAACACTTCCATTTGGGATAACAAAATCCTTGCCTCGTGATATTAATACAACAAGGTATTCTTGTGGAAGCTTAATCTCATAAATTGCCTTTCCAACGACCCATGAGTCTGATCTTATGGGAATTTCCTGCAACTGACCCTGCCACTCCTTCCCGGATACTGGCTCAATGGGATAATTTGTGATTTCGTCTGGCTCAACAGAGACCTTGAGTAATTTTGCCATCTTTGGAATAGACGTACCTTGAATTAAGACCGATGTCATAACCACAAAGAAAATCACATTGAAATACAGATCGGAATTGGGTAAACCCATAATACGTGGATATATTGCAAGAATAATCGGTACTGCTCCCCTTAATCCGACCCAAGATATAAACGATCTCTCTGATGAGGTGAATTTAGTGGGTAACAGAAGTAACCATACTGCCAGTGGGCGGGCAAATATAATGAGTATCATTGCTATACCCAAGGCGGGCAGCCAATATGCAATCATTCGCGAAGGGAACACTAACAATCCCAGCATCAAGAACATAGTAATTTGCATCAACCAGGCAAGACCATCATAAAAACGGACCATACTTTTCTTGTGAAGGAAATCAGAGCGACTCATAGTTAAACCAGTAATGTAAACTGCCAGAAAACCGCTGCCGCCAATGATGTTAGTGATTCCATAAGCGAACAATATGATTCCTACCGTTAATACCGGGTACAAGCCTGAATACCCAAGTTTCATTTTGTTAATGGCAAATAATGCAAATTTTCCAATGACTATCCCTGTCAGTAATCCAAATCCCATTTGCATAATCAACGCGGGGATTTGGCTGACAAGCGACAGATCGGGATTCTGGATTAGCCGTGCAAAGGTTATCGTGAGCAGGACAGCCATTGGATCATTGCTGCCTGATTCTAATTCAAGGAGTTGCTTGAGTTTACCAGGCAGGTAAACTCCTTTTGACCGCAAGATAGCAAAGACAGCGGCAGCATCAGTCGATGATACGATTGCCCCAAGAAGAAAACCTTCATATAAGGATAAATCCATGATGAGATGAGCAAAAAATCCCAAGATCAACGCAGTAGCAACCACCCCAAATGTGGCTAAGGTAATTCCAGCTGGTAGCACCTCACGAAAATGGATCCAGGTTGAATCCAATCCACCTGAAAAAAGAATGACGATTAATGCAATTGTTCCCAGCGTTTGGGCTAGAAATGGATCATCAAAATAAATACCACCAATACCTTCTGAACCAGCCAGCATCCCTATCAGTAAAAAGATGAGCAGGGCAGGAACTCCATATTTATCGGATATCTTGCTGGCAGCAACACTTAATATTAATAATACTGCTCCACCTACCAGGTAATATTCAATCATAAGATCTTTATTATTCCACCTTCATGTAAGGATTCGTTCTTAAAGATATTGTTTATGATGGAATTCACTTTTTTGAGCAAAATCATCCTTATCAAAATCTTATCGAATTTTTACCTCTTGTTTATTCATAATTTTACATGATTTGGTAAGCTGAAAAGCATAAGGAGCATCATGCATTTCAATAAGCAGACGAATATATTCCTCAACCTGCTTATGGTTATTTGCTTTTTAACCATATGGTATTTTTTTGCGCCGGGAAGTCTGGGCGGAAGGGTGGAATATGTCATTGTTAATGGTAACAGCATGGAACCAGATTATCATCGAGGAGATCTGGTCATCATCGCGCAAGCATCCAGTTATCAGGTAGGGGATGTAGTCACATACAGAGATGATCAAATTGATGCCTATGTCATTCATC
>Ga0228535_1002026_pt1 | contig 22987 bp, 22 predicted proteins | sample SJ1metagenome_FD_168457 | JGI IMG/M metagenome (GOLD analysis project Ga0228535, IMG submission 168457) | Enriched culture of PCE-dechlorinating microbial communities from Ithaca, New York, USA - SJ1 | ecosystem: Engineered > Modeled > Simulated communities (microbial... > Unclassified | place... | reverse complement strand
TTTTGTTGTGCCTAAAATAGACCCAATTGGTGAAATCTACCTGTGATTAATGTGATTTTCTGTCCGCCTCAAACAAAAAAGGGCCTGTCGCCCTACGTTTTCAAATTAACGTTTTGCAACAGCCCCTTTGATTAATTATTGTGAATAGCCAACGGCCTGTGTAGCTGCATCGTAGCTTACTAATACACCAAAGGCATCTCCTACAGCCCTGAATGGCAATACTGTACGCCCGTCTTGTATGAATGCAGGAACATCGGCGGTTATAACTGTAGTTACTCCATCCTTTACGGCAGTTATCCTGCTTGAACCAATCACGATAGTAACTGTCATGTCCGGACGCGTAAGAACAACCGTCTGTGTGGCATCGTTCCAGTCTATTGACGCGCCGAAGGCATCACCAATTGGTCTTACAGCTACAAAAGTACGTCCATCTTTAATAAAGGGCGGTACATCGGTAACCTTAGCCACACCGTCCTGGGTATACCCCGCCATACCTATAAACATATTTACTCTTCTGGCCCCGATTATAGGTTTAGCTACCAGCGCAGGCTTAAACTGTACCTGAAAGGTTTTTGTGATAAGGCTTCTTCCCGCTGATACCGACAACGAATATTCTTTATATTCATCTGCTAACAGTAGGAAGGTTGCTTTTCCTGTTTTGTTAAAAGGTAGCATGCTTGCAGTTGCTAGACCCGTTGCAGGTAGCTTAAGCTTGTATTCTTCATTGACAAGATAATATGTATCATTTCCATCGTGATCAATATACCGCAGGATAATTTCTGCTTTTTTACCGTTTACCCTTGCTGTAGGCCTGATCGAAGCTGGCGGGCCAACTACTTTAAGTGTGTACTCACCTGAAATTGAATTTTTGTTATCAGTTACAGATACCTTTATTACTCCTGAATAATTCTTGTCTTTTACTGCAATGTCACCATCAGCATCTATCACTACAGCATCGGGATTGGAAGATATAAATGTCAGGTTATGTACATCACTGCCCTTGACAATGACCTCAGCCCCCGCCGCATTCACCCGTTTAACCATTAAACGTCCGACAAATTGGAGTGACCCATCTATTTTTGACTCGGTGTACTGTACTGCCGGTATCTCTTCTTCACCTTTAACAAGCGTGAATCGTAAAGAAGTTGCTTTACTAAAACTTACCGCTTCAACATCAATATAATCTGAGCCTCTTTTATTAATTGACTGGCATCTTAACCTGTATTTACCTAAACGATCCGGCGTAAATTTGAACACTGCTATGCCATCTCTGTCAGTAGATGCCTGCGCTCCAGAAAAACCAAAATACTTACTAAATTCCGGGGTGTTGCCAACTGAAAATTCAACGACTTTTTCACCGTTAGAAAATATTGGGTTGCCATAATCATCAGTGACCCTGGCCCTTATTTCATATTCATCATTTTTAACCAGAAGTTTTTCATCAGCCGTCAAAAGTTCAACGTAACCAGGACGCCCAGGGGAATATTCAAAGAAAAGCTCCCGGCTGTCAAAGCCTTCGGCTGAGACCTGATATGATTGAAATCCGGCTTTTTCAGACTTGTGTTCAATACTTGCTATCCCATCGGCATCAGTTATGACCGTTCTAATAATACTATAATCATCGATGCCAACAGCCTTTCTAAAGGTAACAGTTTTACCTTCCACAGGTAAGCCTCCTGAGCGCAATGCTGCTTGCAATTCTACACTCACTCCGGCATCCAGTTTGAAATGATCACTGATGCTTCCACTATTTCCACTTAATGGTTTCCCTTTCTCATCAAATGCTGTCATAATGAGCGATCCTTTTCCTGCGGCTATTTTCGGATGTACAGTTCCGATTAATGTTTCGGGTATTCCGTTATTATCGGTATAAACCTTAATTTCCGGCGAACCTGGTATACGTGACCCTATATAAAAGGTTACCGTTCCCCCTCTATTAAGCCTGATACCCTTAGCATAGAATCCGGTGTTACTGCCGAGTGCAGCATTCATCTCTTCGCCCGACTCGTAATCATCATTATCATTCTTATCAACCCAGCCAATCTCATTACTTCCAGATGATTTAATAAAGAAGTTGACAATGTCTCCTGCATTTCTATAAACTGAGCCCTGATCCTCATTTTTAAAAATAATAGTCACCCTGGTAAGATTTATCCACGGGTTATCATAATCAATCTTATCAGTGGGATAAACCTCAATAGATGTATTTTGAGCTTCAATCCTACTGGCGGCAGCATTTATGTTCGGTGTCTGGTCAGCAGCATATAATCCCATTGGTATCAGCAATAAGAAAATAAACGTCACTAAAACTAGCGAAATCAATTTTTTCATGTTTAGATTACCCCCATACACAAGTTTTATTAAAAATATATTGTATTTATCACCTCCTTCAATTAATAAACAGTGGTAGTATCTGGGCTTGTATTTCTATTATATATGCTTGTTTACATTTTAGAAACAAACATATTATTACATATGATTACAAATTAAGCCCTCTAACAGTATCTTCAATTATATATGACAGGATAGCGAAAAGCCGCTGAAGTTATTCAGCGGCATATATACTGGCTTATCAGCTTTAAGGTTTATTAAACAATTGGAAGACAGCAAAAAAGAGAGAGGACTAAGCGAGGCCACTGAAAAAGTGACGCTCTAAGCCTCAAAAGCCTACTGGTTACCCCAACATTTATTGTAGAACCAAAAGTAAAAAGGGCCGGAATTACTAAGAAATGAGTAATTCCGGCCCTTTTTTTGATACAATTTAAATAACAACATTCAGCAGGTGAGAAAATGATAAAAAAGCAGACAAGCCTGACCTTAAGCCCCTACATAGGTATATATGATTTAATCATCCCAAAAGATAATCTGTTGCGACAGATGAACGAATTAGTAGATTTTAATTTTATTTACGAAGAGTTGGTCAATGTCTATTGTCACAATAATGGACGAGGAGCAATAGACCCAGTGAGGATGTTTAAATATCTCTTGCTAAAAAGCATATATGATATTTCGGACGTTGATGTAGTGGAGCGCTCAAAATACGATATGTCATTTAAATATTTTCTTGGTATGACCCCCGAAGAAGACGTTATTGATGCAAGTTCGCTGACCAAGTTCAGAAAACTACGGCTCAAGGAGTCAAACCTGCTTGACCTATTGATTAATAAAACGGTGGAAATCGCTCTGGAGCAAGGCATAATAAAAAGTAAATCCATCATTGTAGACTCTACCCATACACAGGCGAGATACAACCAGAAATCACCGCGGGAGCATTTACTTGAACAATCTAAGAGATTACGCAAAGCGGTCTATGCCATAGATGAAACGATGAAAGAGCAATTCCCACCAAAAGTTAATAATGGATTACTGGAAGATGAACTGGAATATTGCCAAAAGCTAATAACAGTTATAGAAAATACAGGACACATTTCCAGCTACCCAGCAGTAAGAGAAAAACTAAATATGCTTAAAGAGCTGGTTGAGGATAACCATGAACAATTAGCCTTAATATCAAAGGATGCCGATGCCAAAGTTGGTCATAAAACAGCAGACACTTCCTTTTTCGGATATAAAACTCATCTTGCCATGACGGAAGAAAGGTGTAAGCGGTCAATACAAATGCACAGATTTTCGCCACAAAGTGCACAGTTTTTTAAGTGATGGATTTTCTGTGCTCCAGGCGGTAGCTGTTGCCGGTCATATTAATGATTTCACAATGGTGAATAAGCCTGTCCAGTATGGCTGTGGTGATCGTTGCATCGCCTAAGAAATCGGCCCACTCATCAAACCCTTTGTTTGACGTGATGATCAGAGACGTCTTTTCAGACATAGCAGATACAAATCCGAAGAATAGGTTCGCCTCCCCCGGGGACAGGGGCATAAAACCCACCTCATCAATAACCACGAGGGTTGCCTTGCGAATATACTTCATTCTGCGTTTGCTAGAAGCGGAGATTCCTTCTGTTTTCAGATACTTCATCAGATTGTCCAGCGTCTCAAAGGCCACGTTGTAGCCTAAATCAAGGGCTCTGGCGGATAAAGCCAACGCCAGGTGAGTCTTCCCGACACCGGGCGGACCAAGGAAGCACACGTTAAAGGCCTGCTCTACCCAAGTCATATCGCAAAGGCGCAGCATCTGTTCCTTGGATACGCTTCGCTGGAAACCGAAGTCAAAAGAGGAAAGCGTTTTTTCGGCGGGAAGATTGACCCGTTTTCTCCTTAACAAGCCCTGCTTTTCAACGCGCAGCCTTTGTTGCTCAAGGAGAAACAGTTCAATAGATTCCAGGGGTGTTAAATCATTCTTCCCCGCGAAGACTGCTGCAAAGTCCAGCGCCTGCAGATGAAGATTGGCAAGAAGCAGTGCTATGCGATCAAGCGTGTTATTCATCTGGCTGCACCCGCCTTTACATAGACATCCAGCGAACGTTTCTGGGTTGTGACGTGATATATCTTGTTGCTGACGGGGATGGCCGGAATATTCGCCTTATCAGGAGTGATGGCAGCGTGTTCCAGGTAATCCTTCAGATAGTTGGCGCTGTAAAGGCGGTTGTTTTGGCAGAAACCGATGGCCTCAAGTACACAATTAAGGCCGTATTTATCATATATCGTCTGAATCAATTTGAATTGGTCCCTGGCATAACGGGATTTTTCGGTGCGTATCATCTTCAGAAATTCCCTGGCCTGCCCGTTCAGTAGTTCATCCAAGGCGGCCTGCATCCGGTCAAGACTACTGGTGCGGTCCCGCAAGTGGTTATTGTTTTGGATGAGCATCCCTTTGCCTGTGCAGATTCGATGCATACAGATGGCTTCACCGAAGATAGTCTGTATGTACAGGGTCCCGTCCTTTGCTTCCACATTCACTTCAGGGTTGGTGGTATAGGTACCAAGGGGGACGGAATAGCGATTGCTGTCATAAACAATGGTGTTGTCCTTGCGGACAGTCCGACAAAGATAAGCCTCTTTGTTTTCCGGAATGCTGACCAATGGCCGGAGATAGTCCCGTTCTTCCTGAAAAACCTCGGCCGGGACACGTTTAGTCGTACCATGAATCTTGGCGTTAGCGGTCCGCTCAAGCCAGTCTAAAAGGCTGCTGTTTAAGATCTCGTCATCTATATAGAGCCGGTGTTCCAGGAAATTTCCTTTGACATACTTAACTACGCTTTCAATTTTCCCTTTGCTTTCAGGGTCGGCGCCGCGGCATAAATATACGCTGAATTTACACTCCTGACGAAGCTTTTCAAATTCATAGGTATGGATAATGTCGCCGTTGTTTTCAGAAACGCAGACCAAACTGTCCTGGTCGAAGACGACTTCCTGGGGCATACCCCCCAGATAGCGGAAGCAGCGATGACAGGCTTGAACAAGGTCTGGTGCCTTAAATGGCCTGGTTTGCGCTTCTGCATATTTAAAGCGGGAGTGAGAGAGAAGCCGCAACGTATACTTTAACCCGGTTGTCGTTGACGTCCCGCATCCATTTCTCACCAAAATCGGCCTGAAGCTGTCGGCCCGGCGGAAGTTCCGGAACCGCCTCATATTCTCTCAGAAGGACGGCCTTCTTGATGTCATAGGTCAGCCGCAGGTCTTTAACAAAACGGCTGACGGTCCGTTCGCTGAATTCGGCGTTGTAATGCTCTTTCAGCCAATCGCAGACCTGGGCGGAACTCATGGTCGGATAGCATTTCAGCCACAGGAGGATTGTTTTCTCGTATTCGCCTAATACCTTTGTTCTGCAGATAGTTGCTGAATTTAACTCGTATTGGTCTGCTTTCCTATTCCAGTAACGGTCAACTGTACGGCGATTAATGTTGAGCTGTTTCGCCACTGCGGATTTCTTAAATCCCTTTTCTTTAAGTTGCTGAATTTGACTGTACACACTGTATCCCTTCATTTCTTGCCGCCTCCATTCGCTGGTGTAATTTTACCAAACGAACAAAGGACGTGCATTTATTGGCGAGAATGTGTGCACTTTGTGGCGGAAAAGTGTGTATTTCTACTGGCGGAAAACTGTGCAGTCTATTTTACCATTCACAAAAGGATCATAACTGCTGCTGTTGTTACATCTGGAGAAAAACACGATGGCAAACAGCTCCAGGAGTTGGTAGCAAAAAGTGAACAAGCGGGGATTGAAGTCACTGATATCATTGGTGATGCAGCATATTCCGAAAAAGAAAACATCGCTTATACGAAAGAAAATAACATTAATTTGGTTTCTAAACTGAGTAAAACAGTAACACACCAACAATCAAACCGAACCAATCCCAATATATTTGAATTTAATAAAGATGCCCAGATGTATGTCTGTCAGGCTGGACATATGAGCTTCAAAAAAACAAGCACTCGGCCGAAAAAACATGCCCAAGACGGTAAAGGAACCGTAGAATCCTACTTTTTTGATGTAGAAAAATGTAAAAACTGGCCCTACAAGGCAGGCTGCTATAAAGACGGGGCAAAAATAAAAACATATTCTGTGACCATAAAACACCACATGCATGAAGAGCAGGCCGCATTTCAGGAAAGTGAATATTTTAAAGAAAAGTCTAAGGAACGTTACAAAATTGAGGCAAAAAACAGCGAACTAAAACATAGACATGGGTATGATGTTGCATCTGCCTCAGGTCTATTTGGTATGCAACTACAAGCAGCAACCACCATATTTGCTGTTAATTTAAAAAGAATTATTACCTTAATGGGTGAAAAATAGAGCTATAAATCTAGGCCATTATATATAAGAATAGAAAAAACCAGAAGCGTGAGACGTTTTGTCTCAACTTCTGGTTTTCATTCTGGTGGGCTTAAAAAACTATGTGTTTTTCAGTGGCCTCGGACTAAGCCTCTCTCTTTTTATTGTAACTGCAATTATTGAGCGTAGCTTACAGCTTGAGTAGCTGCATCGTAGCTAACAGTTGCACCGAAGGCATCGCCAACAGCACGGAACGGCAGTACGGTACGGCCATCCTTGATGAAGGCAGCTACATCAGCGGTAACTGTGCTGGTTACGCCATCCTGAACTACGGTGATTACATTGGACCCAATCACGATAGTTACAGTCATGTCAGCACGGCTCAGGGTTACAGTCTGGGTAGCTTCGTTCCAGCCAACTTCAGAACCGAAGGCGTCAGCGATGTAACGAACAGCTACGAAGGTGCGGCTGTCCTGAATGAACGGGGCTACATCCATAACCTTGGCAGCGCCGTCCTGAACATAACCGGTAGCGCCGATGAACATGGTCACATTCCTTGCGCCGATCACGGGCTTTTCGGAAGCAGGCATTACGAACTCAATTTCGAAGGTCTTGGCAACCCGCTTCTCGCTGGAGATAACGGTTACGGAGTATTTGCCGTATTCATTAGCTGTAAGTTCGAAGGTACCTTTACCACTCTTATTGATATCAACCTGATTAGTTGCAATCACGCCGCTGGGAGCGGAAACGGTAAATCCTTCAGAAGCAAGGTTTGTAAATGTATTTGCGCCGTTCTTGTCAACGTACTGGATAGTAACGGTAGCATTTTTGCCATTTACTACAGGAGTAACTGCAAAGCTGCTAGCAGAGCCTACTACATTGAGGTCGTAGACTGCTACGAGATTATCCGGAGCGTAGTAAACAGTGATAGGATATGCGCCAGCAGCATCTTTCTTAATAACTATTTCACCAGCGTTAGACACGGTAACCTTGCCAGTGTCAGAAGACGACATGGTGATTTCATCAGTCTTTTGCACTTCTACGCCTGCAGCATTAACAGCATAAACTTGCAGGGTACCGGCTTTTTTGTTAATATCAACAGGTCTGTCAAGTTCGGAATCAGCTGCATCGTACACGCGAACTAATGAGGTAACTGTTTCAGCAGGACTTGCTACGTTCTTCAGTACGAACTTTAAGGAAACGGCTTTCCCGAATTCAACAGCTTCAACATTGATAGTGGCAGTTACACGAGTTTCGTTTATATCCCTAACTTTGATGGTGTAAGCGCCGACCTTGTCTGGCTTGAAGGAAATACGGAGTTTACCGTCTTTCATTAAAGAATCGTCTGTGCCTAAGGTGATACCGGCATCAGAGGGACCTGATGTAGTCCAGTCAATGTCTTCAAATTTACTGCCAGCAGGAGCACTCTCGAATTTCACCTGATAATCACTGGTAGCAAAATTCTTGACAAGGTTGCCGTATTTGTCTTTAACATAGAAGTCAATGCTGTTGCTTTGGCTCTTAGCAACTTTTTTGCCATCAGCAGTAATCGGTTCGATAGACTTGGTTACACCGGCTTTAACTTCGATATCAATTACATAACTCTTGTCATCAGCGTCATCACCAATGCTGGCTCTGTACTGATACTTGCCGGCTTTAGTTTGCTCGAAATAATACTCAGCTTCGCCATCTTCGTCAGTAGTCTCGGTGGCGATAGTGTACCAGGAACCCTCGTTAAATTTGGCCTGGAAGATAACAGTCTTGCCTTCGATAGCAGTGCCGCCATCTTCAACAACAGCCTTCAGATTAACGCCGTCACCAGCTGTTACCCAGAAGTTTTCAGCTACATTGGTAGCTGCCTGCTCACCATTCATATTGCTTGTATCTGCGTCATAGTCTTCGTTAGTGGCGTAAAGCTCTACTTTACCTTCGCCCACTGAAGCGGTAACGTTTACGGAACCAAGCAGCAAACCGTCTTCAGCACCTGCTGCAGTGTAAACAGATATCTTGAAGGTGCCAGAAATGCTGGATCCAACATAAATATACACTTTACCGTTAGCGTCAACAGGAACGTCTGTAAACTGTTGACCAGTTGGGGTACTCATGGCTGCCCCGTCAGCACCAGTAGCTAAGAGCTCGCGATCATAAGGATCATCACCGTTACCTAATACATAACCTACTTCGGCATCACGGTCGGACTTAACAACAAAATCCACAGGGGAGTTCACTGGAAGAGCCTTCCCGTTGGTCCCCTTAAAGGTAACAGTAATCTTAGCGAGATCCGTATCGTCCTCATAAATATCTACACTTGCAGAAGTGGGTTTAACTTCGCTGGCAGCTGCGCTATAATCAGCAGCAAATGCAGCCATCGGTACTAATGTCATCATGAACATTACTAATGTCAGGATGGCAAATAATTTTTTGGATTTCAAACTATATCCCTCCTTAAAGTTTTCAAGGTTCTGAACCTTCCTGTCTTTGACAGGAGGCCTTGTGCCCGGGTAGTATTACCCCCGGGAGTGGTTCCTGCCGCGAGGACAGCTTAAAGCTGAACGCCGGGCATCTTTCTTGGAACCTCTACGTACTCTATGTATCCATCCTTAAGTCTAGGTGGCCGTATCCCCCCTTTCAAAGGATTTATAAGCAATTAACCTAAAACTAAAGGTTATTTTTACCTTTAGAAAATTGATGCGCAATTATGGCAAGTATACTACAAAAACCATTATACCACAGAAGTCAGGCAAGTCAAGAAGCAGAAATAGCTGAAACACTGTAAAAAGCGGACAGATAACGTATATATTCGCTAAACCCGGACGATTTCCTGCCGTTACTTTCATAATTTTCGTTAAATAATACATTATCCATGGAAGATTTTTGGCATCATTTAATTATATGCATTGTCCTATCATTTAGAACTTTGTCTGCCTTTTAATTTATGCACAAGCACTGCCAGGACGAATTTGGGCAGGGCCAGCATGCGTTTATAACGCCGGGGCTCACGGTACAGGCGGTACAGCCATTCCAGGCCGTAACGCCTCATCCAGTCAGGGGCCCTGCGGGCGGTTCCCGCCAGGATATCGAACGTCCCTCCCACCCCAATGGAAACAGGCACATCTAATTCCTTTATGTACTGCCGGATAAACATTTCCTGCTTGGGCGAACCCAGGGCGACCAGCAGGATATCCGGTCCTGCTTTATTAATATTCGACACCACCTGCGGCGTCTCCTCCTGGGAATAGTATCCGTGGCTAAAGCCCGCAACCCTCATCCTGGGGTGCTTGCTCAAAGTGTTTAAGACAGCTTTTTCCACCACGTCTTGACTTGCCCCGAGAAAATAAAGCCCCCACCCTTTTTCTTCAGCCAGGCGGAAGATCCTGTAAACAAGGTCTATCCCTGTCACACGTTCGGGAAGAGGGCACCCCAGCAGCCTGGCCGCCAGGACCACCCCAGCCCCGTCCGCAGTCACAAGGTCGGCATTTTCCAGGAGGCCGAAAAAATCTTTTTCCCGGTGCGCCTTGTATACTATTTCGGCATTGGCCGTAACGATATGACGGGGTTTCCCCTGTTCCACCATGATACGGATCCAGTCGCATACCTGCTCCAGCCTCATCCGGGCAACTCTGACCCCCAGGATGGAAACCGTCTCAATTTTCATAGACGCATGACTCCTTTGATAAGTTCCTGCAAGCGGCCCGAATTTTAAGTGGAATACCTGGAAGCGTAACAGGTAATATGCATTATACTATTTCGGCGCTGCCGGTCTTTTTATGGGTACCGACCCGGTAATTTATTATCAGGTACCGCTGACTGCCGCTTTTTGCGGGGTTTCCTGCTTTTCATAAATGCCTTCCAGGATCCTGGTAAGCGCCTTTTTGTCGGCAATCCAATAACTCCCGCCATAATTGACGTCGTCCGGCCAGCCGGGGACCATCGCGGTTTCCAGCTTAATGTCCTTGATGTCCCTGAAAGTGTTGGCGAGGAGGATCATGTTCTGTACCTTCATGTCTGTTTTGACCTGCTTGTTTAATTCACTTAACAGCTCGGGTATCTTCCAGATTGTAGAAAAACAAAGGGCCTGGTCGGCCAGGACCCGGAAAAATTTCTGCTGCCGCTCTATCCGCCCGATATCCCCTCTCCCGTCACTGCGCCAGCGCACATAGGAAAGGGCGTCGTGTCCGTTTAGCTTCTGCAGCCCGGCCTTTAAGTCTATACCCTCATCGGGGTAATACATGTCCTGTTCCACATTGAGAGTAACCCCGCCAATGATATCGATCATGCCGCTGAACCCCTCAAAGTTGGTCTCGACATAGTAATGGACCGGCAAGTCCAAAAACTGCTCCACGGTCTTGACTGTCAGAGCCGCCCCGCCCACGGCATGGGCATAGTTTATCTTGCGTACAACGCCGTGATTGGGTATCGGGACGCGCGTATCCCGGGGGATGGAGAGGAGGTGCACCTCCTTTTCCTCCAGGTTCAGGGATGCCAGGATAATAGTGTCGGCGCGGGCAGGTTCGTTTTCCCGCTGGTCCACCCCCAGCATCAGGATATTAAGAATGCTGGAAGGTCCATAGGCGGACGTTGCGTCCCCCTGCTTCTCCGGCGGGAAGGGATCAAATATTTGCGCTATTTGGTAGCCCAGCCAGGCGCACAGCAGAAAAAAGACAATCAGGACTATAAGGCCTGTCGTTGTCGCCTTCCTTCTTTTTTTGCGTTCCAGGCGTGGAAGGTTTATCTTTTTTTCAGGTTCCATTTTCTCCTCCACAAGTAATCAACTGCGGGCCACAGTAGTTGCTATAGGTATGGTCAGAATATTGGCGAGTGCATTGAGATCAGGTTCCCAGTACCAGATGCCGTCTATCTTCTTGTTGCTGCCCGGAAGGACCTGGGCGTTTATTCCATTACCCAGCGCATCGGGGGCCAGGCGGGCCAGCGCCACCATTTCCCTCACGGTCAGATCGGTTTTGACTTCATCTTTGAAATCGGAAATCAGCTGGGGCAGCCGGGCCAGGTTCTGCGCGCTCAGCATTTTTTGAGCGAGAAGCTGGATTACTTCCTGCTGACGCTTGATCCGGCCGATATCGCTTTCAATCGTCCCCCGGAAACGGGAATAAGCCAGCACCTGCTCGCCGTTAAGCAGCTGCTTTCCGGGTTGAAGGTCGATCCCTTCCAGCGGCACATGCATGCGGATGGGTACATCCACCTCTATTCCTCCGACCTCGTCCACCAGTTTTACCAAAGCGTCGAAGTCCACGACAATGTAGCGGTCGATGCCGACATTGAGGAACTCAGCCAGGGTCTGCCTGGTCAGTTCCACTCCGCCGTAGGCATAGGCCGCATTTATTTTGTCCCAGCCTCCTTTTATCTTAACACGGGTGTCCCGGGGGATGGAAAGGAGCTGCGCTTCATTCTTTTTCCCGTCGAGCGATGCCAGGATGATGGTGTCAGCCCGGTTGTTAATTCCGGCTCTGCCGTCAAGTCCCAGTATCAGTACATCGAATTTATCAAATTCGGACTTTTGTTCCTCCTTACTGCCGGCAGGCGGCGGATTTTCCGCAGGAAGCCTGAAGTAAATATCGTAAGCCAGGTAGCAAACACTGATGACAAGAGCCGTTGCCAGGAAAATCTTAATTAGTTTTGACTTGAGCATAATTCTCACCTTTCATTGACAATTGGAAATATCATATATATTGGTAGTATTACCACAATTAACGGAAAATAGTGACAGCCTGCTGCTCCCCGTCCCATTCAAAGGAGGCCCCCATGTGCTGGCCGACAAAACGCACGGGCACCATCGTGCGCCCGTTGAGAATGACAGGGGCGGCGTCGATCGTGACGTTCTTTTCATTTACCCTGACTGCTGTTTTCCCGATAAACAATTCGATTATGAGGTCATCCATAGTATACGTCACTTTTTGCGTTTTTTCATCCCACGAAAAACGAGCCCCGAAAGTTTCCCCGATAAACCTGACGGGCACCATGGTCCGCCCGTTGCTGATCAGGGGGGCCACATCGATGGGCGTCGGTTTGCCCTCGATATAGGCGGTGGTCTGCCCTATGATCACTTTGATTTCCGTGGAGAGACGGCTTCTGATTTCCCGCGCGGTCTGTTCCATCCCGGCATAGGCAGCCTGGAGCTGTCTGATCTGCTCTTCGAGCGGGCTGGTCGCTTTCCTGAGCCAGTTATCAAAGAACAGTTTAGTCATCAACTGTTCCTGGGCAAAAAGCGGAAAACAGAACAACATTATTGTTATTATGCATATACTGATTAAAACAGGTCTTTTCATAATTGCTCCCTGCCACGGTAAATATACGGTAACACCAGTTATTCTACAAAAAATTGACCTAATCCTGCAACCTTCTGCTGGTATTTCTTGTACTTAGCCCGTGTTTTTTCAATGACTCCTCTTATAATATTACTTTTTTTCGTATTTTTACAGATGTAATATTTTTTATTTTGTTCCTTCTAAATTGCTTCAATAAATAAAAAGTATTATGCCAATTAATTTGCTCCGGTCTTATTTTTACATTATTATCCATACAATACATGCTTATATGAATTTTTTTAATATGATGATAAATTGTTTGTTTTGCTAAAAATTATGTTAACAATTTATGATTTTTCTAATATAATGTAACTGTGCTTTTTCCCGGATATTATATTTCCCGGATATTATATAATGAGGTGATCCCAGATGACGGAAAACCAGATAAATTACCTGCTCAATGAAAGAGAGCGCCTCATGAAGGCATGGCGCACAGCCGAAGGCTCCGATAAAATGGCGATACTGACCCGGATAGAAGATATAGATGACAAGCTCGGCGCAAGCGAAAAAAACCCCGGCAACCGCAAAATCCTGCCCCGCAGGTTTTTCCGGAGATGATTTAAAATAAGACAGTATTAAAAAGGAGGAGTCGTCGCTTCTCCTTTTTCACGTGTAAAAATAATTATTTCATAAATATCTGGTTTTTTTATGCCTTCCAGGTTATAATAAAAAACAGAGGTAAAGAAGTAAAGAAGTAAAGATATTAGAATTATCCCTGAGAAATTGGTCTAAATTTACCTAAGGGGGGATATAATATGGCAGTAGTACTCAATAAAGATAAAGGACTGTCTTGCAAAATGACTGAAGAAAGCCGTATTATTCGCGTTTCATCCAAAAACCAGATAACAATACCACAAAAGTTTGCTGAAGTCATTGGACTTGGCAAAGAAGCAGAATGTATTCTTAAAGACAACGAAATAGTTATTCGTCGATTAGTAAAACCAAATGAATTTGATGACTATTCCGATCTTATTTTGAAGGATTTAATTGACCAGGGCCTACATGGACAAGAGTTGCTTTTCGCATTTACAGAAGCAAAAGATAATATTAAAACAGCCGGGCAGAGGCTACGCAAAGATGCACTTGCATCAATCATCAAAGATACTCGTGATCCTGATCAGGTACACGCTGAAATTTTTGGCAATCAGGAGGACTAAATATTGCTGCCTGTCAAATATAGTCCGAAGGCCGAGAAATATTTCAAAAAATTAAAAGACAAACAACTTAAAAAAAATTATGAAAATGCTATTAATCGAATACGCCTCAACCCTGATATTGGAGACAAAAAAACCGGTGACTTAGCCGGGCTTTACGCGTATAATCTGTACTACTCCGGGACCAATTATGAAATAGCTTATACTGTGGAGATAATTGCCAGACAAACTGTTGTAATAATCCTGGCAGGGACCAGAGAGAATTTTTATGAAGAACTAAAGAAATATATTTTTAGCCGGTAGAGTTACCGGCTTTTTATCTCTGACAGGATAAGAAGGAGCTAAACGGCTCCTTCTTCATTTTTCTATTCTTCTTTTGTTTCCAACGGCTCGTCAACACTGCTTTCGCTGTCTTGCTTCAGCTGCCTGTAGAGCAGCTCGCCAAGGCCCATGTTGTCGCGGGATTCGGCGATAATTTTGCTGTAAGCTTCGTCCAGCATATCCCGGTATATTTTTGTGGCCATGCTGTCCGGCAGCAGCCCGCCTTCGGGTATGGTGGCTCGCATCTGCTGCAGCATTTTATGAATGAAGACAGCCTCCATTTCCTGGCAGGCTTTTTTTAATTCCCGGTCATCCCGCTCGGCCTGCGCTTGCTGCACAAGTTTTTGGAAGTCGCCTGCCGCTTTGTCCCGGTATGTATCCTGCGCCAGTTTTGAATTAACCTTTTCCAGTCCCTGCCGGGGGCTTATTTTCATTTACGACCCCCCTATCGTTTCAGGTTGTTGGTCATACCCATGATATCGTCGGAGGTTGTGATGGACTTGGAGTTGATCTCATAAGCCCGCTGCGCAATGATCATTTTCACCATTTCTTCGACTATCTTGACGTTGGATGCTTCCAAAAAGCCCGACCACACAAACCCCATCCCGTTCTTCGAAGGCTGGTCTATGGTTATTTCTCCGCACACGTCATTGGCGACATAGATGGTGGAACCGGCCGATTCCAGGGCTGCGGGGTTGGTAAACACGGCTATCTCCAGGACAGGCGCGCCGCTGTCATCTCCCGCCACTTTCTCGGTTGAAATGGCCCCGTCCATGCCGATAGTAATGGTGTTGTTATCGGTATCGGGCTTGATATACTTCATGGTCTTGCCGTCTACCGTCAGGGACCCCTCGGAAACATTGCCCTGGGAGGAAAGCAGCGGAAAACCGCTGGAGTTGACGAGATAGCCCCTGCTGTCGATCCGGAAAGACCCGTCGCGCGTAAACCCGACCCTACCGTCCGGCAGAGCCACCATGAAGAAACCCCGGCCTTCCAGGCACAGGTCCAGGTCGTTTCCAGTCTCCTGGGGTATCCCCTGTTCAAAATTACTCAAAGTGCCGGCAATGCGGACGCCGCTGCCTACTTCTGTGCCCGTCGGGTTGAAGAACCCGTTTTCCGACGCGACCGGCCGCCTGATTGACTGGTAAAGCAGCGACTGGAAGTCCACCCTGCTCTTTTTGAACCCGGTTGTATTGACGTTAGCCAGGTTATTGGAAATCACGTCAATGTTCATCTGCTGCGCCAGCATCCCCGAACTGGCGATGAATAATGAACGCATCATAAATAAAAAATACCTCCTTTACACATCACGATATTCCGTTTGCCGCTATTGGACAGCGGGCAATCGGATTACCGGCGTTGTTACGGTCCCCTCTGTCGGTCGGGAACCGGGAGGCCCCTGCACTGCAGGCCGGCCTCTTTTCAGTAGTTACAGTCTTCCTACTTCATTGACTGTCTTATCCAAAGTGGAGTCCTGTGTCTGGATGACTTTCTGGTTAGCTTCATACGCACGCATGATATTGATCATATTAACCATTTCATTGATGGCATCAGCGTTGCTGTCTTCTAAAAATCCCTGGGCTACCTGGGCGACTGCCATTTCCTGGGGGTTCTCCCCGTTAAAAAGCGAGGACCCTTCTTTAATGATGGGCTGGTCAAAAACGACTATGCGCAGTTGGTCTATCTCCAGGCCGCCGCTAAAAACCCTGCCCCACTGGTCGACGATAAAATCATCGTTTGCAAGCTGGATTTCACCGTTCATACCCAACACCGGGTACCCGTCAGTTGTTACAAGAACCCCGTCAGGACTGAGTTTAAAGTCCCCGTTCCGGGTATAGCGCTCTCCCCGGGGAGTATTGACGGTAAAATAGCCTTCGCTCATCAGGGCAAGCTGAAAGGGGTTATTCGTGTCCCTATAAGTTCCTTTGCTGTAGTCTGTAACGATGTCGGAGATTTGAATGCCCATGGAAAGGGTTCCGACTACGGGAGGCTTGTCCCCTGGCGCGGCAGGATCATGCAGACGCTTTATCAGCATGCTGGGGAAAGAGCGCAGCATAACCGCTTCTTTCTTATAGCCGACAGTATTGGCATTGGACAGGTTGTTAGCCGATACTTCCTGCTGCTTATTGACAGCAGCTAAACCCAGAGCGCTGGTGTAAAGCCCTTTAAGCATTTTACACCTCCTTTCTTATTGTCTATACTATATTCCCGTTATTTGGCTGATAATCCTTGTTTTCGTGATGATATTTTTTATCTGGCATGACGTTTGAAAGACCGGGTGCTTTCCAGGTCGTCCAGATGCAGCAGCGCCCTGGCCGTCCCAATGGCTACGCACTGCACAGGGTTGTCGGCAATATGTACGGGTAGCTGGGTCTCCCGGGAAATATGCTTGTCCATGCCGTGAAGAAGGGCGCCGCCGCCCGTTAAAACAATACCCTTATCCATAATATCTGCCGCCAGCTCGGGGGGTGTCTTTTCCAGGACCTCCTTAGTTGCTCCCAAAATAGCCTCCAGCGGCTCCCTGATAGCTTCATGGATCTCCCTGGTCGTGACAACAATGTTTTTGGGCAGACCGCTGACTAAGTCCCTGCCCCGGATCTCAGTGGACTCTTTGTCTTTTTCCTGGGGAAAAGCAGAACCTATTTCAATTTTGATCTCTTCGGCGGTGCGCTCCCCGATCATAAGGTTATGAAAACGCCGCATATAGCGCACTATTGCTTCGTCTATTTTGTCTCCGCCGATACGGATCGACTTGCTGGCAACAATTCCTCCCAGTGACAGCACGGCTATATCCGTGGTTCCTCCTCCGATGTCTATGACCATGGAACCGCTGGCCTCACTGATTTCCAACCCGGCTCCCAGGGCTGCGGCCAAAGGCTCTTCGATCAGAAAGGCTTCCTTGGCGCCCGAAGAAATGGCGGCCTGTTTGACAGCCCTTTCCTCTACACTGGTGACGCCGGATGGGATACCTATCATCACCCGCGGCTTGAAAAAAAACCTCTTTTGCATGGCCCTGCCGATAAAATAGCGCAGCATCTTTTCCGTTACGTCATAATCGGCAATAACCCCTTCTTTCATGGGGCGGATGGCAACAATATTGCCGGGAGTCCTTCCCAGCATACGCCTGGCCTCTTCACCTACGGCGATTACCTGTCCTGAGTTTTTATCCATCGCTACAACGGAAGGTTCATTAAGCACAATCCCTTTTTCCTTGACATAAACCAATACACTGGCAGTACCCAAATCGATTCCTATATCCTCGCCGAAATTGAAGAACATGAGGCCACCACATCCTCCCACCAAAAAATATTTTCCTCCGTGAAAAAAGGAGTACTATCGTGGCTCATATCTTCTACATACAATGATTTATTTCCTCTTTTATTTCGTAAAAATTACATTAATTTTCTTGCGCTTCCTTATATTTTCTTTTGGTGGCCTCGCCGCCGCGCAGATGACGCTCCGCTTTGTTCTGCTCCAGTACGTACTTGACCTGCTGGGCCAGCTGCTTATTAATGACCGGCAGCCTTTCGGTCATGTCCTTATGTATGGTGCTTTTACTCACACCGAAAACCGTTGCCGTCTGCCTGACTGTGGCAGTTGTATCCAGCATGTAGTGGCAAACTTCAAGCACCCGTTTCCTGATATATTCTTGCATTAAGAGCTCCCCCTCCACTTACCTTATTTTTCTCTAAATGTATATGAGAGGAAACGAAAAAAATGCAAGACATCTTCAGGTTTGTTGCTGGAATTATTTGTACGCCATGCCGATGAGTTTGTCCGCATAATCAACGAACAGCGGTTGCCTTCGCTAAAAGCTGAAGGCGCCAGGAGCGACAAACGGCGCAGTAACCCCACGTCCACCATATAAAGCCTGAATCCGGACAAATGTCGTCATAGGCGGAAATGAATTTTTTGTTTTCCCTGGCAAGCTGAGAGGGTATTGATCAACATCTCGGTCCTCTGTCCAGGATCTGACAGATTCCGGCATTCCACCGGTGACAAAGTACATCTTAAGCTTTTCATAAAGGGGATTGAAGAAAAACCTGCCCCTCTTAAAAGGCAGGTTTTAATGGGCACCGAAAAGCTGTTGCCGGATGACGTTAACCAAAGTTGTTCACTGGGGCAAATAGTCCAGGGGGTTGACGACTTTTCCTTCCTGCAGAAGGGTAAAATGGAGATGGGGCCCTTCCAGTATCTCGTTAAGACCGGGTTGCCCGATATGACCGATGACCTGCCCGGCCCGGACAGTATTGCCGGGTTTTACATATACTTCCTCCAGGTGCGCGTAAACGCTTCGCCAGCCGGACCCATGGTCAATAACGACTCTCTTCGCTTCATTCCCCGAAGTTTCCCGGCTGAGAACTTTTCCGGGCAATACGGCAGCGATTTCAGCTCCCCTTGCGGCCTGGATGTCAATACCGTTGTGATAGCGATAATCGCTGAATGTCTTGGAATAAACGATTCCTACCCCCTGCAGGAGTTCTCCCTTCAAAGGCCAGGTCATGCTTTTTATGTCTGCACTTGCAGGCGCCGTTTTGGCAGTGTTTTCTTCAGCTGGCTGCGGCCCTTTGCCGCTTACCGTACCCGATTCGCTTTTTACCGGTTGATCAATCGCATCCTGTGCCGGGTTTGTCAATCCTGTGTCTAGCCCGGGGGCACTGTTGTCATTCGGCATATTTTCGGCGTCGGCGCTCTGCGATGTCCTGGGAAGTCCCGTTTCTTTTCTTTTTAGTTCCTGTCCTATCAATGGAACCATCACCGCAAAAATCGCCAAAACAACAATGGTGTACATTCCCAATAATTTAATTTTTTTGCTTTGATTTTCAAATAGCCTGGATATTCTTTCTCGCAGCATAAGAAAAATCACCTCATGGATAGCTTAACCGTTTTTGGCTGCGTTTAACCTGCCGACTTGCTTCAACCCGGTCGCTGCCATGAGGTGTGTCCGTACTGTCTGCGCTTAAAATCTCTAGTTCTTCACGGTTGCCATTACTACTCCCTGGTAATAATGGGTCAGGATCTGAGCATAGTCTTTTCCTTCCTTGGCCAGCGCCGCGGCCCCGTACTGGCACATCCCGACAGCATGACCGTAGCCTTTGCTCTTGATTTTAACCTTATCTTTTACTACCTCCCACTCGAACCAGGTGGAGGGCAGTTTCAGCCTGACCCGCAGTTCCGTCCCGCTGAACACTTTGCTGCCCACCATCACAGTCTTGACGCGTCCCGAAGAGGTCTTTTCCTTAAGCTGGATCGCCCCGCTGCTTCCGGTAAGCCTGCCTGCGGGAAGGGTATTCAGTGAAGTGCCCAGCAGCCGGTCAAGGTCAGCGAGACCGAAAGCAAGCTCCGCTTCCTTATTCCCCGCGGGATGATTGGAACAGGCCACCCGGCGCAAATACGGCATCTTGTTGGCCCACACGTCTTCCGAGTTTTCCGTGCCGCAGCCTCCGCAGGAGGCATGATAGACAGGATCGATGAGCTGCCCTCCGTAAACCAGGACTTTCCCCTTTGTCTCAACAACAGCCCTGGTAATCTTTTTTTTGTACAGCCCATAATTAAGCGGACCCCAGCGGTTTTTCATTTCTTCACTGCTGATCCAGGCCTGGTTTATGGCCGGGTCAGAGCTCAAATCGGCCTCAGGGTTAATGTTCTTTATCCTGGGGTCAGGCAACTGCAGCCTCTTGACGGCATAGGTCCGGGCAGCCACAGCCTGCGCCTTTAACGCTTCCAGGGAAAATGAGGCCGGCATTTCTGCAGCCACCACGCCCACCACGTATTCTTCCAGTCCGAGCCGCAAGACTTTTTTACTCTCATGCTGTAAAAGGCGGACAGTGACCGTATCCCCTTCGATCCGGGTTTCTTCTCCTTCGAAATCGAACAGCACAAGCAGGGTCAGGGGCAGGATAAATAAGAGAATAAGAAGAACGGCCAGGTATTTGATGAATATTCTTTTCTTTCTTCTTGCCGGCCAAAGGGACAATGATATCAGCCCTTCTTCACATGGTTGCTGGGCTAATATATGCAGGACCGGCCTAAAATAGAACGCAAGACTAAAAAAGGACCGGTTTACGGTCCTACTCTCGCCTGATTTGGGCGCCTACTGTTTTAAGTTTGTCAACAATATTATCGTAGCCCCTGTCAATATGAAAGACATTCGTTATATCTGTTTCACCTTCCGCTGCCAGTCCTGCAATGATCAGGGCGGCTCCGGCCCGGAGGTCGGAAGCTTTGACAGTAGCCCCGGTCAGTCTTGATGTCCCATCAACTACGGCGCTGCGGCCTTCTATTTTTATGTCGGCGCCCATTCTTTTTAGTTCCTCGGCGTGCATGAACCTGTTTTCAAAAACAGTTTCCGTGAGGATACTGGTCCCCTGCGCAACCGACAGCAGGGCCATGAACTGGGCCTGCATATCGGTGGGAAAACCCGGATAAGGCAGAGTTTTGACATCTACCGCCCGAAGAGGACCTCTCCTCCTGACCCGAAGGCCTGAGGCGGTCTCTTCAATCTCCGCGCCGATCTCTATCAGTTTGGCCATGACAGGTTTTAAGTGATCAACAATTACATTTTCCAGGACCAGGTCGCCGCCGCTGATAGCTGCCGCCACCATGAAACTTCCGGCTTCAATCCGGTCCGGTATTACGGTATGGACAGTTGAGTCCAAATCTTTGCCGCCTTCAATCTTAATGATTTTGGTGCCGGCTCCTTTTATCTTCCCGCCCATACTGTTGATAAAGTTGGCCAGGTCAACGATTTCCGGTTCCTCAGCCGCATTTTCGATAATGGTTATACCTTCGGCCAGAGAAGCAGCCATCATGATGTTTTCTGTCGCGCCCACACTGGGGTAATCGAGGTAGATGCGCGCCCCTGTCAGCCTGGACGCTTCGGCCGTGACATAGCCATGTTCCATGCTTATCCTGGCGCCCAGCGCTTCAAACCCTTTAAGGTGCAGGTCAATGGGGCGCGTCCCGATAGCGCAGCCCCCCGGCAGCGATATCCTGGCTTTACCCAGACGGGCCAAAAGCGGACCCATAACCAGGACAGAAGCCCTCATCTTGCTGACATAGTCATAAGGCGCTTCATAATTATTTATTTCACTGCATTTAATGTCCAGTGTCTGGGCATCAATCGCTCTGATTTGAGCGCCCAGTTCGCCTAGCACATCACAGATCGTTTCAACATCGGCCAGTTTCGGAACATCCAGGATGCGGCAGTTTTCTCCCGACAATAAACAGGCAACTATTATCGGCAAAACTGCGTTTTTTGCTCCGCTTACAGTTATTGCTCCGTTTAGGGGTATCCCGCCTTGTATAATTATTCTATCCAATGGTTTTTCCTGACGACAAAACCCAGTATTTCCAAAGCCGGTTTTGCTTCCAGGTTACCCCCTTTCTGTCTTTGATTTTTTGACTATTATTCGGGGAAATATTACTTAAATCCTTCCTTTATTGCAAGAAATAAAATTGTAATTTTTTACACTTTAAAAGGTCCCTAGTAGTCCTGATAAATCAGGGGCGCTCCGATATAGAGATAAGTAGTGTTTTCCTGTTCATTATAACGCAGGGCAATATTCAGATTTATCCTCCTGCCGTTCACCGGCAGGAATTTGGAATTTTGCTTTATATAATAGCATATGCTGGTTAAATTGTCCTGTGTTATTCCTTCCACATATTCGCCTGCATATAGAGCTGCCAGGCTGTCGGACAGGCTCAGTCTCCCCTCTGCTCCAAGGTCGCCTTTGATTACGCCAGAAAAAGTCACCCCGACGCTGTCTTCCAATCCTGTTTCCTTAAACGCCAAACGCAGCGCCGAATAAACTCCGCGGGCACGCTGGGGGCTTTTTGTGGCATAGAGAAACGCCGCGTAACTCTCCCCCCCGTTGGGAGCTTTCGGTATGGGCACGGCCTGCATGGAAAGCTGCCAGGCTTCATCGTCTCTTACTTCCAACCAGGAGATCCCGATAAATCCATCTTTTTCAGTCTGTACAGCCGCCCGGTCAGGGTCAAGTTCCAGTCGCCGTGCGACCGTCTCATATTTTTCCTTAAGCCCGGTCAATGATTCCGGTCTATTACTAATTTGTCCCCAGCCCTGCAATTTTATATCTTTAATTGTTGCCCCCGAGTGTAAAAAAACCTCGTACGCCATCTCGTAATGGTCTATCAGGTTTGCCGCGCTGTCAAGCTGGGCCAGGCCGGGAATGGCGACCGCAATAATTATCAGGCATACCCAGCTTAAAAGCAAACGGGTGTAAAACTTCATCGTTCTCACTCCTCTTTTCCTCTTAAGCCTAGTATTGCCTGTTAATTTCCATTTTATTCCGAAACTAATAATTATTGCACTAAACCATAATATTGTCGCATTCCCGTCAAGTATAACACAATTTTTTTCTGTACGTCACGCTATTAGGCTAATGAAGATGGTGTCAACTTTTTGTAGGATATTCTTCTGAAGATTTTTCCCTCTTTGGATTTCTCGGAGATACTACCGACTCTGGCCACTTAATATTAGCGCGTTA
>Ga0228535_1002025_pt1 | contig 23008 bp, 14 predicted proteins | sample SJ1metagenome_FD_168457 | JGI IMG/M metagenome (GOLD analysis project Ga0228535, IMG submission 168457) | Enriched culture of PCE-dechlorinating microbial communities from Ithaca, New York, USA - SJ1 | ecosystem: Engineered > Modeled > Simulated communities (microbial... > Unclassified | place... | reverse complement strand
ACGCCGTGGCCGACGTGGACATGGTCATGGGCACCTTCAGCAAGGCCCTGGCCTCGGTGGGCGGCTTCGTGGCCTCCGACGACCTGGACCTGCTGACCTACATCCAGCACGACTCCCGCACGCACATCTTCTCCGCCGGGCTGCCCGCCGCCAGCGCCGCCGCCGCGCTGACCAGCCTGGAGATCATCGAGAAGGAGCCCCGCCGCGTGGAGCGCCTCTGGCGCAATGCCCGAACTGTTCAGGCCGGCCTGCGTCGCATGGGGCTCACGGTCAGGGAATCCGGCAGCCCGATCACGTCCATCCTCATCGGCGACGAGATGGCCGCCTTCGACTTCTCGCGCGAACTCTTCGGCCGGGGCGTCTTCGCGCTCCCGGCCATATATCCGGCAGTGCCCAAGGGGCAGGCCATCCTGCGGGTGGTCTTCACCAGCCGCCACACCCGGAAGCACATCGACACGGTGCTGAACGCCATCGCGGAAACCGCCCGGCTGTTCCGCCTCATCGAGGACTGACGACGGCCCGGACCGGGCCGAGGAAAGAAGGACGACAGAGGCGCATGGAGGCGAGCCTTTTCATCGAGAGCGCACTGAAGAAGGCTTCCTGCCGACCCTGGCTCATGCCGCTGGTCCTTGCCGCCGGCGATCTCCTGGCCGTGGGCGCCGCCTGGTCCGTCTGCGTCCTGGTCCGCCACGTCCTGGGCGGCGCGTTCCCTCTCTCGGCCTATTTCTCGCTCTGGCCCCTGAGCGGGCTCTATCTGGCGATCTACGCCGCCCTCGGCGGCTACCGGGTTCTGCTCCACCCGCCCCGGGAGATGAAGATCTGCGTCTTGGGCACCAGCCTGGCCGCCCTGATCTTCGCGGCCCTGACCTTCTGGCTGCGCAACCCCCTGGAGTATTCCCGCTCCATTCTCCTGGGCGCGACCCTGCTCCTGCTGGTTCTGGTTCCAGCCGTCCGTCTGGCCGCGCGCTCCTTTTTCGCCCGTTTCTCCTGGTGGGGCTACGGCGCGGTGTTCTACGGCTTCGACGCCCTGGACCCGGGCAAGGCGGCGGCCATGTTCGCCCGCCTGAACCCGGTCATCCGGCCCCTGGCGCTCTTGAGCCACCACAGCCGCGAGGGGCTGGAGGACATAGGCGGAACCGCCGGGCTGCCCGTGTTCGACGGGCCCCGGACCCTGGCCGCCATGCCCACGGGCCGGGTGAACGCGCTCTTCGTCGTGCTCGCCGGGTCCGACCCCGCCCCGGAAACGGCCCGGGTCATCGAGACGGCCTCGGCGCACTTCACCAAGACCATCATCCTCCATGACGCCATGTACCTCGGCAACCACTGGGGCCGCACCGTGGACGTCGGCCACCTGCTGGGGCTCGAGATCGTGCAGCGGCTCCTGGACCCCAAGCGCATGCTGCTCAAGAAGTCCACGGACGTCCTGCTCTCCCTGCTCCTGCTCGTCGTGGCCCTGCCCCTCATGGGGCTCATCGCCCTCTGCATCCGACTGGACTCGCCGGGGCCGGTGATCTACCGCCATAACCGCGTGGGACGTGACGGCCGGATGTTCAAGATGCTCAAGTTCCGCACCATGCGCTGCGATTCCGAGGAGATCTTTCGTGAGATCATCCTGGCCGACGAGGACTTGCGCCGCGACTGGGAGGCCAACCACAAGCTCTGCCGGGATCCCCGCGTGACCCGGGTGGGCCGCTTCCTGCGCCGGACCAGCCTGGACGAGCTGCCCCAGCTGCTGAATGTCCTGGCCGGGGACATGAGCCTCATCGGCCCCCGGCCCATCGTGCCCGCGGAGGCGGAAAAGTACGGAGAGGTCTATGAGATGTATCTGCGGGTGCGGCCGGGCATGACCGGACTCTGGCAGGTTTCCGGCCGCAGCGTTTTGGGCTATGCCGAACGTGTGGATCTGGACGCCTACTACATCAAGAACTGGTCCTTCTGGCTCGACCTGTACATCCTGCTCAAGACCCCGGCGGCCATGTGCAACATGCGGGCGGCGTACTAGGGGCCATGAGGGGGTTCGATCTTCCCTCGGCCGATGGGGGCCCGGTCCGCGCCGCCGCCGTGCTCCTCTTCGCCTTCGCCTGTTTCCAGGCCGCCTTTCTCTCGCCCTACATGAGCCTCGTTCCCGGCGAACGGACCAACCTCTTCTCGCCCGCGCTCATGCTCCTGGCCGCCCTGTCCCTGCTCGGCCTCCCGGAGGTCCGCAGGGGGCCGAGGCCGATCCTGGAAATCGCCGCCTGGCTGGCCCTGGCCGGACTGCTCGCGCTCTCCGCCCTGCATTCCAGCCTGCCGGTCCCGGCCCTGTGCCGCGTCGTCGCCTTCTGGGTTCCGGCGGTCGCGGGCCTGTGCTGCGCCTGGGTCCTGCTGCGCGCCGAACGCGCCGTGACCCTGTTCCTGGTCTTCTGCACCGCGCTTTTCGCCGGGCTGACCGGCCTGCATCTGGTCTTCGGGCCCTCCGTGCTCGGGCTGCACTCCCACGCCCTGGCCGGACTGCTCCTGCTGCTCTCCGCCGGGCCGGTGTTCCTCTTCCTCTCCGGCGGCGGGCTTCGCCGGGCCTGGACCCTGCCGCTTCTCGGCGCGGGCTACCTGGCCTGCTTCCTGGCCGGTTCGCGCTTCGTGGTCCTTCTGCCCCTGGTGCTCATCCCCCTGTTCGCCGTCCGCAACCGCTGCTCCCGCCGGGTGACGCTCCTGGCCCTGGGCGTCAGCCTGGTTCTCTGCCTGGTCTATTTCCAGATCTATCCCCGCGAACGGCTGCAGCTGTACAACAACGAATCCGTATTCTACCGTCTGGAGGGCTATCCGGCGGCCTGGGAGCTCATCCGCCAGAACCCCCTGCTGGGCATCGGAGTCCGCACCCCGCGCGCGGAGCTGCTCCAGTCCTTCCAGCCCCTCTGGGGCATCGTCTCGGCCCCGGCCTACCTGGCCGTGGTCCGCCGCAACATCACCTTCGACAACCAGCTGCTCTCCCTCCTGGTGGAGACCGGCGTGCCCGCCACGCTCCTCTACCTGGGCCTGCTGGCCCGCCTGCTGCTGCGCTACCGCCGGAACATCCGCGCGGGCCGCGTGCCCCCGGCCGTGGAGGGGGCCCTGACCTTCGTCCTCTCGGCCTCGCTGATCCACTTCCTGATCTGCGACGGCCTGTATTTTCCCCAGACAAACTGGTTCTTTCATGTCATGTTGGGCTTGGCTGCGGGCGGTCTCGCAACCGCCGCCCAGGCAAAGGAGTCTTGAGTGGAAATCATGGCGACGAGGCCGGCGTAGACATGCTCCGGCCGTTCGTGTTCATCGTGCCCGGCGCGTCGGAGGCCGGGAGCCTGGAGTGCGGCGAATCCGTCGCGATTCTGCGCGACCTGCGGCGGAAAGGCCCCGTGGCGTCCTCCCTCGGCGGGGCGGCCGTCCTGCTCGACGCCGAGGCGTTTTGCGCCCTGTCTCCGGAGCAGGCCCGGGGGGCCGCGCTCTGGGTCGAATATCATCCCGGGCTGGATACTGTGTCGGACGAGGACATGCGGGCCGCCCTGGACCGCCTCCGCCCGTGCGCCGAGGTGGTTCTGGCCACGGGCCACGTGGACGGCGCGCTCGACCTCTTCCGGCGTCCCGTCCGGCCCTCGGCCCTGGCCCTGAAGTCCGCCGAGGCCGCCGGGGTCGGCAGCTCCGAAACCGCCGGTCTCCTGCTGGACCACGCCCGCCGCGTCCTGGGTCCGGACCGTCCGCCCCTGGTCCTTTGGGGCGGCGTGGCCACGCCCGAGGCGGCCGCCGCCTTCCTGGCCACCGGGGCCGGGGCCGTGGTCCTGGAGCAGGCCCATCGGCTCACCGACGCCGGAGGGCTCTCCGAGACGACCGCCCAGCGGCTGCGCAAGCTCAAGCACGAATCCGGCGCGGCCATTTCGGCCGACGGCCCGCTCCAGTGGCGTTTCTTCGACAAGGGCAATTCCCGGGCCGTGCGGCGTCTGCGTGAAACGGCGGCGTCCGATCCCCGGGCCCTGGCCGCCGAGATCCGGCGCGCCGCCGTGGCCCTGGAGGACGCCACCCTGGGGCCGGACGAACTGATTCCCTTCGGCGCGGACGCCCCCTTCGCCGCCGGGTTCGCCGAGCGCTTCGGGGAACGCGCGGCCCCGGCCCTGCGGGCCTTCGCCGAGGAGGCCCTGCGGCTCTGGGAGGAGGCCCCGGCGCGGCTGGAGCGGTTCCGCTCCCGGGCCGCCCAGGACGGGCCGGGCTCCCGCCTGCCCCTGATCCAGGGGGCCATGTCCTGGATCAGCGATTCTCCCGCGTTCGCCCGCGCCGTGGCCGAGGCCGGGGCCCTGCCGACCCTGGCCGCCGGGCCGCGCGCGCACGCCGACCTGGAGCGCGATTTCGGCGGCCTGCCCGAGGTCATGGGCGGCCTGCCCTACGCCGTGAACGTCATGGTCCTGGACGAGAACCCCCGCCGGGCCGAGCAGTTGCGCTGGATCGAGGAAAACCGGCCGCCGCTGGTCACGGTGGCCGCCGGGGAGCCGTCCTTCGCCGGGGCGTTGCGGGCCAAGGGCCTGGAGGTGCTCTACCTGGCGGCGGACGTGGAGCTGCTGCTCCTGGCCGCGCGGGCCGGGGTGCGCTTCGTGGTCCTGGAGGGCTTCGAGGCCGGGGGCCATGTGGGACGCCTGAGCGCCCTGACCCTGGCCCAGGCCGCCCTGGAGGCCCGCCGGCGCGAGCCCGAGCTGTTCCGCGAGGTGCGCGTGATCCTGGCCGGCGGGGTGCATGACGCCCTGAGCGCGGCCCGGGCCGTGCTCCTGGGGGCCGACGCCCTGCAGATGGGCACGGCCTACCTGGCCTGCCGCGAGATCGTGGAGAGCGGCGCGCTGACCCCGCTCTACCAGCGGGAGATCCTCTCCGCCGGTTTCGGGGCCACCCGCATTTCCGGCGAGTCCGTGGGCCTGCGCGTGCGCGCCCTGGACACGCCCATGTGCCGGGCCCTGCGCGACCTGGAGCGCCGCAAGGGGGCCGGGGAACTGGACGAGGCCGCCTTCCGGGCCCGGCTGGAGGAGCTGGCCGTGGGCTCGCTGCTGGTGGCCGCCAAGGGCCGCGGGCCCGGCGGCGAACGCCTGCCGGAGGATGCCTGCCGCGAGCGGGGCCAGTTCATGAGCGGCGCGGCCGCCGGGGAGATCGGCGCGGTGCGCTCCCTGGCCGAACTGCACGCCGAGGTGGTTTCCGGGGCGGGCCTGACGGCGGCCCCGCGCCGCGCGGAGCACACGCCCCTGGTGGGCTCCCGCCGGACGGGCCGGAGCGAGCGGGTGGCCGTGACCGGCGTGGCCATGTGCAACGCCCTGGGCCGGGACGCCGACGAGATCGTGACGGCCTCCCTGGACGGCCGCCGGGGCGTGGGCTCGGTGCCCCCGGATCGCTGGGACCACGACCTCTATTTCGATCCCAGCCCCCACGCCCAGGGCCGGACCTACACCCGGGCCGGGGCCTTCATGCATTTCGAATGCACGCGCAAGGATCTGGGGGTCGCGCCGCAGGACTTCCGCACCATGTCCCAGTCCACGCGGCTCACGCTCTTTCTGGCCCGCCGCGCGGTGCGCGAGTCCGGCCTGCTGGAGAGCGGGATTCCGGGGGAGCGCATCGCCGTGCTCACCTCCCAGAACTCCGCCGAGGGAGCCAGCACGGTCAAGCCGCTGCTCTACAACGTCTATGGCCGGGAGATCGCCGGGATCGCCGGGCGCGCCCTGCGCCTGACCCCGGAGCAGCGCGCGGCCGTCATCCGGGAGCTGGAGGCCGAGGGCCTGGCCGTGGACGACACCACCCTCATCGGGCGGCTCAACTGCACGGCCTCCGGGCACATCTGCAACATGTTCGGCTTCGGCGGCCCGAGCTATTCCGTGGGCGCGGCCTGCGCCTCCAGCCTCATCGCCCTGTACAACGCGGTGCTGCTCATCCGCGCCGGAGTCATCGACGCGGCCGTGGTGGGCGGCGGCGAGGAGCTGCTCACCTCCGGGCACTACCTGGAGTTCTCGGCCCTGCGCTCCCTGGCCGGGCTCACCGGCCGGGGCTTCGAGCCCGAGCGCCTGAGCCGTCCCTTCGACCGCGACCGCGACGGCTTCGTCCTCGGCGAGGGCGGGGCCGTGGTGGTCCTCGAGCGCGAATCCCTGGCCCGGCGGCGCAAGGCCCCGGTCCAGGCCTTCATCTGCGGCGTGGGGGCCTGCACGAACCACCAGGGCATCGTGGAGTCCGTGGCCGAGACCCAGACCGTGGCCCTGCGGGCGGCCTTCGAGGATTCCGGCTTCACCGGCGCGGCCCTGGACCTGGTGGAGTGCCACGGCACGAGCACCATGCAGGGCGACCGCGAGGAGGTCACGGCCCTGAAGGCCTTCTTCCCGGACAACCGGGGCACGGTGCTGACCTCCTTCAAGTCCCAGATCGGCCACACCCTGGGGGCCTCGGGCCTCTCGAGCCTCATTCGGGGCGTGGGGGCCATGCGCCGGGGCATGCTGCCGCCGTCCCTGAACTACGAGACCCCGGACCCGGACCTCGGCCTGGAAGAGGCCGGGTTCCGCGTCCTGCGGCGGGCCGAGCCCTGGCCCGCGCCCGCCGGACGGCCGCGCCGCATGCAGGTCAACGCCTTCGGCTTCGGCGGGGCCTGCGTGGTCGTGCACCTGGAGGCCGACCCGGATCAGCCGGACCTGTCCTACGTTCCCTCCGAGGACGCCGGGAGCGGGGCGGGCGTGTCCCGGGTCTCGTTCCATACGGCCCGGATCGACGGCCGCGACTACCGGGTGGGCCTGTGCCGCGACCGGACCGCCGGGCGCGCGCGGCTGCGCGAACAGGCGTCCCGGGGCCTGGACCAGGCCGCCTTGGCCCGGCTGGCGCGCCGGGGCGTGCATGCGGCCCCGGCGGACGAGACCGCCGCGCCCCTGGCCCTGATCTGCTCCGGCCAGGGCTCCTTCCATCCGGGCATGGGCCGCGAGCTGGTCCGCGAACACCCGCCCGTGGCCGCAGCCCTGGACCGTCTGGCGGCCTGCGCCGACTACGACCTCAAGTCCCTGCTCTTCGACGCCGACGCCGACCGGCTCCTGGACACCCGCTGGCAGCAGCCCGCCCTGTTCGCCTTCGAATACGCGGTCGCGGCCCATCTCCTGGACCTGGGCCTGCGCCCGGCGGCCCTGGCGGGCCACAGCCTGGGCGAGTTCACGGCCCTCTGTCTGGCCGGGGTGCTGACCCCCGAGGACGCCTTCCGGGTGGTGGACATGCGCGCCCGCTGCATGGCCAGGGCGGCCGCCTCCGCGCCCAGTCCCGGGGCCATGGCCGCCGTGGATCTGCCGGTGGAGATTCTCCAGTGGAAGCTCTCCAAGTTCCCGGGTCTGGCCGTGACCAACTTCAATTCCCCCAAGCAGACCGTGGTGGGCGGCGACGCCGCCCAGGTCCGCGCCCTGGTGGACGAGCTCAAGGCCCAGGGCAACCGGGCCGCCCTGCTCAAGGTGAGCATGGCCTTCCATTCGCCGGTCATGCGCGTCATCCGCGAGGAGTTCGGCGACTTTCTGAAGGGCGTGGAGTTCCGCGCCCCGGCCGTGCCGGTGCTCTCCAACGCCACCACCGCCCCCTTCCCGGCCGAGGCCGACGCCATCCGCTCCATCGTCCTGGCGCACCTGGAGACCCCGGTGCACTGGATGCAGAACGTCTTCTTCCTCTGGAGCGAGCTGGGCGTGCGGCGCTTCCTGGAGATCGGCCCGGCCGACGTGCTTTGCGGGCTGGCGCGGGACATCTTCGACACGGCCGAGACCCTGCCCACGGCCTCCCGCGAGGCCGAGGCCGAGACCTATGCCGAGGCCCTGGCCGCGCTCTACGCCCACGGCGACATCCGGCCTCCGTCCGAACCCGTGGTCCTGGACCTGGGCGCGGACGAGGCCGCCGCTCCCCGGGCTCCGGCCGCGCCGCTTCCGGCTGGCGACGCGCTGGAGCAGGTGATCCGGATCATCATGGACGCCACGGGCTACGAGCGGGACGAGATCGAGCCGGACATGGACATCCGGCAGGACCTGTCGATCCGCTCCAGCCGCCTGCCGGTGATCATGGACCAGGCCGAGCGGACCTTCGGACTGAGCTTCCGCATCGAGGACTTCATCGGGGTGCGCACGGTGCGCGAGATGGCCGAACGCATCGCCGCCCTCCAGGGCGGGCGCGGCCCGTCCGCCCCGGCTCCGTCCCCGTCCGCTCCGGCAACGGCGGCTCCGGCCGCGCCGCTTCCGGCTGGCGACGCGCTGGAGCAGGTGATCCGGATCATCATGGACGCCACGGGCTACGAACGGGACGAGATCGAGCCGGACATGGACATCCGGCAGGACCTGTCGATCCGCTCCAGCCGCCTGCCGGTGATCATGGACCAGGCCGAGCGGACCTTCGGGCTGAGTTTCCGCATCGAGGACTTCATCGGGGTGCGCACGGTGCGCGAGATGTCGGAACGCATCGCCGCCCTCCAGGGGGCGCGCGGCGCGTCCGCGGCGACGACCGCCGATGCGTCCGCGACGTCCGCGACCGGGGCCGACCCCGCCGCCGGGGGCTCCGGCTTCGAGCCGGTGTTCCGGGCCCTCGTCGAGGACGCGCCCCTGGAGACGGTTCCCGGCTCCCCGCCCGAGGATCTGGCGGGCCGGACGCTTCTGCTGGCGGCCCCGGGCGACCCGGGCGCGGCCCGGGACGACGCCGGACGCCTGGCCCAAGGCCTGGGCATGGAGGCCGCGACGGTCGCCTGGGGTCAGGCCGCCCCCGAGGGAACGGCCCCGGCCGGGCTGGTCCTGGCCCTGGACCCCGGATCGATCGCCGCCGCCGATGTGGACGGCCTGCTGGCGGACGCCTTCCGCGGCCTGAAATCCTTCACCACCTCGCCCAACAGGCGTTTCTGCGTCCTGCTCATGCCCGACGCCCCCCACGGCTCCCCGGCCCGGATCTGCTTCGAGGGCCTGCTCGGCATGTTGCTGACCCTGGCCCAGGAATACCAGTCCGTGACCTGCCGGGCCCTGCGCCTGGGGCCGGGAGCGGACGCGGCCGAGGCCGCGCTGTCCGCCCTGTCCTCGGCCGGACCCGTGGAACGGATTCACCGCGACGGCGGCGTGTTCACGCCCTGTTTCGTTCCCTGTCCTCCGCCGCCGGTCGCCGATCCGACGATCCGCCCCGGCGACGTGCTGCTGATCTCCGGCGGGGCCAAGGGCGTCACCGCCCGCCTGGCCGCCGAGCTGGCTCCCCTGGGGCCGCGCCTGGTGCTCCTGGGGCGCAGCCCCGAGGGCGAGGGAGAGCGGGCCGTGCTGGAGAACCTGCGCCGTCTGGGGGCCGAGGCCGAGTACGCGGTCTGCGACGTGGCCGACCGCGAGGCGGTCCAGGCCGTGGTTCGCGGCGTGCTCGACCGCCACGGCCGGGTGGACGGCGTGGTGCATGGCGCGGGACTGCTGCGCGACGGCTTTCTGGCCCTGATGCCCGAGGAGGACTTCGCCGCCGTGGCGGCGGTGAAGCTCGGCGGCCTGCGCAACCTGCTGGAGGCCGCCGGGCCGGGCCTGCGCCTCGCGGCGGCCTTCTCCTCGGTGGCCGCCTGGCAGGGCAACGTGGGCCAGGCCAACTACTGCTGCGCCAACCGGGCCATGGCCTCGCTTCTGCGGGGGCTGGAGCCCGGCGTGGCCGCCCGGGCGCTCTGGCTGCCGCCCGTGTCCGGCGTGGGCATGGCCAGCGGCGAGGAAATCCGCGAACTCATGCGCCTCAAGGGCATGAGCCGGGCCTACGTGGACGTGGACGAGCTGGCCCCGCTGTTCTGCCGCGAACTGCTGGCCGCGACGCCGGGCGGAGCCTCGGTGCTCCTGGCCCGGCACATGCCCACCACGGACACAGTGGTCCGCCCCGAAGCGCCCAGGGACGCGGCCGCCGCCGGGGCCCTGCTGCCGGTGGAGGGCCTGCCCATGCTCGACGAAATCCGTCTGGACGGGCTTTCGCCCCTGGCCGCCACGGCCGCGCGCCGGGTGAGCCACGAGCGCGACCTCTGGCTGCCGGACCACCGGCCCTACCAGGAGCTGCGCCATCCGCTCTTCTCGGCCGTGATGGTGGCCGAGACCTTCTGCGAGGCGGCCCGGGCCGTGCAGCCGCACTTGACGCCCGTGGGCCTGGAGGAAATGCGTTTCCTGGACATCCTGCCCTGTCCGGCGGGCCGGACCCGGGAGTTGCGCGTCCACGTTTCGCGCCGCCCGCCCGAGGGGCCGGAAACGGTCCTGGAGGCCCTGCTGGAAAGCCGGGACGTCTCGCCCAAGGGCCGCCCCCTGGACCGCTGGAGCGCCCATTTCCGGGGCCGCGTGCTGCTGGCCGGACGATCCGCGGCGCTCAAGCCCTGGCCGGACTTCCCGCCCGACGGGGCGGCCACGGCCGGGCCGGTTTCCGGCTCCGAGATGGAGGCGATCTACGCCGCGCACACCGGCCAGACCGGCCGCTACCGCGTGCTGACGGGCATCGACGGCGCCGGTCCCGGGCACGTGTCCGGCCGCATGGTTCACCGCCTGGGCGAGGACGTGCGCGGCTTCACGGGCGCGTATCAGTATTCGCCCTATCTCCTGGAAGCGCTCATGCAGATCACCCTGATGCACGGGCTGCTGGTCGACCCCGGCGGGGCCGGAGTCCTGCTTCCGGCGGGCATCGGTTCGGTGCGCTTCGGCCGGGCCTGCCGCGACGGCGAGGAGATCACGCTTCTGGCCCGCCTGCGCGGGGAGGACGCCGACGGCCGCGCCTGGGACGCCCTGGGGCTGGCCGGGGACGGCGAGATCCTCATGCAGGTCCGGGATCTGGCCATGAAGCGTCTGCAAGGGTAGGGCGTGGACCGCGACGGCCGCCCCTTGCGCCGGAGCGTGGCCGGGATCGAGGCGCTGCTGGCGTGCGCGCCGGACGGCCCGGACGTCGCCCGGACGCTGGCCGCCCGGCAGGCCTCGGTTCTGGCGGGCCGCGAATTTTCCTGGACCCTGGAGCACGATTCCCTGGGCCGCCCGCTGCTGCGCTGCGGCGACCCCGCCGCGCCCGCCGCGCGGGTCTCCTTCTCCCGTCTGGGCGGCCTGCTCTGGTGCGCCGTGGGCCCGTCGCCCCTGGGGCTGGATGCGGCCGAGGCCCGGGAATTCGGGCCGGGGTACCCCGTGGAGCGGGTCTTCGGGGCCGGGGAGCGGCGTCTGGCGGCCCTGGCCGGTCTGCCCCCGGGCGAGGCCCTGGCCCTGCTCTGGAGCCTCAAGGAGGCGTCGGCCAAGGCCCTGGGCACGGGGTTCCATCGCCTGGAGCCGTGCGATATGACCACCGAGAGCCTGCGCCCAGCCGACGGCGGCTTCGAGGCCGTCGTGCGCGTTCCGGCCGGGACCGCGCCCGGCCGGGCCGAGCGCATGAACGGATATTGGCTCGCCCTGGCCCTGACGCCGGGCGGGCCGGAGGAGAGGAATGTCTGAGATCACCGTGCGGCCGGTGGAGAACTCCCGCGACCTGGAGGCCTTCATCGCGCTGCCCTGGAGCATCTATGCGGGCGACGCCAACTGGGTGCCGCCCCTGCGCAAGGACGTGAAAAAGCTCCTGGCCCCGGGCCACCCCTTCTGGGACAAGGCCGAGCGCGGCCTGTTCCTGGCCGAGCGCGGGGGCCGCGTGGTGGGCCGGATCGCGGCCGTCATGGACCGGGCGCTCATCGAGTACCGCCGCGAACTGGCCGGTTCCTGGGGTTTTTTCGAGTGCGAGAACGACGTCGCCGTCGCGCGGGCCCTGTTCGAGGCCGCGCGGGCCTGGTGCGCCTCCAAGGGGCTGGCCTTCTTCCGGGGGCCGCTCAACCCCTCCACCAACTACGAGGTGGGCCTGCTTCTGCGGGGCTTCGACTCCCCGCCCTGCGTCATGATGACCTACAATCCGACCTACTACCCCGCCCTGGTGGAGGAGTGCGGCCTGGTCAAGGAGAAGGATCTCTACGCCTTCCTCTTCCGGCGCGGGCACACGGTGCCCGGCTGGGCCCTGGATCTCTCGCGGCGGCTGCGGGAGCGCGGCGAGGTGACCATCCGCCACGTGCGCAAGGCCGACCTCCAGAGCGACCTGCGGATCATGGACGAGATCTACCGCGAGGCCTGGGGCTCCAACTGGGGTTTCGTGCCCATGAGCCCGGGCGAACTGGAGGTCATGGCCGAAAGCCTCCTGCCCATCCTGGACGAGGATCTGGGCTTCTTCCTCTCCGTGGGCCAGGAGCCCGCCGGGGTGGGCCTGATCCTGCCGGACGTGAATCCCCTGCTCAGGCGGCTGGACGGCAAGATCGGCCTCACGGGGCTGTTCAAGGTTCTGCGCCACAAGTCCGAGATCCGGGGCACGCGGGCCCTGCTCTTCGGAGTCAAGCCGCGCTTCCACCAGATGGGCGTGCCCCTGGTGGCCCTGGACTACCTCCTCGAACTCCAGGACAGGAAGACCCGCTACGACCGGCTGGAGATGAGCTGGACCCTGGAGGACAACGAGGCCGTCAACGGCTTTTTGCGCGAGTGCGGCGGCGAACAGTACAAGACCTACCGCATCTACAGGCGGGACTGTTGAACGCGGAGGGGGCATGAAGGTCTGCGTCACGGGGGCCAGCGGATTCATCGGCGCGGCCCTGGCCAACGCGCTGGCGGCCCGGGGTTTTCCGGTGCGCGCCGTGCTGCGGCCCGGCGCGGCCGCGGCGGGCCTGGATCTCCGGGTGGAACGCCGCTTCGGCTCCTGGGACGACGCCGATTTCCTGGCCTCGGCCGTGGCTGAGAGCGACGCCGTGGTCCATCTGGCCGGGGCCGTGCGGGCCCGCTCGGCCGTCGGGTTCAACGCCGTGAACCAGGGCCTGACCGCCCGTCTGGCCCGGGCCGTGCGCCGCGCCGCCGCGCCGGAGACGGTCCTGCTGCACGTCTCCAGCCAGGCCGCCGGAGGCCCCTGCGCCACGCCCCCGGGCCTGGACGAGGGCCTGCCGCCCGCGCCGGTCTCCGACTACGGCCGCTCCAAGCTCCTGGGCGAGGCCGAGGCCCTGGCCCTGGCCGGGGAGCGCCCCGTGGCCGTGATCCGTCCGAGCATGGTCTACGGCCCCGGCGACCGCGCCTTCGTGCCGCTCTACCGCCTGGCCCGGCTGGGCGTCCTGACCGCTCCCGGCGACGCCGGACAACCCTTCGGCATCGTCTGCGTGGACGACCTCGTGGAGGGCCTGATCCAGGCATTGGAGGCCCTGGCCGGGGGACGGCTGGCCTCGGGCTCGATCGCCTACCTGGACGGACCGGAGATTTCGGACTGGCGCGGCTACGCCCGGGCCCTGGGCCGGGCCCTGGGCCGGACGGTGCGCGTCCTGCCCCTGCCGATCTGGATGTTGCGTGTCGCGGCCCTGGCCAACGAGATCGCCGACCGGGTCGGCCTGCCGTCCTCGCGGCTGACCCTGGACAAGGTCCGCGAGGCCGCCCAGCCCGGCTGGCTCTGCTCCCACGCCCGGGCCGCCCGCGACTTCGGCTACGACCCCCGGGTTGGCCTGGACGCGGGCCTGCCCCTCACCCTGGACTGGTGCCGTCGGGAGGGCTTGCTGTGAAACGGGAGATCGGGCGGTTTCCCGTAGCGGTCAATGTCGGGAAAACTATAGCTTTTCACATGAAGATGATGCAAATGTATTGCGGAGTGAGCGCCGATGAACTCCGTCATGCGGACGGAGCCGAAATCGTCGTGGCCAGCCTTCATGTTCCCTTCCATGCTCGCGGTCATGGCGTTCCGGCCGGCCGTTTGCCGAGGCGGTTTCCTGGCCGCTTCGGAGAGTGATTTGGTCTTTTTTGCCCGGTAGTCGGTTTTGGGCCATGAGTCGCCGAAGGGCTGAACGCCGGAGTTCTTTTTTGGAGGCGGAGGATGGGAATACCTCTTTCCCTGGCGACAATGATAGCGTTTGAGCATGTGCATAAGCCGATATGCGGAGATGTTCTGTCGCTTGGCCGGCAGACGGTCATATTCGATGAGCAGAAATTGCTGTCCGTTTATGACAGATACGGAATTCAATCGAAAATCGACGCGTTTGAGTATGATTCCAATACGGTTCAGGCCAAAAGCGACATCGGCAAGCGCTATATCGTTGACGAATGTTTTTGGCGATCTTTTGGCGTGAAGAATTACGACATCGTTGATGTGAGCGATTATGAAGGCGCGACAATCGTACATGATATGTGTGTGCCGGTTGATAAAAGCCTATACGGGCGGTATGATTTGATATTCAATGGAAGTGTCCTGGATAATATTTTTGACCCTGCTGCCGCCATGCGCAATATGTCATTAATGCTGAAACCGAATGGAAGAGTGATTCATATTGAGATGTCGAGTAACCTGGCTTTTGAATATCTCATATATTCTCCAGATTGGTTCTGGGACTATTATGCGGTAAATAATTTTTCTGACTGCAGGGTGTATGTCTGTTGCTTTGATTCAATAGATCAAATGCTGAATGGTGAATGGATGGTATATGGTTTCACGCCAAAGGCCAACGGGGACAGCATTCCGGTTCCATCACTCGGATCGAAGTATTCCGTCGTGGTCGTGGTGGCGGAAAAAGGTGAATCATCTTCTCACGACAGGAATCCCATCCAGTGGTGTTATCGACCAAAAGAAGCCAACGAGCTGATGCTCGCCGCGAGGAAACGGTTTCTTTCCTCGCCGAGGCCGATTTTCAACGCGCGCGGTGATCTGACCCTGCGGCCGGAATGGGAGGGATTTTATCCGTGCGGTCCGACGGGCTGAGCTGATCGTGGTGCAAGGGTCGGAGCTGCCGAGTTGAATCGTTTCCCGTGATCGGGCGCCGCGGGAAGACGCAACGGGGGGATGATGAGGGAAATTCATTGCATCATGGCGGTTTGGGGTGAAACGTATCTCCGCCAATTTTTGGAGCTTTCGCTCCCGAGCCAATTGTCGGCCGCGAATCTTCCGGCCCTGGCGGGCAGATATGACGCCTCCTATTCGATCTACACCGACAGCGCCGGAGCTTCGAGCATCAAGGAACATGCCGGTTTTCAGGCCCTGTCGCGCCTGATGCCCGTCCGCTTCATCGTGGACGACGCCCAGATTTCCGACGACAAGTTCAACCCCCTGATGGCCTTCCACAACCGTTCGATCCGCACCGCGTCGGAAAGCGATGCCGCGCTGCTCTTCCTGGCTCCGGATTTCGTGCTCGCGGATGGGGTCGTCGCCCGGATCGCGGAGGTTCATGCGGCGGGCAAGCGCGCGGTCTTCACGCTGACGCCCCGGCTGAAAGCGGAGGACGCCGCGCGGGATCTGGCCAAGTTCCACGACGCCGCGTCGGGGGCGCTGACGATTTCCCCGCGGGAGATGGCGGGCGTGGTCATGTCGCACCTCCACCCCATAGAGCGGTCGTACACCTGGGGACCGGCCTTCAGCAGCTTTCCGATTCACGCCTATTGGCCGGTCGGGGAGGAGGGATTCCTCGCTCGCTGTTTCTACCTGCACCCGATTTTCGTCGATCCCATGCAACGCGGGGAGTTTCCGGCGATCACGATCGACGCCGATTTCGTCGAGCGGGCCTGCCCGGATATGGACGACGTTCATGTGGTGCGCGACTCCGACGAATTGCTCTGCGTGGAGTTGTCGCGGGCCGCGGCCGGCGATGCGAACGCGGTCGGCAAGCCGTGGGGCGCGAAGGCCTGGCCATACGCCAGATGGGCCTGCGTTCACGCGAACCCGAAGTACGACAGCGTCCTGCATCACTGGCTCTTCCAGCATGAGATCAGAATACATTCCGGCGAGATGAAGCGGAAATGGCGATCACGGTCGAGGAAGTCGTCTCGCGTCGCGCGGATGGTCAGGTTCTACATGATGCTCATCAGAAATAGAAAATCGCTTGCCGATATGGCCGCCTATTGGAGGGACACGGCGGTTTCCCGTGATTGAAAGCGCCTGCTCTCTTGCGCTCATTCGGCCTGACGCGCGGCGGGGTCGCTCCGCAGTCTTCGCCGGGTGCGAGAATCGAGAGGCGAGTTCACGGGGGGCGGGAAAGAGAGACCCCGGCGGTTGGAATCGTATTTCGAATGGCCGGAAGACCCCATGGGTACTTGCTTTCGCTTGCCTGGACATTGCCCGCTCCGTGTGGTTAATTGCACGAGGCTGCGGTTCCTGGCTCCTTTCGCAAAGTGGGTACCCGCTGAGAGAGGAAGACGGTTCGCGCGGCCTACTTTCTCCCGAGGAGCGTTGCCTTGCGTGAATTCAAAAGAGGTGATCGCGGCTGCCGGGCCGCTGCCGACCTGGGCAGCCGCCGCATGATCTCCGATCACCCCATCAAAGCACGATGAGTCGCGTGGATACTTCACACGAAGAAAAACGGGTCTGGATGGTCGTCGAGGCCAAGCGGCCCTGGCAATGGCCGAATCTGCGCGCCCTCTACCGGGCTCGAATCGTGGCGCGTTGGATCGCCCGGCGCGATTTGCGGGCGCTCTATCGCCAGAGCGGGCTGGGGCCTCTGTGGTTCCTGCTGAAACCCCTGGCCCAGATGACGGTCTACACCATCATCTTCGGCGGATTGGCCCGGCTCGACTCCAACGGCATCCCGTATCCGATATTCAACTTTTGCGGGCTCGTTCCCTGGACGTTTTTTGCCAATTGCACGATGCAATCGACTCATTCATTGGTTTCATCGGGGCCGTTGTATACGAAAGTCCTTTTCCCTCGCCTTGGGCTCCCATTGGCGAGCATGGCTGTAAGTTGTGTTGATTTCTCAATACAATCATTCATTCTTGTTTTGATGATGGTGTATTTTAAGATAATTCCAAGCGCTATGATTGTATGGTTGCCTGTTTTTATTTTTATCCTTGTCATGACGTCATTTGGGGTTAGTCTACTGCTCGGGAGCTTGAATATAGTTTATCGTGATGTCAATACTGCATTGCCTCTTTTGATGCAGGCATGGTTTTTTCTTTCGCCTGTCGTTTACTCAGAGCGAATGATCCCTGAAAAGTGGCAATTCCTTTATGCGATGAACCCAATGTCTGAAGTCGTTAGGGGCTTTCGCTCTGCACTTTTGCATACGCAGTATGAAATTGGAATGAAATTTTATATCGCAATATCTGTGTCTCTTATCCTGTTTATTTCCGGGATGGTGATATTCCAGAGGCTTGAGAGCAGTCTTGTCGATTATATGGCAAATTAGTTTTAAGCCGATGATGATTTATCAGATGAGGTATGTAAATTTGTTGATTGTATAATGTCTCGGTTCTGAAAGATGAAATCCAGTAACATGATGCCGTGAGACGAAAGTGAACAATAATATTTTGTCCAAATTTTGCCTCCGTCTCTTTGGATTTGCGGAGCGGTCGCGCGTAAAAGGTTTTAATAACGCCGCAAAGTATTTGTATGAGTATGTTTTGCGCAAATCAAACGCAACGGGATTCGTGGACATGCTGCGAGCCGCCAGTCGGCATCTCCTCCAGAATACGGATGCCGAGTTGCTGGCATGCCAAAAGTGTTATTGGGAGAGACTAAAAGATAAATATCCGGAGCGCCTTGGTCCTATGTATCATTGGGCCAATTTGTCTGCATGCTCCGGTGAAAGAGATGATGCCCAGCAGCAGTTCAAGAGTGCTGTATCGATTTGTAGAGAATATTCGGAAGAAGCATTTTATTGGAAAATTGCGTATATTGATTTTCTAGTTAAATCCAGCTTTATCCTTCTTGTAAAAGATGAAATAATCAAGCTACGCGAGGAGATACATCTTTATCCTCTGGCTGGGATTGTCCCCACCGATGTTTTGCTTGCTGAAGCTGAGACGGCAAGCGCCAAGCTGAATCCGCATAAACAGATAGCTTTGCTGGGGTATGCGACGCTTGTTCACCCCTTTGATGGGCGGGGATGGGCTGCATTATCGCGGGCGCTTGTTGGATTTGACCCAAATTGGTCTAAAGACGCCGCGCTGATGGCGATAACTGTGGATGATAAGAATGAGTCGATAGCAACTGATCTATCGAGAATATTGCTGCGACATATTGCGTTGAATTTTGATGGGGTCACTGACACATATAGGAGTTATATTGAATCGATTGTGCAGCGCAAGCGTGACCCGAAGCTGCTTGTAACTCTTGCGGAAATATCATTTCTGTCTGGAAATTATTCTCTTGCATATGATTTAAGTCAAGAGGCTTTGCAGGATATTGGCGACGATTTTCATTGTTTATTTGTTGCGACAAAAGCCGCCTTTAGTATGAAAAAAATTACTGAGGCAGAAGACTATCTGCTGCGTGCTATTGAGGCCGATCCTCGCAACGCTGTTTGGCATATGCATCAATGGTCTACTTCTTTTAGGATAATTTATAGATCGAGTTTGTATAAGACAATGGAAAATTATTTTGATTCAAAATTTAATGAAGATTCTGATATCTGCTTGCTGCCAAATTATAACGACGAATGGCATTATCAAGAATTGAGAAAGCGGAGAGAAAAACTCCAGCGACAGGGATTACCTTCCTGTGTTTTGGTGACTCAAGGAAAAAGCGGCAGTGTATCTGTCGGTTCTATTCTCATGTCCGGCTTTGGTCTCGTAGATGCAGCGTACTCGCTTGGAACCAGAAAGATCATCCCCTCTTGGCTGAAATACTTCGGGCAGGGTGGGTGCTGTCATGTTACTCACCTTGTCGCAACTGCTGAGAATGTCGCCAGACTTAAAGAGAACGGCGTAAAGGTCATCGTGCATCTGCGTGATCCGCGACAAGTGATCATGTCGCATGTTTTTCACAACTTGAAGTATGAAAAGGCAAATCCATTATTAAAGATTGATGGTTTTGACGATATGAATTTATCCGATCAGATCGACTATGTTATGTACACAATGTGGGAAGAACTTGTATATTGGATTGATAAGTGGGTTGCTGCTTCCAGCAAATTAGATATTACATTTACAACATTTGAGAACTTTAAAAAAGACAGATATGCGTTTGCTGATCATCTGGTCGCTGCTTATGGTGGGGACAAAAAAATGTTTAATAGAGACAATATATTTGTGAAAGACATCAATGTGGATAATCATTTCCGATCCGGGCATGTTAATGAGTGGCGAAGCGCATTCAATAAAGATCAATTGGCATTCGTAAACGATAACTTTCGGCGGGAGTGGGCAAATTTGTTTGGGTGGGAAGTTTAATAAATTATCAGTGATCCTTTTGGGTTATGCCATGATACGTGTTGAATCTGTAGGAAAAACCTATCGTCGAGGGCTGCGGAGAGATATAAGCGCAAGCCTTTGCGATATCGGCAAGCGTGCATTGAGTCGGTTGACAGGCGTCGGCTGTTGTTCTTTCCCCGATCGGGAACCTTTTTGGGCTTTGCGCGATGTGTCATTTGAAGTCCATCAGGGGGAGTGTTTTGGAGTTGTCGGGCGGAATGGTTCTGGGAAAAGCACCCTTCTCAAGCTGATTTGCGGGGTGTCCAGGCCAACCGCCGGGCGTGTGGTGTTATTTGGTCGCCCCACCCTGCTTGCCGCCATGGGCGTAGGTATGAGCGGTGAGTTGACCGGACGGGAGAACATATACATCAATGGCGGTATCCTTGGGGCGACAGACGCGGAGATCAGAAAACTTTTTGATGAAATCGTTGCCTTCGCCGAGCTGGAACGCTTCTTGGATACGCCTGTGAAGTTTTACTCAACAGGAATGTATGCGCGGTTGGCTTTTTCAGTCGCGTCGCATATGCCTGGCGAGATATTGCTTTTGGATGAAGTCCTTGTTGTCGGCGACCAAGGGTTTCAACAGAAATGTGGGGAGCGGCTGAAGCGTATCACAAAAAGTGGCGACAAGACGGTCATGATTGTTGCTCACTCCACCGCCTACATTAGGCAACTTTGCCAGCGCTGTCTGTTGCTTGATAAAGGGGAAGCCCTTGCATGTGGTGATGCTGATAAAGTCGTGAAGCGATATGAGACGCTTTTGGCTGGAACGGATGTCCAAAAAGTCCGCCAGAATATATTGCCAGCCAAAGCAAACCAGCAGGCATCCATCCCTCCTCATTCTTCTGCAGAATACATTGCACAAAAAATAGTACGCGGCGATGCTGTTGTCATTAATCGAATCGCGGTTCTTAATGCGAAACAGGTGGTTTCAAATACGCAAACAGTCTTTTCTCCTTTTCGTATTTCTGTTGAATATGTGCTCAATACGCCATTGCATACTGGACGAGTTATTATCGGTTTATTGCGCAGTGATGGTGTCCTCGCTATTGAGACGGCTGACCATTTAAGCGATAAGGATTTGTATCAATATAGGAATCCTGGAAAGTATAAAGGTGAGCTTTCTATTCCGCAACGCTTGCTAGCTCCAGGGGAGTATCGAGTCTTAGTCCGGATTATGGACTATGAACAAAGAAAGATTTTGGCTATGAATGACGATGTTTCATTTGTATTGACTCAATATAATCGCCTGGATTCTCCATTTGAAGCGCAATATGGCCGCGCCGTAAGCGAATGTCAGCTGAGTTGGGTTACTCAAATCATCCAATAGCTCCGGGGCGATCCATATGACGATATTCATACAGGCAATTAAGGAATCCCTTCATAAAAAGGGATTTCTGTTGATCCGTGAGAGCGATCTGTGCGAGGAGTTGAAAAAGCGGGGTCTGCTCGTCACGGATCCCAACAATTTTGATGACGCCACGCCGCTACGGGCCGAGCTGGAGCGGCGGGGGTATGTGGTGGCCGATCCGAACGCCGCGCCGGACGCCGCACTGTTGCGGGTCGAGTTGGAGCGTCGGGGATATACGGTCGCGGCCCCCGATCGAATTGCTGACGCCGCATTGCTTCGCGCCGAGCTGGAGCGGCGGGGTTATGTGGTGGCCGACCCGAACGCGGAGGCGGACGCCACGCCGCTGCGCGCCGAGTTGGAGCGTCGTGGCTGCGTGGTGGCCGATCCGAACGCGGAGGCGGACGCCGTTCCGCTACGGGCCGAGTTGGAGCGGCGGGGCTGCTTCGTGGCCGCGAACGACACCCTGGACTCGGAGGTGATCGGGCCGTTGCGCGCCCTCCCTCCCGCGCGGGCCGCCGCCTTCGCGAACCGGTATCTCCTCGACGTCCTGGCGGCCAACCACCGGAGCATCTTCTGGGGCGACCGCCTCTGCGCCCTGGACAAGGCTGCGGCCTTTCTCGAAGACGAGAAGTTCCGCCAGGCGTGGGACACGATCGCCGGTTCGTACGACTACGACCAATACAACGGCCCTCAGGGAATTTCCTGGCGTCTGCACGTCCTGTGTTGGGCGGCGAGGCGCGGGCTCGGTCTGGCCGGCGACTTCGTCGAGTGCGGCGTGTTCAGGGGAGACATGTCCTGGGTCGTGGCCAAGACCGTGAACTTCGCGGAGTCCAGGAAAAGGTTTTTCCTCTACGACACCTTCGCGGGGTTTTCCCCGAAGTATTCTTCTGCGGATGATTTCCCCATGAATCCGCATTTTTATGAGTATGCCGACGCCATCTACCACCAGGATGGGCTGTACGAGGGCGTCGTGGAGCGCTTCCGTCCCTTCGGAAACGTCGAGGTCGTCCGCGGGGTGCTGCCCGACACGCTGGCCGACGTGTGCCCGGACCGCATCGCCTACCTGCATGTTGATCTGAATTCCCCGGCGGCGGAGATCGGCGTTCTGGAAAAGCTGTTCGAGAGGGTGGTCCCGGGCGCGGCCGTCGTGTTCGACGATTACGGCTGGCTGGAGTATCTGGCGCAGAGGGAGGCGGAGGACGCCTTCATGCGCGAACGGGGCTACGGCATACTGGAGCTGCCCACGGGTCAGGGACTGGTCATCAAGTAGCGCGCCCCGTCCGATTGACCAGGCCGCCCGGACCGGCGGGTTCCGATCCGGCCGACGAACGGGCCGCATGCCGCCGGGAGGGCTTGCTGTGAAACGCGCCGCGCGCCTCGTTTTCCGTCTGCCCGCATACGCCGCGCTTCTGGTCCTGGGCCTGGAGTTCGTCTGCTTCCTGGTGATCACGGTCATGAACCTGGCGATCTACGGCGGGGTCCGCGAGGGCAGCCGCATCGTCTACGACGGCATGACCCTCTACACGGCCGCCTCGGGCCCGCGGGCCACGGCGAACCCCGAGCCCGCGCCGGAGGCCTCGCGCAACCGCCGGATCTGGTTCTTCGGCGGCTCCACCACGCGCAACGGCGAGGCCCCGGACGAGCGCACCGTGCCGAGCCTCGTCTCCCGGCTGCTCAACGAGCAGGGCCCTTGGCGCGTCCAATGCGTCAACTTCGGGGTCAACTCCTTCAACTCCCTGCAGGAGGTCCAGCAGCTTCAGAAGGCCCTGCTGGAGCGCGAGGACCGGCCGGACTGCATCGTCTTCCTGGACGGGGCCAACGACGCCAGCTACTTCAGCCTCTACCGCAGCGTGGACGCCCACGAGGGCTATGACCGGATCAAGGGCTTCATCGAGAGCTACTGGAGCAGCCCCCTGGGCGTGCTCAAGCCGGTCATGGCCGCGATCCACGCCTCCTTCACCCGTGAACTCTGGCAGCGCCTGACCTACGCCTTCGCGCCCCTGGAGCCGGATTCCCCCCTGCCCGGGGAGCTGGCCCGGGCCATGCGCGCCCGCTACGACTACGCGAACGGGGTGGCCCGTTGTCTGAACGCCGGGTTCGTGGCCTTTCTCCAGCCCGTGTTCTGGGTCGAGCCCCCGGCCGAAAACCTGCCGGAACGGGAACTGGCCGAGCGCGCGGAGCGCTTCCCCGGGGTGCGGACGAACTTCGTCCTGGTCTACGACGCCGTGGAGCCGGTCCTGGCCGGACGGCCGTATTTCGTGAACCTGCGCGGAACATTCGTGGGGCGCGACTTTTCGGCCTACCAGCCGGACGGCATCCACCAGACCGACCGGGGCCGGGAGGCCCTGGCCCGGGCCATGCTGCCCGGCATCCGGCGGGCCCTGGAAACCGCCGGTCCCCGCTGAGGAACCCATGAGCGCCGGGAAGACACGTCCCACGCGGCTGGCGATCCTGCTCCAGGACCTGGCCTTCGGCGGCACCCAGCGCTACGCCCTGCACCTGCTGCGCGGCCTGG
>Ga0228535_1002022_pt1 | contig 23036 bp, 22 predicted proteins | sample SJ1metagenome_FD_168457 | JGI IMG/M metagenome (GOLD analysis project Ga0228535, IMG submission 168457) | Enriched culture of PCE-dechlorinating microbial communities from Ithaca, New York, USA - SJ1 | ecosystem: Engineered > Modeled > Simulated communities (microbial... > Unclassified | place... | reverse complement strand
GGCTTCCTCTTCATTTCTCCTTCAGGGATCCTCTCCCTTGGTCTTCCCCCCATTAAACCACATCTCTCACTCAGACAGGAATAAATCATTTGAGGAATGATTGGGAAGATTCATATTCGGGCCAGTCATGATGTAATCACCTGAAATTCCGACTTGTTCGCAGCACCAATCGGCCTTACAATCAACGTCAAGGAGTCTGTATGCACAAAGTAGTCGTGTGCTTGACAGCAATACTCTACATGACGGCAGGTCGCGTTGCCACCGGTACCAGCGAGGCTAAGTCTGAAACGGGGGAGCTGGTGCTTTGCACCTCCCATGCAACAGACTGGACTGAGCCCATCATCTCGGAATTCGAGAAGCATACAGGTGTCACTGTTACGCTTGTCAGCGGAGGCACCGGCGACTTGATCGAGCGAATCCACTCAGAAAAGGAAGCTCCTGTTGCCGATATTCTCTGGGGAGGAGGTTCGGACTCCTATCAGGCAATCATCAATTTGCTGCAACCGTATGCACACAAGCATATGAGCAAAGTTCTTGACGTCACCCGCGACCCGGGCAACCGCTGGCATGGTACCACCATCGATCCGATGGTGATTATCTACAATCCAACATTGGTGGAGGAAGCATCCGCACCCAAGGGTTGGGCTGATTTGCTCAATCCTGCATTCAAAGGAAACATTGCCCATGCAGATCCCGAGCGGTCAGGGTCGGCTTTCATGGCGCTTGTCATCCAGCTGCTCAGCATGGGGGGTGACAACGAAACCGGTTGGACGTATATGAAGCGCTTTGTAGAGGCCCTGGACGGGAAAATCCTCTCATCCTCCTCTGCAGTCTATGAGGGCGTAGCCGACGGCCGGTATGCAGTGGGAATCACATACGAAGAGGCGGCCCTCAAGTCTGCAAGCGCCGGTGCCGATTTGAAGGTTGTCTATCCCGTCGAAGGTTCATCGAAGGTCCCCAGTCCGATTGCCATTATCAAAGGAGCAAGGAACCTTGGCAATGCCCGAAAGTTTGTGGACTACATCCTCAGCAAGGAAGTTCAGACAGTGTTGGGCGACATCAACCGCAGGACCGTACGTACCGACATACAGCTGCCCGCGAACATGGTTCCCAACAATAAGCTTGGGGACATTCCCTACGACCCACTCTGGGTCGGGGGGAATAAGCAACGCTTGCTGGACCGCTGGAATCAGCTCATTGATGCACAATAACATACAGTGTTCCGATTGGCATGGTTGACAGGTGGGAACACCGGGTCTACAGTTTTGCCTAGGTGCGAAGCACACAAGGGGGAACTGATGAATCTGTGGTGGGTTTTCGTAACAGTTGGAATTCTCTTGATGGCCATGGAAGTCATAACACCAGGGTTCATCATCATGTGGTTCGGGCTTGCAACCATAGTTGCAGCCATACCTGTCTATTTTGGTGCCTCAACGTCCGTGGTATTGATTACCTTTGCCGTAACCCTGCTCATTCTCACCGTGTTTGTACGGAGGATCTTCACCAATCGCCTTACGAGCAAGCGTGGGGTCAACACAAACGCAGCCTCCTTGATCGGACAACAAGCCGTGGTTGTCGAGACAATTGATCCTGTCAAGGCGACGGGGAAGGTGCGGGTTCGCAAGGAAGTCTGGAGTGCTACAGCAAAAGGTACTGAAACACTTGCCGTCGACCAGATAGTCACCGTGAAGGCGCTTGACGGTGTGAAGCTGCTGGTTGCAAAGGAGTAGGGGATGGAAGAGCTTTATATTATTCTTGCGATTACATTCTTTGTCATTCTGATCGTCCTTAAGGGAATCAAGCAAGTGCCCCAGGGCCAGGCGATGATCATCGAGCGGTTGGGAAAATACGTACGCACCCTGGATTCGGGCATCAACTTCATCATCCCCTTTCTGGACCGCAAGCGGGTGGTCAAGCACCTGAACTACAAGCCCGACGGGCTTTCCGCCTATTGCGTCGACCTTCGTGAGCAGGTCTATGACATCCCCTCGCAGGCGGTGATCACACGTGACAACATCAGCCTGACCGTCGATACCCTGATTTTCTACCAGATTGTGGAACCCCATCGTGCCCTGTATGAGATCAGCGACCTTATCATGGCCATACGCGAGCTCTCCAAAACCACCATGCGCAACGTCTTCGGAGAGATGGATCTCGATACCAGCCTCTCCTCACGCGATACGGTGAATCAACGGCTGCGCACCATCCTCGATGAGGCGACCGACAAATGGGGAGTAAAAATCCTTCGCGTCGAGATCCAAGACATAGTTCCCCCTGCAGATCTCAAGGAGGACATGGAGCGGCAGATGCGCGCCGAACGTACCCGAAGGCAGGAAGTCACCATCGCCGAAGGAAAGAAGCAGGCCGCCATCCTTGAGGCGGAAGGAATCAAGCAGAGCTTGATCCTCAATGCCCAAGGTGAGAGCGAATCGCGTATTATGAAGGCTGAGGCGATCAAGGCGGAGAAAATCCTGCTCGCCCAAGGCGAGGCCGAATCGATCCAGTTGGTACAACAGGCAAAGGCGGTGGGTCTTGATGCGGTGCGCAAGGTTTACTCTGAGCAAGGCGGGTCGGAAAACCTGCTTATGATGGAGATATTGCGTTCACAGAATGAAATTGCCAAGGACCTTGCCAACGGGACAAGCCAGAAGATATTCCTCCCCACCGAGGCAGCCGGGCTGTTCGGGTCCATCAAGGGTATCCAAGAACTGCTGGCTACCCGCCAGTCATTGAAAGACGTGAACGAAGCGTAAGACTCTGCTGTGGACCAAGACTACGAAATCCACTCTGCTCGGGTGCCAGCTTCGAATTAGGTGCATCGATGATCCAGGTCTGCGGCTCCGCACAGACAAACCCTTCACAGCCTCCCTTGTTGAAAAGCATTCAATAGTCCAAAGGGGACTTTGCGCTATAGTGGATGCTGGTTCGGCTCGGTTGGAGCCTATACCATAGTTCATGCACCGGTTCTCGCTTTGTAGTGAAGTGGTTGGAAAGAGCCTGTGTGTATGGACGATAGGTTCCCTGTCGCAGTGTTTCCAACAGCTCATTGGATTGAACATACTCACCGGTAGGGATGAATGTCGGCCGGTCGATAAGGATTTCCTGTCCGGCGTCCAAACAAAGCACGTACTCCTCTTCCTTTCCGGTACCCAGAAAGTCAGCATTGAACGTAGTATGGAATCCAACACCCACCGGCATCTCAATTTCTGAGGTGTTGGTGATGGTCAACGCATGTCCGAGCCCGTCCTCTGAAAGAGAGAATGCCGACTCGACCTTGAATGTATGCCCAAACTGTAAATAGGGGTCATCTGCAGCAGCCTCATAGACAAAGCTGATATGAGCTTCGGTCTCATAGTACCATCTTGCCTTTGGCTTGAAAGGCGTGCTGCTCAAAAACCCATGGATGTGATGACCACGCTCAGGCTCGTTGATTGGAAAACGATACTCCCTTCCTTCAAACATATATCGTCCTTCCTTGATCCGATTGGGAGGAAAGAGCAGGGGAATCCCATACAGGTTTGGTTGGGCGGCGAACTCCTCCCGTGAGGAGGGAGTGCGCAGCAGAGGCACATCGTCTTTGGTCAGCTGGATGCAGTTCGCCCCCATGTGGGCACAGATGAATGCACTGTATCCCCCTGAGAACAAGCGATACCCGCTGATGCCGTTGCAGGTCTCTTCGGTAATGTTGGATTTCATGGGACGAAGTGTGGCCTTTGCCAAGGGAAGAAGCAAGAGGAAAAACCTGCGAAAAGAAATAGTTACTTGAACACGTTTCCTACCGGCAGATCCAGCAGCGCCTTTGTCCACACCCCGGCCTTATCTTCAAGCGGCTCCTCACCACAGAGGAACAGCCGCTTGATGCAGGCAGTCAATTTGAGTGCGTGCTTCCAACGAGCAGGGATGCCCTCCGCTCCAGCAAAGGCTCCGGCCAAAGCTCCGTAGATGGCGGCATTCGTATCGGCATCACCAGCTCGCATGGTCACCTCGATCATGCCTTCTTCAAAGTTCCTGGCATGCAGAACAGTATAAAAAGCAAGCTGAAAGGCAATAAGGACACATCCCTTAAGATTGCCGTCAATGCCCTCCGGCGGTGCATCCTTGGCTTTCTGCAAGGCACTGAGCACTTCCTTTTCTGTGATATAGGAAGGAGCTGATTCAACAAGGTATGCGTATACTTCCTCAGCGCTCCAGCCCTTGCAAATGGCAAGGCTGAGGGCGAAGACAAAGAGACGATTACAGTCCCTGCTGACGGGATGAGTGTGGGTGATGGAGCAGTCGAGGTCGGAAAGCTGCATCAAGGCGGGGATGGAGAGCCTGCATCCCAGGATTCCCAAGGGAGTGATGCGCATCAGCGCACCATTGGCTTGACTGTTGGGATTCATTCTTCCATCAAGTGCTCCACATATGGTGATGCCGATATCTTCCGGTCCTGCATTGCGCCACCGCTGATAGGCTTTCTTTACGAGGTTCTGCGAGTATGATCCATGCTTGAGAATGCTTTGGAGCATCATGATGGCCATCTCGCTGTCGTCGGTAATCTCCCCGACTTTCCCCACCGAGCGCTCAGCATCATCCATCTCAGTGATACCGGATGGGAATTGCTTCAGGATATCCTTTTCCCGCTTGAACTCGGTTTGGGCCCCAAAGGCATCACCGACAAAACTGCCAAGCAGTGATCCCAGCGCTCGTTCATACAGCGTCGCCATCTATGAGTCTCCTTTGGGTAAGTATACCATAAAGAAGGCTAAGAGATAATTAATCATTGCTTCACGGACAGATTTCTTTGGAGAATACGGCTCAATAGCGTGGTACCTATGTCTTGGTAAGCTGAATCGGATGTTTTGTCAGTACCTCCCAGCTTCGGTGCAGGACCTGGTCCTCGCACCCGACTTTGCAGTTGTGCTCGAGCAACGTGAACTGTTTGGTATGGAAACGTCGATGGCAGGAAGGACAGAGACAGAGCAAATTTGTCAGTGAGTCAGGACCCTCTTGGGAGAGAGGCTGAATATGGTGGGCATCGGCATTGAGGAACTCCCATTGCTCCTCACGACTCAAGGTCTTCACCCATCCAGGCCGATAAATCCTGGTACCGCAGATCTGGCACTGGAAGTCGTAAAGGTACTTGACTGCTTGCTTGAGTGCCCCCTTGCTGTAATAGTACCGCTTGGACCCCAATTTAACCGTCTGGTCAGAAGCATCGATGGAGAGCAGATTCAACAATTTCTTGTCGATTTCCTGTTGGGGCGCCTTGGACAGAAGCGTTTCCTTGATCCAGTACGATGCTTCCACACGGTCGGTATGGTAGTCCGGGTCCTTCTCCTTGGCCAATTCCTCCGTAAGGTCGTCTGATTGTGGATGCTGGACAAACCAGTCGCGCAGGTAGCAGTAAATCAAGCTAAAGGCGGGATCTTCTTTCCTTTGGAGGAGCAGGGTGGTCAAGGCATATGAAGGTGTGGCTTGGATGAAGAACCCGTGATGGGTCTCATCGAGGCCCAGGTAGTGGGCGACTCCCATCGACTGCCAGCCATGACTTTCCCTGCCATCCAGCCCGAGGCACAGCGTATCGAGTTCACGAAACCCCTTTCTGCTGAAGAGCCAATAGTACACCACAGCCGAGCGTTCTTCCTCGGTGTAGAGGGAAAACTCCCGTTTTCGTGTTCGCTTGTTCAGCTTGGGAAACTCATGCATACGCCCATCCTAGCAGCCATACGACCTGGTTGGAAGAGGCAACATTCACACATTTTTGCAAAATTTCTCACCAATCGCTCGTGAAAGCCTAGCAATTGAAGCTCATCGTATGGCCATCCAGACTTTTATGGTGGAGGAATTCATGAGAAAACACATGATGATGGTGCTGTTGCTTGTTGCAGCGGTACTCACAGCTCTTACGGCACAGGCTGTAGGAGAGAATCAGAATCGGGTGGACTCTGTACAGATACAGGCAAAACCCAAGTATGTCTTTATGTTCATCGGAGACGGCATGAGCCATGTGCAGATCAACGCGGCCCAGATTCTGAAAGGCAGCAGTGAGAAAGGAAACCTCTCTCTCAAGCCGCTTACCTTTACCGAGTTTCCCGCCCTCGGCTTGCAGACAACCTACGATGCAACTTCGTTCTGCCCCGACTCGGCATCGACGGCCACGTCGCTCTCCAGCGGGTATAAGACCCACAGCGGGACCATCGGGCTTGGTATCGACAAGCAGGTCGTGGGACAGACCATTGCAGAACAGCTTAAGGAGCAGAAAGGCTGGAAAGTCGGCTTGGTTTCGACAGTCACCCTCAACCATGCCACCCCGGCCGCCTACTACGCCCATGTACCTTCCCGAAACAACTACTATGACATCGGTGTCCAGATGGTGGAAAGCGGCTTCGACTACTTCGGAGGCGGGGCGATCAGCAAGGCCGAAGACGGTGGGAGAACGAGCATCTACACCCTGCTTGAGAGAGCCGGTTATCTGGTTACCGACAACAAGCAACAGATTCTCAACCTCACCTCTGCAAGCGGCAAGGTGTATGCGCAGAATCCGAGACTCCAGGACAGCGGATCCATGCCGTATGCCATGGATATGAACGAGATGGACGTAAGTCTTGCTCAATTTGTAGAGAAGGGCATCGATGTATTGGACAACCCAGAGGGATTCTTCATGATGGTGGAGTCAGGCAAGATCGACTGGGCATGCCACGCCAATGATGCTGCAGCGGAAATCTATGACCTGATCGCCTTCGACCAGGCCATAGCTGTCGCCCTCGATTTTGCCAAGATCTATCCCGAGGAGACCTTGATCGTGGTCACCGGCGACCATGAAACAGGCGGAATGACCATCGGCTATGCCGGTACCGGCTATAACACGGCCTTCGACATCCTTTACAACCAAAAGCTCTCCTACATCGCTTTCGATGAGAAGTTCGCCAAGCTGCAGAAGGAGAATCCAAACCTGCGCTTCGAGCAGGCGCTTTCCATGGTTGCGGCCGATTTTGGTCTGGTTGCACCTGGAGAAACCGTTGCAAACAAGGCTCCGGTACTCTCTGCCTTGGAGTATTCAAAGCTGGAAGCCGCTTTCAAGCAGGCAATGCTTCCCTCAAAACAGCGCGATGGCGGCGATCAGGCCTATCTGCTCTACGGCGGCTACAATCCGTTCTCCGTTACACTGACGCACATCCTGAACAACAAGGCGGGCATCGGCTGGACCAGTTACTCGCACACGGGAACCCCGGTGGGTGTGTATGCATACGGCAGCGGCAGCGAGCTCTTCGCCGGCTCCTACGACAACACCGACGTGTATGCAAAACTGAAGCAGCTGACCGGTATTGTATAACCAAACTAAATTTCTTCTCTTCTTCTCCCTCCCTGCGGGGGGAGAATTCTTGTAAAGGAACACGTGATGAAAGTACAGATGGTTGCTCGTGAATCAATCCTGGTCTTGGGTTTACTCGCTCTTGTCCTGATTCTGATCCTGATTCCCACCGGCTTCGAACGGAAAATCTACAGTAACGCCGTTGGGGCCAAGGCTCGTGTCATTGCCGTGGACAATACCACCCTTTTGAATAAAGGCGTGGTAAGGATGGGCGAGCAGGTGGTCACCGTCCGCTTGCTCGGCTCCCCCTTCAAGGGGATGGAGACGAAGGCTGTGAACCTGCTTGGCGGTAAACTTGAGTTCGATACCGTCTACCAGGAAGGTGACTTGGCATGGGTGTTGTTGGAACAAAGTGAGGATGGGCAGATCATCTTTGCCAATATGGTCAGTCTCTACCGATTTCCCAAGGAGTTGCAGTTGCTTCTGTTGTTTGCAACCCTGCTGCTGTTGGTTTCAGGAAGGAAAGGTCTTCGTACCCTGCTTTCCTTCACGTTGGCATTTCTGTTGATCTGGAAGGTCCTCATTCCCCTCTGCCTCAAAGGGTACGAGCCCATCCTCATCGCTTTGTTGGTAGGGGCGGCATTAACCGTCTCTTGCCTCTTGTTGGTAGCAGGATTGACGAGAAAAGCCTATTGCGCTATCGCAAGTTCGTTGCTTTGTTCCTTGGTGACATGTCTGCTGGCCACGGTGGGAACTTCATACTTTTCCATCCATGGTGCGGTAATGAGCTGGTCTGAATCATTGTTGTTTGCCGGGTTCGAGCAGGTGAATCTGACCAAGCTGTTACAGGCCGCCATCTATCTCTCCTGCAGCGGGGCCATCCTTGATTTGGCCGTCGACATCAGTGCAGCCCTCGATGAGGTGCACCTGCACAATCGTGGAGTAACTCGCAAAGAGTTGTTTGCCAGCGGCATGCACATCGGGCAATCGGTGGTAGGCAGTCAAACCACCACCTTGCTGCTTGCCTATATCGGCAGCTACCTGACCATCATGATGGTATACATGGCCCAGGGAACCCCGTTGATGAGCATTCTCAACTCGCAAAGTGTTGCCGCAGAAATCCTGCACACCCTCATCGGCTGCATCGGATTGGTGTTGGTAAGTCCTTTGACATCAATGGTATGTTCCTTCTTCTATACCCAAGAGACAACAAAGGAGTAAGTTCTTGCAGAAAAATATTGACAGATGGGAAAATGTGCCTCAGAATTAGTTCATAGTTTGAATGAATTAATTAAGAGAGGCTTATGAACAAATCCCAGGAACGCTATCAAAACATGTTCTCCCTCTTCAGGACACTGCGGTTGGAAGGGACTCTGACGCAATCGGAACTCAAGGACAGGTTGCATTTGCAAGCCTCCACCATTTCGTATTTGGTGAATGACTTGAAAAGGGAAGGGTTGTTGCAGCTCTCTTCGCTGGAAAACAGTGCAGCAAAAGGAAAAGTAGGAAAGCCGGGGCAATATCTGGAAATTGCCAATGAACATTCATATTTTCTGGGTCTCTATCTTGAAGAAACCTTCATTGACTTGCATGTAATAGGACTTGCAGACCAAGAGGTCCACTTCCAGCACATTCCTTTGGAAAACCCCACTCCCCAAGAGCTGATACAGAAGGTGGTCTCCCTGATCGACCATTTCACCACCGTCTATGAGAACATCAAGGGGGTAGGACTCGCCGTAAAGTCAGTTGTTGATAAAGATGGCAATCTTTCTTCCTTCAAACGAACGATCAATGACCGCGAGGTGCCCAGAATCTGGAAAGTGGAAGGTTTTACAGCTTCCATCAGAGCGGCATTCCCCAATCTGGAGATTGTGGTCGAGAATGATGCAAACTGTGCAGCAGTCTATTGCCAGACAGCAAGCAAACAAGAAACCGCTTCCTCCATGGTCTTCATCATCAACCAGAAACCCTTTGGCATCGGCAGTGGAATCATCATCGATGGAAAATTGTTCAAGGGTTGCAATGGGGCAAGCGGCGAGATTTTTTTCTCCGACCGGACCATCCAGAACCTGGTTGAGCAGAATTCCCTGCATCAAGATCCGGTTCAGCTTATCAGGCTTTTGGCGGAATCGATTCTGAAAGCACTCTACCTTATCGACCCCCAGTTTGTTACCTTGACCGGCGGGTTGCTAAGCGACTTGAGCAGCCAGAGCATCGCTTCGATCAAAGCGGTCTTCAAGGATGCTCCTTATCCCATTGAAGTAATTTCCCAAGAGCACCTCTCTCTCCCTGCGAAAGGAGCTGTTCTCTTGGTAGCAGACACCTACATCTCCACTGTGCTGAGTGGAATCGAGAGAAGATGACCATGAAACATGAAACCATGCGGTATGTTGGCGGGAGAATCTTCAAGGTTGTGTTCACCGTATGGGTGGTTACCACCTTGATCTTTTTCCTTATCCGGCTCATGCCGTCCAATCCGATCGAGCAGTACATCCAGAACTTGGTCGTGCAGTACGGAATGAGCTACGAAGAGGCAAATGCCAGGGCAAAAGCACTTTTCTCCATCGATTTGGACAAAGGATTGCTGCTTCAGTATTTCGATTACCTGAAAGCTGCAGTCCAGTTGGATTTCGGCACCTCCTTTCTCTCCCCGGGAGTGAGTGTATCCACCATCATAGCAAGCCGTCTGCCCTGGACCTTGTTCACAGTCGGTACAGGCCTCATTCTCTCATTCCTGGCAGGCATCGTCCTGGGGGCCATATCAGCGTATCGACGCAACTCGTGGTACGAACCGATCATTTCGGGACTCAGTTCATTTCTCAGTGCCATTCCTGATTTTCTCATTGCAATTTTTGTCATTCTCATTTTTGGAGTCTTCACCTATGGGGGGACAAAAAGCATCGTGCCTATCTTTCAGATGCGCGGCAATTTCGATTCCGGAGTGACAGCGGGCTTCAATTGGCCTTTCATCAAGAGCGTACTGGAGCATGGATTCGGCCCCATCCTGACCTATTTCCTCTCTCAGATTGGTATCTGGGTAATTCTTATGAAAGGAAGCACTACTGGATGTCTGAATGCCGACTATGCCGTCATCGCCCGTGCAAGAGGGCTCTCGAACCGCACCATCCTCACTTCGTACATCGGGCGCAACGCGATGCTTCCCATCGCCACCGAATTTGCAATGCGCCTGGGTTTCATTATTGGAGGCTCTCTGATAATCGAACAGCTGTTTGTGTATCAGGGAATCGGGCTGGAACTGCTCAAGGCCACCACCAACCGTGACTATCCATTGATGCAGGGAATTTTCTTGGTTATGACGATTGCCATCGTGCTGGCTAATCTTCTGGCAGAATTGGTATATAGCGTGCTGGACCCGAGAATTCGAGTAAAGGGGGGAGCCTCACATGCCTGAAAACCTTCAAGCCTTGGCAAAGAAACATACCACCACCAAATGGAGCAGGATTGTAAGGAATCTGCGGTCGGCACTTTTTGGGGACTTTATCGGGACCTTGGGGTTTATACTTCTGATGGCAATCATCCTGATGTCTCTGATCGGACCGATCTGGTTCCCGCTTGATACCGTCTCCGATCCCACCAAGCTGCTCATGCCTCCTTCTTCCGAGCACATATTGGGAACCGATCACCTTGGCAGGGATGTGTGGGCTCAGATTGTCAGTGGCGGCAGGGAGCTATTGCTCATGTCGTTCCTGACCGCGATTATTGCAGTAGTACTGGGTATAACGTTAGGGTCCCTCTCGGCTTTGGTTGGAGGGAAGTTCGACGAGATGCTGCTGTTCTTTGCCGACGTCTGGCTTACCATTCCCCGCTTTCCCCTTTTGGTTGTTCTCTCGGGTTTTTTTACCCTCAACGCAACCACCTTGGCTTTCGTACTCGCGATTCTCTCGTGGGCGGGACTCTACCGAACTGTACGTGCCGAGGTGTTGTCGCTGCGTAATCGCGACTTTGTTGAGGCGGCTTTCATGCTCGACATGGGAAAGACGCACATCATTTTCAAGGAAGTACTGCCGAACATGATGGGTTTCGTGGTTGCAAATTTCACCTTGCTTATGAGGGCCGCCATCTACTCCCAGGTAGGGCTTGTATTCCTGGGTCTCCTTCCCCTGGACCAGAACTGGGGAGTCATGATCAATGTTGCATGGAACCAAGGAGTCATCTACAACCCTGATGCCATCTGGTTTCTCCTTGCGCCGACAATCGTCATTTGTCTCTTGATTCTCTCCTTGGTGTGGATCTCCCGCTCGATGGAAGAGTTCTTCAACCCTGCGCTGCAGAAGTAACGAGAGGAGAAACCCATGGATACCCACACACCTTTGTTGGACATACAAAACATCTCGATTCACTACCACACCAAACGAGGTAATCTTGCTGCGGTCCATCAGGCAAGCTTTTCCATTGACCATCAAACTTCGGTTGCGGTCATCGGAGAGTCGGGGTGCGGCAAGACTACGTTGGCAACCTCCATCGTACGGATGCTCAGCCGCAACGCCTCGATTACAGAGGGCTCGATCTGGTTCTCGCCCAAAGGCGGAGAGCGCAGGGACTTGGTTGCTCTCAATGAGCAGCAGATGCGCCCTCTTCGATGGAACAGCATTGTCATGATGTTCCAAGCCTCACAAAGCTCATTCAATCCTGTTTCAAAGATATATACCCAGTTCCTCGACACAGCAAAAGCCCACGAGAATCCCTATGAACCTGAGAAGGTGCTCGTACGTGCGAAAAAGTTGCTGGAACTCGTGTACTTGGATGGTGAGACTGTCTTGAACTCGTATCCTCATGAACTATCGGGAGGTATGAAGCAGCGTACCCTGATAGCCCTCGCGTTGCTGCTCAATCCACAGTTGGTCATCTTGGATGAGCCTACCACAGCCCTCGACCTTATCACCCAGAAGAAAATCCTGAGATTGCTGAACGAACTCCGTTCGTCACAGGGCTTCAGCATGATGTTCATCACCCATGACTTGGGCATCGTGACCCAGCTCTCGGACCGGGTGGTCACCATGTATGCAGGAACGGTGGTGGAGAACTCTCCGACAAAGGCCTTTTTTGCAGATCCCAAGCACCCCTACAGCAAGGGGCTGCTGAAAGCCATCCCAAGCTTGGATGCCTCATTTGAACAGCTGTACTCCATCCCCGGAGCCACTCCGGACCTGGTGGAGAAGATGGAAGGTTGTCTCTTTGCCCCCCGCTGTGAACTGTGTCACCAGCGGTGTAAAACCGAAGTCCCCCGCCTTCTTAAGGTTGGAGAGGATCGCTGGGCAGCCTGTCATGCCCTTGAGGAGGTGACGCATGGCACTCGTTGAAATCAGGGGTCTTGTAAAATCATTCCACAACCGAAAATCAGGTGATGTACAGATTCTTCGAAGTATCGACCTCGCCCTTGATGCATCCCAGACCATATGCGTGGTAGGGGAGTCAGGATGCGGTAAGACTACGTTGGGAAAAATTCTGGCAGGCTTGCAAACCTACAACGGAGGGTCTTTCCTCTACAAGGGGCAGGAAGTATCCAAGTTGGATAAGCAACAGTGGAAAGCTTTCCGCACCGATGTGCAGATGATTCACCAAAACCCATACGAATCTCTCAATCCAACACAGATGGTCTTCGATATGATCGCCGCTCCCTTGAAGCGGCATAAAAAGGCAACGAATTTCACCTCCCTGTACGAGCAGGTCATCAAGTTGCTGGAGATGGTGGGACTGACACCGGTGGAAGACTTCATTGACAAGTATCCAGCCAACCTATCCGGGGGACAGCGCCAACGGGTCAGTATTGCCCGTGTGCTCTCCATGGACCCGAAGTTCATAGTTGTCGATGAAGCAACCAGTATGATCGACACCTCGATGCGCATCAGTCTTTTACAGACATTGAAGGAAATCCAAGAAAAGATGGGGGTGGCATATCTCTACATCACCCACGACCTTGCCTTGGGGCGGTATTTTGCCTGGGGTCAGCGTCTTGCGGTGATGTACCTCGGCCAGATTGTTGAGATAGGGCCTGCAGAACGGGTGCTCAGTGATCCCCACCATCCTTATACAAAGGCGATCTTGGCAGCAGGCAAAGTCGAGGAAGTGGATGGGTATGAACTCAAGGGTGTGGAAATTCCGTCTTTTCGGCATATACCATCAGGTTGCAGTCTCTCCCCGCGTTGTCCGCAGGCGATTGCAGGCCTTTGTGAAAACGTCACCCCGACGTTACGTACCGTCTCCGATTCCTGGCAGGTTTCCTGCCATCTGTATCAGGAGCAGTCATGAGAAAAGGGTATAGGTACCTGCTGCTGGGATTCGGTTTCTTCTCTCTGATTCTGTGTATCTGGATGCTTCCTCACCAGAGCGTAGGGAGTAGTGAGCGCACTATCACCTATGTGAATTTGGTGGTGGCGGTGGTCCTGATTGTAATAGGTTTACTCTTCTCCTTGAGGGAGAGACGTAATAACAACGACTCATATGACGGAAAAGGAGTTTAATATGAGAAAGAAGAGACTTGGTGTCGTACTTGCAATGTGTTTACTCGTCTCGTTGAGCCTTGGCGCAGCCGGAACTGCAGAACCGGCCGCGGCACCACCGCAAGGCCCGCAGCTGGCAGCGACCTTTGCCGGTGGCTGGCCGTATTCAATTCCTCCGACCGGACACTTCAACATGTTTGTAGCCAATGCCATCGAATTGAAGTTCTGGAGAGAAATGCATCAGCTTCCTTTGGCGTTGTACATCAATGCCACCGGGGAGTATACCCCCATGCTGGCAACTGATTGGAACATCGACGCTGCCTCGACGGCAATGACGGTGAACCTGCGAAGCGATGCCAAATGGCTGACCGGGGAGAAGGTCACGGCAAAGGACGTCTGGACCACCTTCTATGTCTATCGGCTGGTAGGCAATCCTGCATGGAACTACATCAGCGATGTGACCGTTGTATCCGACACCCAGGTGAAATTCGGTATCAAGAGTGCAACCCCGCTGTTCGTCCGCAACGTTCTGCGCAAGCCCATCGTAGATACCCTTACCTACGGCAGCTATGCAGAGAAAACCGCAGAGCTGGTAAAGAAGGGTCTTGATGCAACCAGCCAGGAGTGGAAGAATCTCGTAGCAGACTTCAACTCCTTCCGCCCTGCAACGGTCAATTCAAGCGGACCGTACTACATCGACCCCGCCAAGGTAAGTCAGGCCAGCATCGAAATGCCGATCAACCCCAACTCATTCCTTGCCGACAAGGTACAGTTCAAGACTTTGACCATCTACAACGGCGATGTGCCCGATTTGACCCCGTTGGTACTCAGCGGCAAGATCGATTATCTGACCCACGTCTTTCCGGCCTCATCGATGCAGGCTTTTGAACGAGCAGGATACACGTTCGTGCAGCTTCCCGGCGTTGATGGTCTTGCCATCTACTTCAACCATGCTCTTGCTCCCCTTGGTGATGTACGGGTCCGACAGGCCATCGCTCATGTCGTCGACCGCAATCGAATCGGTCAGCTCGCCCTTCCTGGTGTTTCGGTCGGTGTGAAGTATGCAACCGGCCTTGGTGACGGCGTGACGGAATCATGGGTGGATGTCTCCAAGCTTAACATGTATCCAGTCGACCTCGCCAAGGCGGAAGCCCTTCTCAAGGAGGCAGGATTAACCAAGCGCAACAACCAGTGGTACCTGGCAAACGGCAGACCGTTCGAGCTTGCCTTGCAGTGCCCCAGCGGTTGGGCCGACGCCTCAACTGCAGCGACGGAAGCCGCCCAGCAGCTGACTGCATTCGGCATCAAGACAACGTTCAATGGAATTGAATCCACCCAGAGGACTCCGAACATCAACAGCGGCAAGTTTGAATTGGCCATGTCGTTCTTCGGAACCGGCCAGCCCCATCCGATGTATGCATACGAGGGACCGCTGTTGGCGAGCAACACCGGTGCCGCCGGGGTGGGAATCTCCTTTCCGATGGTACAGAAGACCTCCATGGGCGAGGTGAATTTCAACACCTTGATCCAAGACTCCGTCAAGGGTTGGGATGTCGAGCAGCAGAAGAAAATCATCAGCAACCTTGCCATTGCATTCAGCGAGACGTTGCCGGTGCTTCCGATTTACTCAAAGCAAGCCCGCAACCTGACCAGCAATGGCTCGAGAACTGTTTGGGAAGGTCCTGAATATCTCTATCGCAACTCTGCAGGTGATGACAACTTTGTCGTCTACCAGTTGCTGCATGGGATGATCAAAGCAAAATAACTGGTATTCATGGAGAAGGACCGATGCCGATCCATCGGTCCTTTCCCGCTTCCTACGAGACTGGAGAACCTCCTCATGTATTTCATACCTCACCCGAAACGTATTGAGCATTTTCCCGGGTTCTGCCACGCAGAACGAGGCTTTTGTATTGAATCACTCGATGCATTCACCCAGAGTCTTGCACAAGCCATGCTCACCCAACTCGACAAAACCGGTATTCCGATTCATTTGGCACATAAGCCTGTTCACGTACCAACCAGCCTTGCCCATCACGACCTGCTGGCCCGTGAAGCGTATCGCCTTACCATCGAATCTGATGCGGTCATCATCGATGCCGACCATCCCGCATCTGTCCGCAATGCCTTTGCCACCCTTCAGCAGCTTGCAAGACAAGCAGAAGGGTTGCTTCCCCTTACGCTCATCGAGGATTACCCCTCGATTCCCTATCGTGGAGTCATGCTCGATGTCTCCCGAGGCAAAATTCCAAACCGGACAAAAATGGAGGAAGTGATTCGTTTGCTCGCCTCCTATAAATACAATGTATTGCAACTCTACATGGAAGACTGCTATGTACTGGAATCCCACCCGGTGCTCTCCCGTTCCAACGGATACTACACCAAGCACGAGGTTCAGTACTTGGATGCCTATTGCAAAAACTACAGCATTGAGCTTCAGCCGAACTTCCAATGCCTTTCGCACGCCCATGGACTTTTGAGAAATCCAGGGTATCATACGCTTGCGGAATCAGAGGTATCGCTCTTCAGCTTTGCCGCCGGCAAACCGGAAATCTATGGTCTTTTCTCCGATATTTTTCAGGAAGTCCTCCCTTGGTTCTCCTCCAAGACCTTGAATCTGGATTTGGATGAGGCATATGATTTGGGAACCGGGTATAGTAAGCATGCTGTACAGGAGAGGGGCGGCAGGAATGTCTTCAAGGAGCATATCCTGAAGATTTCGGCCATAGCCCGCAACGCTGGTGCCGAAAGGCTCCAGCTCTGGGGCGATTGTCTGAACAAGTATCCGAATCTGCAGGCGGAGCTGGATGACGACATTGTGTTCATCGACTGGAACTACAACCCCTTGAAACACTTTCCTTCCTTGGAGAATCATGATGCCAAGGCCCATCCATTCTGGCTGGCGCCCGGCACCAGCAGTTGGAATGCACTCTTTCCAAGAACCCAGCAGGCTAATGCCAATATCAGAAACTATATACACCAGGGGTTTGATCAACAGGTGCAAGGTGTGCTAATCACCCATTGGGGTGATTATGGTCATCATCAGCCGATTTCATTCAGCTATCATGGCTTTGTACGGGGTGCCGAGCACTCCTACAATGGGACCGCCATCTCAGAAGAGTCTCTGGATACGGCAATGGATGTTCTGTTCTTCGCCGATGCAAACCAGAGCAAGGCTTATGCATTGCTCAGCTCGATCAACACACTGCCAGCTGTCACCACGGCATTCAAGACCCAGATTTTCTATGCCTTTTTCGACGACCTCTTCAAAGGTTTGTCCTTGATCGGCAACGATGCATACCCAGCTATTTCGAAAGAGACGTTTGCCTCTGTCGAGAACCTTGCCCGGGAGGCTCTCGATCAGCTGGGACAGAGCAGATCCGGCTCTGTGTTCCAACAGGAGCTGTTGCAGGCGGCTCGGTGTCTTGCATTTACAGGACGAAAAGGCCGATTGAGCCATACCATCAAAAAGACGTTTTTGGAGAATACGGTTGACGAGGACCAGATTCTTGCTTGGATTCTCGACTTGAAGGAGCTGTACCGTACCTTCCTGTCCCTGAGAAACGAGTTCGTACGGCTTTGGAACCATGAGGCGGTGGAAATCGGCTCGGAAGGTGCCGTCTATGCATTCGATAAGGCTGCAAGCCGCTATGCAGAAGCTGTCATCTGGCTCAACAGTCAACGTCTTTCCCTGCATCAAGGACTTCCTCTGGATACCCGGATGGAAACATATACAGCCCATGAGGGTTATACCACCCTGTGGACCGGCAATTGCACGAACCTGTGGGACCGTGCCTATCCTTGGAGGTAATTATGTATTCGCTCTTTCCAGCTCCGCAGCAGATCAGATATAAAACCAAAGAAACCCAGTTGACCTATTCGAGTTTGACGCTTTTTACCAACTGCCCCCAACTTGCAGACCGATTTCTTCAGTCACTTTCCATCCAAAATGTGGAGGTAGTGACCCTTGCGCATGCCGAGGATGATGTGTTCTTCATTCGTTTCGGGGCTGAACAGGTGTTGGATTGCCCTGACCAACAGCAGGGGTTCAGCCTCTCAATCGGGTACGATTCCGTATTGCTCTCCTCTCGTTCAGAACAGGGGCTTTTCTATGGCTGCCTTGCCTGGAATCAATTGGCGGAACAGGGTAAAGAAGCCGGATACATTCAAGCCTTGGAATTGACTGACTGGCCGGTTCTGGAAAACCGCGGTCTCATGCTCGATATCAGTCGGGGAAGAGTCTATACCCTGGATTATCTGAAGCAATTGACAGCAAAGCTGGCAATGCTGAGGATTAATGTCTTGCAACTGTACATCGAGCACACCTTTGCCTTCTCGTTTCTCGCAGATGTGCACCAAGGCTCCGATCCCATCACAGCCGAAGAGATCCAAGAGCTCGATCGATGGTGCAGACAACACTATATCGAATTACAGGCGAACCTGCAGTCTTTTGGACACTGCAACCGACTTCTCACAACAAAAGGATTCAGACATCTGCGGGAGAGCGACCTGTACTGGACGCTCTCTCCAGCTGTGGAGGAAACGTATACCCTGCTGGATAGGATGTATGCTGAGTTCCTGCCGAATTTCTCTTCCTCGGTGTTGAATATCGACTCGGATGAGACCTACGACTTGGGTTCAGGCAAGAGTGCCTCCATGGTGGAGAAAGAGGGTAAGGGAGAGGTATACCTGAGACATTTGCTTACATTGAGGGAGTTGGCCGCCAGGCAGGGCAAGACCCTGATGGTGTTCGGTGATGTGATATTGCGTCACCCAGAGCTCTTGGAACAGATTCCCAAGGACATTGTGTTTCTCGATTGGATCTATGACCCGCATGATGAGTACCCGACGCCAAAGAAGTTTGCCGCCTCCAAAAGGACCTTCTGGGTATGTCCTGGGACAGGGGCTTGGAATACGTTGTTTCCCCGTCAGGATGGGGCGGTGAAGAATATCCAGAACCTAACCCTGCAAGGTATTGAGCAGGGGGCGACGGGTATGCTGCTCTGTGATTGGGGTGACCACGGCAGCTATACCCCGCCAGCCTTTTCGTTGGTCGCTTTTGGCTTTGCTGCAGAGGTGAGTTGGTCGGGCAGGAAGCTTTCACTGGAAGAGCAACTGCCCTCGCTCTCTCGTGTACTTGGAGAACCTGCTCTGGAGAATCTGCATAGAGTATTGCCTCAAGTTCACCGTCTTCCCGGGTTCTGGTCCAAGAACCGCAGTCAGTGCGCAATCGCTTTGTTCGATGAACCTCTGACAGGCCGGATGCTCACCAATGCAGAGCCTCCTGCCAATCTTGAAGCCCTTATGCCGCTTCCAGATGGTGTGGCCGGGGTGCTGGATCCTGAGAGCCATCACCTGATGAGGCCGTTGTTCGGCATTTCAGAAGCAAGCATTGAGAAGCTGCAGACGATCGCGCACGAGGCAAGTGCCTTGGTCGGTGACTTGAAGGATGATTTGCTTCGCAGCCAGTACACATGGTTGTGCGATGCATTGTTGCTGGTATGCGACAAGCTTCGGTTGGGAAGGAGCATTCGTTCAAGCATGCTGTCATGCTCTGCAAATTGCGACCAATTCTTGGATTGGGAAAACGAAGTGAGGCTGCTTATTGGGCGATTCACCCAACTGCAGATTGATTTCATTGCTTGGTGGATGCTTGTTGCCAAGACATCGGAGATCATGATTCCCCTTTCGTATTTTGCCCATATCATCGAGCGGTTGGATTACTTGAAGGGGTGGCTGGGTGCACAAAGAAAGGCCATGGAAACCAATCACGAAGTCGATTGGCCCATGGCCACCTATCAGACTGCAGGGTATAAATCGCTGCCGACTTACTGAGTCTCTTCCTCCCTGCTCTCTTTCTGCTGTTCAAGAGCCTTCATGCGGTGTTGGTCCCGATAGATGACGGGACTTGCACCGAAGAGGAAGTCATCCTCCAAGGCGGTGCGCTCCATCTTGCTCAGCTCCTTGGCGATGGTCGTTACATTGCGCTTGAAGTCCGGGCTGTTGATCTCCTCGACTTTCTTTCCCTTCTTTTTGCGGTAGTGGGAGTAGTGCTTCCAAAGGCTGTTGGTGATTTTTACCGTAGTGGAAGGGCGGCGAAGCAGGTCGAGCACTTGGGCGCGGAAGGTCGGCTCGAATTGTGCGAAGTCACCTTTGGAAAGACCTGCGAGGGTTCGTCCCATCTCCCTTGCCCAGGTATTGTCCAGTTCTTGGCAGAGGAACTTCAGTACATACCATGTCTCATAGAGCTCCTGCATCGAGTGCAGGGGGTGGTTGGCAAACCAGTGGAAGGCAAGCAGCCTTCTTCTCCAGTCCCACCATTTCAGCGGACTCTGCAGGTCGCTTGAGGGAATGAGGAAGAACCCCTCGTCCAGCAATAGGGAGCCGAATACACCGGGTGGGTTGCCCCGCTTGGTACTCTTGAGGGTAGTTCGATACACCCCGCAGGAGGGGCTCCCATCCATGTAGATGAAGGCGTTGACACCAGAACGCTTGAGTACTTCCAAACACTCCAGACAGCCTTGTTTCATCTCCCTGGTCACCAGCTTTCCCGAACGGTTCTTCACTTCGGCCTCTCCGGTCCAGACCTGCTCCCCATTGCCACCGCTAAGGTGCACCGGGTCGCGGGTGACTCCAAGTCCTGCCTGGCATTCAGGACAGACAGGGAAGAAGGTGAAGTCGTTTTTCTCCCTGCCCAAGGCAGTAAGAACATCGATGCCCTTTCCGTTATACCGAACCGGTCCACCCATGGCGCACAAGCTGATGCCTATGGGTAGCTTCTCAGTAATGACAATTTGTTTTTGCTGCACAGACAGGCCCTCTCTTACAGGTATTGTAGCATTGAAGAGAGGAAAGCACATGTTTTTATTTGATTGGGGGTGTAGTACTATCATGCTATGACAGCTGAGCAGTGCTTCACCAATTATCCCCGCTCTCACGATCTCTACACTTCAGTGGAGAATGCAATTATCGCCCTTGGGCCTTATAGTGTGAAGATCACCAAGAGCCAGATTGCCTTCCTTGCTGGCAAGCCCTTTGCCTATGTGTGGATACCCGGTCGCTACCAAAAGGGAAATACTGCTCCCTTGGTGCTCAGCCTGCCGCTGTCCTATAGGGATGAAACAGTAGTGTGGAAAGAAGTCTATCAGGTGCGAAAGAGTGCCTATATGCACCATAAAGAGCTTTGGACGGCTGAAGATCTTGACCAGAAGCTTATCGATTTATCTATCAGGAAGTGAGGAGCGAGCATGCGTAATCCCAATTTTGTTGCCCGACACCGGGGTGGCTTGCTCTCTGATGTCGATCATCGCTTGTTGATGAAGTGGGCCCTCGCCATGACTGAACATCTTGCTTTGTATCTTGCCGTCCCCATCGACCCCGTTCTCATTGAAGCGATGCAGGTTGGAAGGCAGTGGAGTGAGGAAACCGTCGGAACCGGAGCAGCAATGAAGGCAAGCCGGGCGGTACACAAGCATGCCCAAGGTATTACAGACCCAGCCTATAAACTCTTCTGCCGCAGTGTAGGGCAGGCGGTTGCCACCGCCCACATGGCCGACCACAGCATGGGCCCTGTGTATTACGGAAAGAAGTTGGTTAGGGTGCTTGGCTTGGATGAAGAGCAGGAGCTGGCTTGGCAGCTTGCAACTCTTGGGCAACTCAGCCCGGACCTTGTCCCCTTGGTAGAGCAGGCTCTTATGGATAAAGGTATTGTCTGATCAAGCCATGATGAACATGATGACTGAGAATATGTTGCATAAACAGTGACAGACCATTGAAACATAGATGTTCTTCAGCTTCCACGCTGCATATGCGGCGGGCAGGAAGACGGCAATCCTGAAGATGTTTCCAAAGGGGGCCCAGAAATGGTAGAGCGAGAAGAGTATTGTCACGATGAGGACAGCGGCTTTCCCGAACCTCTTCACATGGCTGGTAAGGTACCCCCTGAAAAACAATTCCTCGGTGATGGGACCCACAAACCCATTGAACACGAAGTAGTACACATAGGTGATGATCACTAACGAACGGGGATACTGACCAAGCATATTCCAGTCAAAATAAGGGGGGATGCGCTGCTGCATTGAAATAAACAGCTTTGCCTCCCAAGGAGCAACCGTAATGGACATAAGCCCTGCAAATCCGAAGAGCAGTGCCCCATAGAGCAGGATTTTCCACCACGATAGGTTTGCTTGTCCGGACACTGCACTACGCAATGAGCACTTACCATACTCTTGTTTGCTTGCATGGAGAATGATTCCAATTTCCAGAGGAAAGAGAATCACTGTAGCACAGAGATAAAAGAGCAACAGAGATGGAACGGTGGTTTGCACCATGCCCAGCACCACATAGGTGCCGGTAACAAGGGTCGTGGGCACGAATATCAGCAAAAGCAGTCTGACTACGCTGATTTCTTGTGTTGGCCTCATCTATGCGCCTCCCGATGGCAGCTCCCCCAATTGTGAACCATATTTGCTGGTATGGAAAGCCATGGACAGGGGAATCATGATGATGCATCAGGAATACTGGATAATCGTACAAGTTCTTATGATATGTATAAAGATTATTCAAATCGATTTTATTAAAACGGTTTTGAATAACTTCATCTTGTCCAAACAAGCATGAATGTAGGTGGTGATAAGAAACGATATTACTGGATTTTCTCCAAATCAGGGTTCTCGACCAGTCTGCCTGCTGAGGCGAAAGGCAATGAAATGCTGAGGTTGGTGAATCTACCAGATTTATTCCTCTAGCAGACCTACGAGATTTGGCCAGTGAGTTGTTTTCGAAGAGAGATCTATGCAACCAGCACGTGTCATGAATGGAAAACCCTCTCTGGTTCGAGCAGCATTGCAGCCAGCCGTTTCTCCACATGTGTCCAGCTATACTTGCTGTCATACATCATCAGAGGTTCTTTATATTCAATATCTTGGAAACAGCATAATCCCTTTCGGACCAATGTCTCGCTATATTTCTTGCTGTGTGCTGCTTTAGTTGGGTGGTATCAAATGGTTTATCAGAAAACAGGTCAAGGTCGATACTCTTCCGGTGGCCGATTCTCAGCGCTATATTCGTTCCATCAACAAGAAAAAAGCCGTCCAGCAATGGATCGGCCATCAGTGTTTGTAAAAGTTTGAAGGTACTGGAATCTACACTCTCTGTGTGCAGCATGAAAGCTCCTTCTTATCTATCTCAAGTACAATTGCCGCATAAGAGGCATCCCTTGCAGGAATATGTTTGATGTGCCTCATGATATCCGCCACCTGTTTCTTTCCCCCGTACAGGTT
>Ga0228535_1002021_pt1 | contig 23038 bp, 21 predicted proteins | sample SJ1metagenome_FD_168457 | JGI IMG/M metagenome (GOLD analysis project Ga0228535, IMG submission 168457) | Enriched culture of PCE-dechlorinating microbial communities from Ithaca, New York, USA - SJ1 | ecosystem: Engineered > Modeled > Simulated communities (microbial... > Unclassified | place... | reverse complement strand
TAATGTGATATATTCGCTCAGCCCTAAAAGCATGTAGGATAAGGAGTTGAGCGAGATGTCAGTAAAATTTGTCGAATGCGACCGGGAAACCCAGTACCTGTTTCCGCCATCATTGCAGGACTGGCTGCCCGAAGGTCACTTGGCCCGTTTTGTAGTCGAGGTAGTAGAGCGGCTCGACCTTCGTACTTTGAAAGAATCCTATGCAGGTCGCGGTTCGCAGCCATACAACCCGGAGATGCTGGTGGCACTCCTGTTTTACGGCTATGCCACGGGAGTGTTCTCCAGCCGGAAGCTTGAGCGCAGCACCTATGACTCGGTCGCTTTCCGCTATGTGACGGCAAATACGCATCCTGACCATGACACCATAGCCACGTTTCGGCGTAGGTTTTCACACCAGCTCAAAGACATCTTCATCCAGATTCTGCTGATAGCCCAGCAGATGAAACTGTTGAAACTGGGAAGTGTCAGCCTGGACGGGAGCAAGATCAAGGCAAACGCATCCAAACACAAGGCGCTGAGTTACGAACATGCCGGCAAGCTTGAGGCACAACTGAAGGCCGAAGTTGCCGAACTGCTCAAGAAAGCGGAAGCAGCCGATCGTAGCGATGTCCCTGACGGGATGAGCATTCCCGAAGAACTTGAGCATCGCGAGAAGCGCCTGTCCGCGATTGCCGCGGCCAAGGCCGAGATCGAGCGTCGGGCTGCCGAACGTCATGCCCGTGAGCAAAAAGAGCATGAAGAAAAACTCGCCAGGCGGGCTGAGAAAGAGCGCCAAACCGGCAAGAAGCCACGGGGTAAACAACCGAAGCCTCCGAAACAAGGTCCCACGGCAAAGGAACAGGTCAATCTGACCGATGAGGAGTCCCGTATCATGCCGGTTTCCGGTGGTGGCTTCGAGCAGGCGTACAATGCCCAGGCAGGAGTGGACACGGAGACGAAGCTGATCGTTTCCACGCATGTGACACAAAAGCCCAACGACAAGGAGGAACTGAAGCCCACCCTGGAAAACCTTGCAGCATTACCGAAAGAGCTTGGCAGGGTGACGGAACTGATTGCCGACAGCGGATACTTCAGCGAAGACAACGTTATCGCCTGTGAGAAATCCGAAATAACCCCTTACATTGCCGTGGACCGGGAACAGCACAACCAGTCTGTATGGGACAGATTCCGAGAGCCAAAAGCAGTGCCGGAGAATGCCGATGCCGTGGAGAGGATGAAGCACCGGTTAAAGACAACGGCCGGCAAGGCAGTATACAAGCTCCGCAAGGTTACCTCAGAGCCAGTCTTCGGTATCATCAAGGAAGCGATAGGCTTCCGGCGTTTTTTGATGCGCGGGCTTGAAGCAACAGAACATGAGTGGACGCTTGTCTGTATGGCCTGGAACATCAAAAGGCTGCATACTTTGAGATTGGCTCTGACCACATAGGAATTGAGAAAGAACGTTGTACCTCCCGGATTGGGAGGAGCATCAGCACAGGCCTTCAGAATGTGGGGCCGTGCATGCGATACATCGGGCCAATTGGAACATGTCGGTTCGGTTTTGGTGGCAGCGAAATTGTTCCCGACATCAAGTCCGACAGACTCCTAGCGGAGGGTTTGGTTTGATTGGTTGACCCGAGTCCCTCACGTGCCGCGCGCGGCGCGCAATTCACCCGGAGCAAACAGGAAAAAGGCTTTGAAGAGACAGTATTTATAAAACTCGCCGAACAGGAGGCGGAAACTCCCCTTGTGGGACCACCACTCCTCCTTGAGGTTCTTGCTGTCCACCGGGAAAGGATACACGGCTATATCCTTGGGAAGAACCGAGTTGAAGATGAGAACGGCCCGCATCATGTGGTAACGCGATGTAATGAGCCGGACGGATCGGATCTCCCGTCGGATAATGAGGTCCCGGGCATACAGGGCATTTTCGAGAGTATTCCTGGATGACTGTTCCAGGATGACATCTTCCCCGCCCCTTTCGCCCTGTTTTTCCTTGAAGAGTTCGCTTTTCCGCACCAGGGGATCGACGCCCACCAGCAAAAGCCATCGCGCCCTGTGCGAGCGATAGAGGCGTATGCCCTCCTCGACCCTGCCCTTGCCGCCGGCAAGGACCACGATCGCATCGGTCTTCACGTCACGATGCCTCATGGAAAAGGTCGTATAGGCAAAATGAACGAACAGAAGGACGAACACACAGATGATCAGCAGAAGGAAGGCAAAAAAACCCTTCAGAAAAGACATGACACTATCCTTATCCCGGGGTGAGCGCCGTGCACCCCGAATATCCACAAAATTGTCTTGCAAACACCGGATTCATCTGCTATAGAAAAATGCTTCAGTCAACGAAGGAGGAGTAAAAGATGTCAAAAGTATGCGCGATATGTGGAAAAGGCCCCAGCTTTGGCAACAACGTGAGCCATGCCAATAACAAAACTTCCAGAATCTGGTACCCGAACCTCCAGAAGATCAAAGCACTGAGAAACGGTTCGGTCTCCACCATCAAGGTCTGCACCCGCTGCATCCGCTCCGGAAAAGTAACCAAGGCACTCTAGCAGGTCTTGAAGAATACCGGGCCACGGGAGAGCGGGATACCTTTCCAGGACGCCTTTCCCCAAAGAAGCCGCGATGCTTGGCGCACGCGGCTTCTTTGCGTCTACCTGCACCGTGCGACCACCTCGATTTCCACCAGAGCTCCCCGCGGCAAGCCTTTCACCTCGACGGTGGAACGCGCCGGCGGATCATTCGGGAACCTTCTGCCGTATATCTCATTAACCACGGCAAAGTCCGCCATGTCGACCAGGAATATGGTGGTTTTCACCACGTCTTCGAATCCGAGACCAGCCGCCGACAGCACGCCGTGGATGTTTTCCATGACCTGCTCGGTCTGCTCACCGATTTCTTTTCCCCGCATTTGCCCCGATGCCGCGTCGAGGGGAATCTGGCCGGAGAAAAAAACAAACCCGCCTGCACGAATCCCTTGGGAATAAGGGCCTATAGCCCGCGGCGCCCTGTCGGTCGCAATCACTTCCTTCATACTGAAGTCCCTCCACCAGAGTAATGCTGGGAAGATTTGGAAACAAATCGGAGCCTCATCCCCCCATCAACACGTTCAGCTTTTCAGCCTCTCGACCTTGATGACGCCGTTCACCTTCATGATGCTGTGAATCACCCTGTTCAGATGGTCCACGTCGGTAACGTTAATCTCGAACAGGTTGATGCCTTTCTTGTCGACCGTGCACTGCACCGTTGCGCTGGAAATGTTTGCCTCGCAATTCGCGATGACAAGAGCGATTCCCGCGAGGATTCCCTTCTGGTCATGACAGGTAACACGTATCTTGACCGGAAGCGCCGTGCTCTTTTCACGATTCCAGGTCACGGCGACGCGTCGTTCCGGGTCGCTTTCCAGCGCGAACGAACAATCGGCGGTGTGCACGGTGACCCCCCGGCCACGGGTGATGAAACCGACGATATCGTCGCCCGGCACCGGATTGCAGCATTTTCCGAACCGGACGAGCACATCGTCCACTCCGTTGATCTGGATGGCGCTGGTCGATTTTTTCGTCAGTTTGTCGAGGACCTTGGAAACCCTCGTTTCTTTCTGTTCCCTGGTTTCGGCCAGCTTCTCCTCTGAAAGCAGTTTTCCAAGAATCTGGTTGCAGGAAAGCTTGCCGTACCCGACTGCGGCCATCAAATCGTCCTCGGCGACAAAGCCGAACTCCACCGCCACCCTTTTCAGCTCGCCGTTTTTCTGCAGTTTGCCGAAGTTGAGGCTGTAGCGACGGAATTCCTTTTCGCAGACCTCACGTCCGATGACGATGCTCCGTTTCCTCTCTTCGGTCTTAATCCAGCCGCGGATTTTGTTCCGTGCCCGGGTGCTCTTGACAATCTTGAGCCAGTCCTTGCTCGGCGTGTGGTGGGGGGAGGTGACGACCTCGATGATGTCACCGGTTTTCATCTCGTATTTCAGGGGCACCAGTTTGCCGTTCACCTTTGCTCCCACGCACCGGTGACCGATGTCCGTATGAACGCTGTAGGCGAAGTCGATGGGAGTCGCTCCCTTGGGAAATCCCTTCACGTCCCCTCTCGGGGTGAAGACATACACCTCTTCCGGGAAAAGCTCCACCTTGACGGTGTTCATGAACTCCTGGGAATCCTGCAGCTCCTGCTGCCATTCAAGAAGCTGCCTGAGCCAGGCGAAACGTTTCACATCGCGTTCATCGTACCCCTTGCCCTCCTTGTATTTCCAGTGAGCCGCGATCCCGGCCTCGGCAACCCGGTGCATCTCCGATGTCCGTATCTGCACTTCCATCCGCTCGCCGAAAGGACCGATGACCGTCGTGTGAAGCGACTGGTACATGTTGCTCTTCGGCATGGCGATGTAGTCCTTGAAGCGGCCGGGAATGGGCTTCCAGGTGGAGTGAACGAGACCGAGAACCTCGTAGCAGGCACGGATATCTTCCACCAGGACCCGGATTGCGATAAGGTCGTAGATCTCGTCGATATCCACATTCCGGCTGGCCATCTTGTTGTGGATTGAGTATAGATGCTTGCTCCTGCCGGACACTTCACCCGAAATCCCGTGCTCCTGGAGCTTCTGGGTGATGATGGTCTTCACCTCCTCCACGTAGCTTTCCCGCTCCTTCTTTTTCATGGCGACCTTGGAAGCCAGGTCGTAATAGAGTTGCGGGTTCTCGTAGCGGAAGGACAGATCTTCCAGTTCGCTCTTTATCCAGGAGATGCCGAGCCGGTTGGCCATGGGCGCGTAGATGTCCAGGGTTTCCTTGGCAATGCTGCGCTGCTTTGTTTCCGGCTGGTACTGAAGGGTTCGCATGTTGTGGAGGCGGTCCGCCAGTTTCACCAGGATCACGCGGATATCGTTAGCCATGGCAAGGAGCATCTTGCGGAAATTTTCCGCCTGGCTTTCTTCCTTGGTCTTGAAGTGGATCTTGCTGATCTTGGTGACGCCGTCCACAAGGTTCGCCACCTCGGCGCCGAAGATTGTTTCCAGCTCCTTATAGGTGGTCAGGGTATCTTCCAGGGTATCGTGGAGCAAGCCGGTGGCCAGTGTCTGCACATCGAGGCGGAGATCCGCCAGGATTGCGGCTACCTCCATGGGGTGAATAAGATAAGGCTCGCCGGAAAGGCGGGTCTGCCCCTGATGAACCTTGGCGGAAAAGACGTAGGCCTTCCTGATGACGTCCAGATCGGCGCCGGGGTTGTAGGATGCCACTTTGTCCAGGATGTCGTTGAGCCTGATCATAGATAGAGGACCGGAAGCCTGCAGATGATGCGGTGAAAAGAAAGATGCGGAACAACGCGGATGCAAAAAGGGCGGGACCGCTCGGCCCGCCCCTATTTCTGCGTAGGACTAGCGGTTTCTGCGGGAGGTCATTTCGTATTGTATCTTCCCGGCTGCTACCTCGCGCAGCGCCAGAACCACATTCTTGTTGCTCGACTTGTTCTCAATGACAGGCTTGGAGCCTTTGTACAGCTGCTTGACCCTTTTCGACGCCAGCATGACAAGCAAAAACCTGTTGTTTACCTCTTTCAGACAATCTTCTACCGTGACCCTGGCCATATGGTTCAACTCCTTTCAGTATACAAAAAACACCCAAAAATCAGCTATGTGGCAAAAAGTCGGACAACGTTGACGCAACCCTTTTCGTCCTGCACTGCTCCGCGACTACGACCGATTGCAGTTTCTCGACGGCCTGCGAAAAAACATCGTTCACGATACAGTAATCATACCAGGAGGCCTCTCGAATCTCTTCCACGGCAACCCGCAGCCGTCTTTCGATAACCTCGGGCGAATCGGACTTCCTTCCCTCAAGCCTCCGACGCAATTCCGGAAAGTCCGGAGGCAAAATGAAGACATATACCGCGTCGTCGTAGAGAGATTTGAGCCGCCGGGCGCCCTGACAGTCAATGTCAAGGACCACGTGCAACCCCTGGGAGCGAAAGTCCTCCAAGGTTTTCTTCGAGGTGCCGTACAGGTTTCCATGGACCTCCGCCCACTCGGCGAACTCCCCGGCTTTAACCTTACCCTCAAATTCCTGCTGTGATACAAAAAAATAATCAACCCCGTGCCTTTCACCAGGCCGGGGTGAACGTGTCGTGTAGCTGACAGAATGCCGCAGATCAGGAAATATGTCAATTAATTCATTGCATAAAGAGGTTTTTCCCGCGCCGGACGGTGCGGAGACGATAAACAGAATTCCTTCTTTTTTCATGAAAACACCTTCCCGTGACTCTCTGTCCTCACGGCTACTCGATATTCTGGATCTGCTCGCGGATTTTTTCAAGTTCTGCTTTAAGTTCAACCACGCATGAAGTTATTTCACCGTCGTTCGCCTTGGAGCCGATGGTGTTGACCTCCCTCCCCATTTCCTGTAACAGGAAATCCAGCTTCCTGCCCACCGGTTCCGGAGATTCAAGGGCGGCGTCAAACTGAACCAGATGGCTTGCAAAGCGAACCTGTTCTTCAGTAATGTCGCTGCGGTCAGCCATAAGGGCTATCTCCTGGGCAAGTCGGGCCTCGTCGGGGAGACCTTCGGGGACGAAACGGGCAAGGCGGGCCGCTATCTTTTCCGCATACTCGACGGGAACGGAGGGTGCCCTGACACGGATCCTTTCCATGAGAAGGGCAAGAGTCTCACGCCTTCTCCGCAGGTCGTCGGTCAGTTCATTCCCCTCCCGGATTCTCATCCCTTCAAGCGCATTCACCGCCTGTCCCACGGTCGCGAGAAGACGTTCTCTCATGGCTTCCGCATGATCGTCGTTTTCCGTAACGGCAAGAATGTCTTTCTGGGAAACAATCAGCGCAAGAGGCACCGGTTCTTCGATGCCCAGTTCCTGTCGGAGGGAGGCGAATGCCGCGTAGTATGCCCGCGCCAGAGGAATATTGACGTGCGGCGGCCTGCCGTCGGAGATTGATTCGAGTTGGATGAAAACATCGATTTTTCCGCGCTTCAACCGTTCGGAAACGGACTTTCGCACGTCGTTCTCGAAGCAGATGAGCGTACGGGGCATCTTAATGGAAATCTCGCCGTACCGGTGATTCACCGATCTCATCTCAACGGATATTTTGTCGTGCTCCAAGGCAAGTTCAGCCTTGCCGTAACCGGTCATGCTCTTGATCATCATTACCCTCGTATGTCGGGGCGTTCTATGCCGCTCCCAAAATGAATAGAGAAAAAGAAGGCTCTTACAGTGCCCACCACTCACTTGAAACGCTATACCAGCTGAAGAATCTCTGGGTGACGGTCAATACGGCCGAAACCGGACAGCTCAGTCTTGTAGGCGACAAAAGGTACACCCGCGGCTTCCGCTGACCGTCGGTCCAGCTCAGAATCACCTACGAAAAGGGCCTCCCGCGGCCCGATTCGGTAGTGCTCCAGTATCTTCAGAAGGGGTTCCGGATGGGGTTTCGGATTCCGCACCTTGGCCGCCGTCATGACATAGTCGAAATAGGAGGTCAAACCGAAATCTTCCAGGAGCATCTCAACGGAGGTGGAGCGGTTGGTGCACACGGCCAGGTTGACCCTGGTGCGCAACACGTCAAGCGTCTCGATAAATCCCTCCTCCAGGCGCAGAAAAGGGAGAAGCTCCCGATAATCGATGGTGGCGGCGAACCGAAGCGCCTCTTCCTCCCTCGGGTCACCCTCGAAAAGCCGTGCCAGGACGTCCCTGCTGGAATAGGTATGGAGCAGGCGCATGGTATCCTCGTTGCTCCTGTCCAGCGCAGGCAGGGCGAAACGTTCCACAATCTTTGAATAAAAGGCGAAATTCGCCTCGAACGACTCGAACATCACGCCGTCGCAGTCGTAGATGACGGTCTTTATTCCGTTCATGCCCCGCACCGTCACCCCTCCTTTCTTACGGACTCAAGATACTCCTCCCATTCAAGGGGAAGGAGATATCCCTTCCTGCTGTTGCACTCCTTGCATGCAACCACGACGTTGCCCTGGGTGCTCCTGCCGCCGCGAACGATGGGAACGAGGTGATCCATGGTCAGTTCGGAGGGGGGAAAGGTAGCGCCGCAGTAATGGCATTTCCCGCGGGCCAGGCGGTTTTGCCACCAGCGGGTCTTGCGGAGCGCCCGGGCCTTTTCCTTTTCCCTTCGTATTTCTTCATCGGAAATTTCAATGATGAACTGCGTCACACCCTGCTCACTTCCCTGTCCGCTTCTGCATCTCCAGGATTGCCCCCCGCGCCAGTTCATCGCACCGCTCGTTCTCCGGGTGGCCGTTATGGCCCCGAATCCAGGACCAGTGCACCCGGTGGACGGCGGTGAGCGACAGAAGACGCTCCCACAGGTCGCGGTTCAGCACATCCTCTTTCTTGCTGTTTTTCCAGCCTTTCCTGATCCAGCCCTGGATCCACTCGGTCATCCCCTTCACCAGATACTGCGAATCGGTGGTGAGGACCACCTCGCAGGGACGCTTCAGGGATTCAAGAGCGGTAATCGCGGCCAGGAGTTCCATGCGGTTATTGGTGGTATGGGGGTCAGCCCCGGACAGTTCCTTTTCCCTGTTTCCGGAGCGCAGGATACAGCCGAAGCCTCCGGGACCCGGATTACCGCTGCATGCGCCGTCGCAGAATATCTCGACCTTCACTGGACAAACGCCCCTTCCTGCTTCAGAAGGTCGGCAATAGCCGTCATCACCCGTTCCGTAATCAGAACGTGGGTTTCCTTGCAATCCTCGCGATCGTACAGATCGGTAAAATCGAGGGGAGCGCCGAAGACTACCTTCCCCTGCTGGCCGATGCCGGGGAATTTCCACCTGTTCAGGCCGATAAGCGCCGTTGGGATCACCGTGGGCCGGGTATCATAGATTATCTTGCCTACGCCCCGGTTTCCCTTTCCCAGAACTCCCTGACGATTCCGGGTTCCCTCGGGAAACAGCATCACCTTCTGCTCCATCAGGAGGTCGTTGATGGCCTTGCCGGCGCGCACGTCCCTGCCGCGACGGACCGGAAAGGCGCCCCAGGAGCTGTATATCCAGCGTTGGAAGGGCTTTACGAAGAGTTCCTCCTTGGCCGGCGCCCACAGCATCTGAAAGGGATGCTTTCGCATAACCGCCCACGGGAGAAAAATCGTGTCGTATGCCGAAATATGATTGGAAGCGATGAGGACCCCTCCCGTTGAGGGGATTCGCTCATCGCCGCGGATGTGAAAACGATTGATGGTGGATGCGTAGAAACCGACAACGTAGGCTGAAAACGTGACCCAGAACCGGCGCAGGAATGATACCTTCAAATACACCTCGAAAAGGGGAGAATGATAATGATTTTATATAGCATTTTCAGCAGGGATGGGCAACCATAATGAACAGGACGGCACTGAATCCGGTTGACGGCACCGGGCAAACGGGGTGGCAAAGGCGGCATCGAAACAGATCTCAACACTCTTTGTTGACGACTTGTTGATAAGCCTGTGGGCTGTGCGGCAAACCATTAATTTCCATGCCTGTACTTGCAAAATGCACAATTTGTGGTCATGCCTCTTCAAGGTTCAGAATAATTCGTACTTTCAGGAACTTCAAGGTCTCACCGAACGTGACCTCCACCATGGGCCCGTCACCGAAGACAGTTGAACATTCCCAGCCCCCAGAAGCAATCGCCGCAGGGCACGGGCGTATCAAAGCAGTCACGGTCGAATTCATCCGCCGTGAGGTAATCGCAGGGAACCAGGCTGCAGTTGGAGCAGTAGGGATATTCGTCGCGAAGCACCTCCTTCCGGAATTCCAGAAAGGACGGGTCGTTCCATATCTCCAGGATTCCCTTTTCCCTCACGGAACCGAAATCCTTTGCCGCCACACTCTTGCGCCAGTAGGTGAAATGAAGCGCGGTGCTGCTTCCCCACGGGGATTCCAGGCCGGGAACGTATTTTCTCCAGTAGGAAAAGTGGCACTGATAGCGGTGCCAGAGAAAATAGCAGGGATGCACGCCGCCGTTCCAGGATACCATGGCGCTGCCGTCCTCGATAAAGTCGCACCGACGATCAGCCCGCGGTGACAACGCAGGCAGGATCAGGTCAACCCCCAGTTCCTCGGCCAACGTTTTCGCCTTTTCGAAAACCTTTTCCACCTCCCCGGACATGACCTCGTCCCGGGCGATAAGATTCCTGACATGGAAGAAGATATCCTTATCCCGGGCATCGCTCACCATTTCCCGGACAAAATCCACAATGCGCTGCTCTTCCGGGGTCCTGTAAAACTTGTAGAAATTGATGAAAAAGTAGCGGCTGAGATCAATCCCCTCGGTCTCGGCCCGCCTTTTCCACGAATGGTAGAGTTCCACTGCGCTATCCAGGTTGGAGTCGAACACGGGCTGTGAAACCTGGCTCGATTCGTAGGGCAGAAGGTGGGTTACAATTGCGAACCGGGCGCCCAGGGATGCGGACCAGCGGAGCACTTCGGGAAGCTGGTGCAGATTGTCGCGCATGACCACGAATTCCACTCCTACCCGGAGACGCGATCCGGGATTCTTTTCTTGAGCGGCCGACAACGAGCAAAAGGCCTTCCGGAGATCTTCAACATCGCCACCAGACCGGATCTTGCCGAATGTGTCCCGACAGACGGAGTCCAGGGAGAGACATATCCTGTCAAGGCCCGCTTCGACCAGCGAGACGGCCAGCGTATCGTTGAGGAGAATACCATTAGTCTGGAACCCCACTACTCCGTCCGGCGGCATGGCCGTTTTGGCGATACGGATGAATTCCACAAGTTCCGGGTGGAGCAGGGGTTCACCGATACCGTTGAGGATCAGGCTCCTGGCTTTGGAGAACGCGGGAAGCAGGGAAAGAAAAACCTCCCGCGACATGTCGCCCGTGAGGATACCGCTTCCGGGGGACTGTTTTACGCACATCCCGCAGGCCAGATTGCAACGCGTGGTAAGCTCCACGAACAGTTTCGAGGGATGGTTCAGCAGCGGGGGCAATGCCGCTGCCTTGCCGGCACTCTTTTTCCCGGTTGCGGCGATTCGTTCAGGCGCAACCGCTCTGCGGAAGCGCTCCGATGTCCACGGGAAAGGCGCTGCCGAGGCTTCATTTCCGTTTTTCATGCCGTTTCCTTTCCGTACGTTCCGGGACGATTGACCGGCGCCGTTTCTATACCTGGAACTGCTGGTGAGGCGTGGGCATTTCCACACGGGTATTCTCCAGCAGTGAAGCGAAGCTGCGCATTGTTTCTTCTTCCCCGTGAACCAGGAAGGTGCGCTCAGGCGCGCCGAGGCGGTGCCAGGCAAGAAGTTCGGCCTGGTCCGCGTGCGCGGAAAAACCGTTGATGGTGTGAATTCGAGCCTTCACGGGAATCTCTTCGCCGAAAAGACGCACATGCTCGGCGCCGTCGATGATGTTTCGCGCAAGGCTGCCGTTTGCCGCGTATCCGACGAACACGATGCTCGAATCCTTCCGCCACAGGTTGTGCTTGAGGTGGTGCCGTATGCGCCCGCCGGTGCACATGCCGGAGCCGGCCATGATGACGGCTCCTCCCCCGACCCTGTTGAGGGAGACGGAATCCTGGGTCTCGCGGGTGAAGTGAAGGCCGGGCAGGTCCAAAGGGTCGCGCCCTTCGCGGAAAAGCTCGGCGGTTTCCTCGTCGTAGCACTCCGGGTGGCGTCCGAAGATTGCGGTGGCGGAAATCGCCATGGGAGAGTCGAGGAAGACCTGCATGGTACGCGGCAATCGTCCGTTTTCCACGCCCTCACGCAGAAAAAAGAGGATTTCCTGGGCGCGTTCCAGGGCAAATGTGGGGATGATGACATTGCCCCCCCTCCTGAACGTATCGCTTATGGCCGCATAAAGCTCTTCCACGGACTGGTCGATCGGCTTGTGCAAACGCCCCCCGTAGGTGGTCTCCATGACCACCGTATCCGCCTTGGGTGGTGGTGAAGGATCCCGCAGAATCGGCCTGCCGCTGTTGCCCAGGTCGCCGGAGAACAGCACCGTCTTCTTTTTCCCTTTTTCCTTCACTTCCAGGAAGATGGACGCTGACCCGAGAATATGCCCTGCGTCAAGAAAAGTCGCGCATATGCCGTCAATCAGTTCCATGCGGTGATTGTACTCCGCCTTTCTGCCGAAATAATCGAGGGTCTCCAGTGCGTCCAGTTCGGTGTACAGCGGTTCCGCGCCCGGCGCATGATTCCCGCGTCGCGAGGAGTGGCGCACGGAGCGCCGTGCCTCCTCTTCATGCAGACTGCCGGAGTCAAGCATCACCAACCGAGCCAGTTCCCGCGACGCCGCAGTGGTGACTATCTCTCCGCGAAAGCCGTTTTTCACGAGAAGCGGCAGACGGCCGCAGTGGTCGAGATGCGCATGGGTGAGCAGCAGGAAGTCTATATCAGACGGTTCGAAACCGAACGGCTCCGAGTTTTCTTCGTCCAGTTCCCGGTTCCCCTGGAAAAGTCCGCAGTCGATGAGAATCCGCTTCCCCGCGCATTCAACCATGTGGCAGGAACCGGTGACACCCTGATCGGCGCCGTGGAATGACAGTACCATTGAGTCCTCCTTCCCGGCCGGCAGTGCCCGATTGCCGGCAGGTGCTCGTGAAATCACTTGATAGCCCGCATAAAGCAAAACATGGCGGATTGAATCTTTTTTGTGGGAGTATATCATGCAACAGGCAACGTAAACAGACTCTTCATACAGCGGCAAGGCGGTTAAGGATGATTGCCATGCATCCGCCGGATATCTTCCGTCGCCAAGCCGCCCGATTCTCCTTGACATCTTTCCATTCAGCACTATTCTGGAAAACAGTTATTGACAGATACTATATATTCACAGGACATCGCCGTGACACCAAAAAAAACCGAAACCCTGACTGAAGAGCGTTTGAGCCGGATACTCATCAAGGTCAAGGAACGTGATTTCCGCCTGACCCCGCAGCGACTGGCAATAATCCGCATCCTTGTCTCCTGCGAAGATCACCCGAGCGTCGACGATGTCTACCAGGAGGTAAAGGAACAGTTTCCAACCACGAGCCTTGCGACCGTGTATAAGACCATATCGCTGCTCAAGGAGTTGAACGAGGTTCTGGAACTGGGATTCCCGGACGGATGCAACCGCTACGACGGAAACAGGCCGTACCCCCATCCCCACGCCATCTGCACAAAATGCGGAAAAATCATGGACCCGGATATCTCCAGCGTGGAAGAACTCAGTGAAGAGATGAGGGAAAAAACCGGCTATACGATCTCCTTTCACCGCCTGGATTTTTTCGGGCTGTGTCCCGAATGCCAGGGCACGTAGTGAAGCGCAAAAAATTTTACTTCCTAATTGATAACTATTATTTACAACTATTGACTTTCTTGAAAAGCATTGTATCGTTATCAAAAAAATGCCGATACACTTCGATCCAAGGAAAGGAGCCACGTATGAAAGACATCATGGAAACCATCAAGGCAGACGCATCGCTGAGTTCCCTGGCAGCCGCATTCGAAAAGGCGAATCTCGTGGAAATGTTGAAGGGGGCGGGTCCCTATACCCTTTTCGCGCCCAACAACGATTCCTTCACCAGGATGGACATCGAAAAAACCATCCCGGACCAGAGAGCCCTGTCTGACACCCTCACCTATCACCTGGTTTCGGGGAAGTATTCCGCCGGAGAACTCCAGGCGATGATACCGGGAAAACTGGGGACGGAGAACGGCAAGTCCCTCACCCTGGAAATGGATGAAGGGGAGGCGGTGGTGGACAACGGCAAGTTCGTCACTACCGACATCGAGTGCTCCAACGGCATCATCCATATCGTCGACAACATCTTCCAGCCGCAACTGTCCGGCTGGTATCGTGAAGATTTGCTGTAAACAGCCGTGATCCGATCCTGCGCAGGCAAGACCGGACGACAGCCGGAGCGGCGTCAATGCAGGCAGTCTCATTCAAACCTTGAATCCGTGATGACTGAATACCGAGGCGAGCGGAATGCCGGGAGTTGAACGTCACCGATGCTGTTTCACGCCGGTTACGCCGGGTGAACTTCGTCGGGCCGGCTCAATCGGCGCGAATGCAAGAAACCCGAGGCGTTCCGCGAAGGCGAAGGCGTTACGGTGTCACGGACCCAGGTCAAACAAAGAAAGGAGCCAATTTCATGAGTGACGAGAAAAAATGTCCGGTGACGGGCAAGACCGCCATACCCATGACCGGCAGAGGCACGTCGGTCCGGGACTGGTGGCCCAACCAGCTGAATCTGAATATTCTGCACCAGCATTCATCCAAGTCCAATCCCATGGGCGAGGACTTCAACTACGCCGAGGAGTTCAAGAAACTCGATCTTGCTGCCGTGAAGCAGGACCTGTACAAGCTGATGACCGATTCCCAGGAGTGGTGGCCGGCGGACTGGGGTCACTACGGCGGGCTCATGATCCGCATGGCGTGGCACAGCGCCGGCACCTACCGCATGGGCGACGGCCGCGGCGGCGCGGAGTCCGGCTCCCAGCGCCTGGCGCCCCTCAACAGCTGGCCGGACAACGTGAGCCTGGACAAGGCGCGCCGGCTGCTCTGGCCAATCAAACAGAAATACGGCAGAAAAATCTCCTGGGCCGACCTGATGATCCTCGCCGGCAACTGCGCGCTGGAATCCATGGGCTTCAAGACCTTCGGCTTTGCAGGTGGGCGTGTCGACGTCTGGGAACCGGAACAGGACATTTACTGGGGAGCAGAAAAAGAATGGCTGGCGACAAGCGACAAGCCGGACAGCCGTTACAGCGGTGAACGGGACCTGGACAACCCGCTTGCCGCCGTGCAGATGGGACTGATCTACGTGAACCCGGAAGGGCCGGACGGAAACCCGGATCCGGTGGCATCGGGCAAGGACGTACGCGAGACCTTTGCCCGCATGGCCATGAACGACGAAGAGACCGTCGCCCTCGTCGCGGGCGGGCACACCTTCGGCAAATGCCACGGCGCCGGTCCTGCGACCCATGTGGGCCCCGAGCCCGAAGCCGCCCCCATCGAAGAGCAGGGACTCGGCTGGAAGAGCAGTTTCAAGAGCGGCAAAGGCGGCGACACCATCAGCAGCGGCCTGGAAGGCGCCTGGAAGCCGAACCCGACCAGATGGGACATGGGATATCTCAAGGTACTGTTCAAATACGAGTGGGAACTGGTCAAGAGCCCGGCCGGCGCGAATCAGTGGCTCGCCAAAGACGTGGATGAAGAAGACATGGTGGTCGACGCCCACGACCCCTCGAAAAAGCTCAGGCCGATGATGACCACGGCGGACCTCTCGTTGCGCTTCGACCCGATCTATGAGCCCATCTCACGGCGCTACCTGGCGAACCCCGAGGAATTCGCCGACGCCTTCGCCCGCGCCTGGTTCAAGCTGACCCACCGCGACATGGGCCCCCGCTCCCGCTATCTGGGTCCTGAGATCCCGGCCGAGGAGCTCATCTGGCAGGACCCGGTACCCGCGGTGGATCACCCACTGATCGACACCCGGGACATCGCCGGCCTCAAGGCCAAGATCCTTGCCTCGGGCCTGTCGATCCCTCAACTGGTCTATACCGCCTGGTCGTCGGCCTCCACCTTCCGCGGCTCCGACAAACGCGGCGGCGCCAACGGTGCGCGCATCCGTCTCGCCCCCCAGAAGGACTGGCAGGTCAACCAGCCGGCCCGGTTGCAGACCGTGCTGCAGACCCTTGAAGGCATCCGGAAGGAATTCAACGGCAGCCAGTCCGGCGGCAAAAAAGTTTCCCTCGCCGACCTGATTGTCCTGGGCGGCTGCGCCGGCGTCGAACAGGGGGCGAAGAACGCCGGCCACATCGTGACCGTTCCCTTCACTCCGGGGCGCACGGATGCGTCCCAGGAACAGACCGATGCTGCGTCCTTCTCCGTGCTTGAACCGGTCGCCGACGGCTTCCGCAATTACCTGAAAGCCAAGTACAGCGTAACGGCGGAGGAACTGCTGGTCGACAAGGCGCAGTTGCTGACGCTGACCGCTCCCGAGATGACGGTTCTCGTGGGCGGCATGCGCGTCCTGAATGCCAACTACGGGCAGTTCCCGCACGGCGTCTTCACCAAGCGGCCCGAGGCGCTCACCAACGACTTCTTCGTTAACCTGCTCGACATGGACACGGTGTGGCAGGCAACGGACGACAGCGACGTGTTCGAAGGGCGTGACCGCAAAAGCGGCGAACTGAAATGGACCGGCAGCCGGATCGACCTCATCTTCGGCTCCAACTCACAGTTGCGGGCCGTGGCGGAAGTCTATGCATGCGCGGACTCCCAGGAAAAGTTCCTGCAGGATTTCGTCGCAGCCTGGAACAAGGTCATGAATCTCGATCGCTTTGACCTCGCATGAGCGCGGCGGCAACCCGCGCCTTAGGAGAAGGGTAAACAGGAACCTGAATACGTGATGTCTGAATGCCGAGGCAAGCGGAATGCCGGAGTTTGAACGTGGCGGATGCTGTTGACGACGGTTACGCCGGGTGAACTTCGTCGGGGTGGTTCAACCCACGCGAATGCAAAAAAACGAGGCGTTCCGCGAAGGCGAAGGCGTGAAGACGTCACGGATTCAGTGAGGAAGAAAACCCCCATTCCCTCTGGAAAACCACTCTCCCGGGGAATGGGGGTTTTTGTGCAAAAGGGGAAGGGAACGGCATGTCAGCCCGTACAGTCGGTATTACTCCCACACGCCGTCCAGGGCATGCCCGCATTCGGGACACTTTCCGTTGATGACGGCAGACTCCTCGATCGCGAATCCATAGCGCGTTATCAGAGGCTCCCGGCACCCGGGGCAGTAGGTATTCTCCCCCCCTTCTCCGGGAACATTTCCTTCATACACATACCGAAGTCCGGCGGCTATTCCTATCTGACGCGCCCTGCGAAGGGTCGAGACAGGTGTCGCGGGGCGGTCGGTAAGGCGGTACGTGGGGTGAAACCTGCTCACGTGCCAGGGAGTCTCGACCCCGACTTCGTCGGCGATGAAACGCGCGATAGCGGAAAGTTCTTCATCCGAATCATTGAGACCGGGGATGATCAGGGTGGTCAACTCGATCCATATGCCGAGACGCTTGTAGTCTCTGATGCAATCCAGAACGCCCAGAAGTTCGGCTCCGACAATCTCGCGGTAGAATCTGTCTGAAAATCCTTTCAGGTCGACATTCGCCGCATCAAGGAACGGCCTGATAAAGGAAAGGGCCTCCGTCGTGATGTAGCCGTTGGTTACGAATATGTTCCTGATCCCCGCCCTGTGGGCCAGCACCGCCGTATCGTATGCATACTCGAAGAAAACGGTGGGTTCCGTGTAGGTATAGGAAATGGATCGGCAACCGGACGCCTGAGCGCGCGCGACAATCTCTCCGGGCATCAACTGACCGCCGGGAACCGCACCTTCGCGGGGAGGCTGGGAGATGCTGTAATTCTGGCAATGGAAACAGCGGAAGTTGCACCCCACCGTTGCAACCGAATAGGATCTGCTTCCGGGAAGAAAATGAAACAGGGGCTTCTTCTCCACGGGATCAACATGCTCGGCAACCGCTTTTCCGTAGACGAGCGAATACAGGACCCCGCCGCGATTCTCCCTGACTCCGCAGATCCCTCTCTTGCCCTCGTGGATGGTGCAGCGGAATCTGCACAAACCACACGTTACTCTACCCTGATCCTCTTTTGTATAGAACAAAGCTTCCCTCATGGCAGACTCCTTTCTAACATGTCGAAATTATATCAATAAGTAGTGTCAAGGCAATATTGACAAATGTCGCCCCATTGACTAGAGTGAAGGCAGAAAGAAGGAGTCGCCCCGTGCTCCATAGGGGGTGAAAAAGAATGAAAACGGTCGAGATGGATGTCTATGCGAAACTGAGAAAAGAGCTGAATGATGTTCACAGGGAAAACGCTGAACTGCGCGAAAGGAATGCGGACCTGGAAAGGCGGCTTACCGAATTGCACGGGGAATACATGCTGCTCCGCTACCAGTTCAAGGGGCTGCCGAATCCGAACGAGTTCCTGAAGATGAGACAGGAGATCCAGACACTGAAGAAAGAACTGCGGGAACGGGGCTGGAAAGACCTTATGTAGAAATCGCTCCGCCGCGGCAGGGAGAGCCGATAATGGAACATGGAGGTCGTTTTTATTCGTTCGTTCGTACCTTTTTTCTTCGTGAGCCCGAATCCAAACAGGAAGCGCGGCAGTGATTGTCATTGCCGTTCTCCTCGGTGCACTTGCCGGCGGAGCTCTGTCTGGCTTTTTCGGGGCGGTTGCCGGTTCATTTCTCGGATACGGTACATGGAGCATCTTTTCCCTTCGCAAAAGGGTCTCCCTCCTGGAAGAGGAACTGCGGGCGCTGAGCAGCGAAGCGGAGACCCGTACGTTCAGGACGCCCGCGGCATCCGGCTCCGCGGCAACGGCGCCGGATGCCGTCCCACGCACGGCGCAGGAATCCGTGCCCCATATTTCACCGGAGAAGAAAGAAACCACAACATATCCACTCCCGTCGGATACCGAAGCCGTACCCCGATGGACGCCTGAGTGGACGTCTTCCGCGACAACGGTCCCCCCTCCGCCGCTCACGGACCAGCCTGTCTCCCCTGGAGACCTCTCTCCCGGACAGGAATTCATGAAGACCCTGAAGGATTTGATCACGGGCGGAAGCCTGCTGGTCAAGACAGGCGTCGTAATCCTCTTTTTCGGTATTTCTTTCCTCGTCAAGTATGCCGCCGAGCATTCACTGTTCCCCATCGAGCTTCGCCTGATCTCCGCCGCCCTTGCGGGAATCGCCCTCCTCATCATCGGATGGCGGCTACGAACCGGCCGCCCCCTCTATGCCCATGTCCTTCAGGGTGGCGGGGTGGGCATACTCTACCTCACCACCTTCGCCGCATTTCGCCTCTACGAACTGATCCCGCCGGTCTTCGCTTTTTCCGTCCTTGTGGCGGTTGCCGCTCTATCGGCCTTTCTAGCCGTCCTCCAGGACTCCCGCGCGCTGGCGGTGCTCGGCGTGTCGGGAGGTTTCCTCGCCCCGATACTTGCGTCCACCGGCAGCGGAAGCCATGTGTTCCTGTTCAGTTACTACGCCCTCCTGAACCTCTGCATCGCCGGAATCGCCTGGTTCAGGGCGTGGCGCATCCTCAACCTGCTGGGATTCGCCTTTACCTTCGTCATCGGCCTCTCCTGGGGATGGCGCTACTACCGGCCGGAATACTTCACCACGACCGAACCTTTTCTCATTGTCTTCTTTCTCATCTACACATTTATCGCCGTCCTCTTCGCCCTGCGACAGCCGCCGAACCTGAGGGGATACCTGGACGGCACCCTCGTATTCGGCGTCCCCATCGCGGCTTTCACCCTCCAGGCACTGATGGTGGAGCCCTACCACTTCGGCCTGGCGTGGAGCGCGTTGGCCCTCGGCTTGTTCTACCTCCCGCTCGCCTGGTTCCTGTATGCCACGAGACCGGTTTTCATGCGGACCGTCACCGAAGCGTTTTTCGCCTTCGGCGTTGTTTTCGGCACCCTGGCCATACCCTTTGCCCTGGAAAACCGCTGGACATCGGCCGCCTGGGCCTTGGAAGGCGCCGCAATACTGTGGGCCGGCCTTCGCCGGCATCGCCGTCTGCCGCGCATGTTCGGCATTCTGCTCCAGGTGGGCGCGGGAATCTTCTTTCTCGCGGATATCCCCGGCTCAACCGGATCCATGCCCGTTCTGAACGACTTCTTCCTTGGGTGCGCCCTTATGAGTCTGACCGGGATCTTTTCCGCCAACCGAATCCATCGCTACCGGGAATCGATCTCCTGCCTGGAATCCGCCACGGCACACGTCCTTCTGGTGTGGGGGCTCCTGTGGTGGTTCTCCGGCGGCCTGAGAGAAATCACTCGCCACGGCGGGGAAGAATACCTGATGGGGATCGTGCTCGTGTTTCTCTCAGGCTCCTGCATGACCTGCGATTTTCTGGAGAGACGCCTGTCCTGGCCTACCCTGGCCTGGCCCGCCCTGGCGCTGCTGCCGATGATCGTATTCTGCGGAGTCCGGATGGCCGCACAAGACATCCATCCCCTTGCGGAAGGCGGATTCGCCGGGTGGCCGACGGCTTTCGCCGCATACTATTTGATCCTCTACCGGCATGATGAACTGAAGTCGGAAATACTGCACCTTCTCCATGCCGGGACTCTCTGGCTGGCAACCGGCCTCATCACTCTGGAACTGGGATGGCGGCTTGAACGCTGGATTGCCGGTTCGGATGTCTGGCCTTTGGCGGCAGTCGGCCTCGTGCCGGCACTGGCAACGCTCCTGGTAGCAACACAGGGGAAACGCTCGTGGCCTGTGGAGAAACACCGAACCTCCTACCTGACACTCGGAATCGGACCGGTCATCCTGTTTGCCTGGCTCTGGATCTGGTTTGCCACTGTAACCTCCGACGGCGACCCGGCTCCGCTCTCATACCTGCCGTTCCTGAACCCCCTGGATCTGACAGTCGTATTCATCATTTTCGCCCTTGCAGTATGGGCACACTGCCTGCGCGCGGCAATTCCCGACATCGTCTCCACACCCCATATCAGGAAGACGGCTGTTTCTCTCCTCGCGGCAACCTCCTTCGCCTGGCTGAACGGTGTCCTGGCGCGCACCGTCCACCACTGGGGCGAGGTTCCCTTCTCCTTGCACGCCCTCTACCATTCGGTGCTTCTCCAGACGGCCCTGTCCATCTTCTGGAGCCTCCTCGCCCTCTGCGCCATGGTACTTGCCACGCGCAGGGGGGTGCGTTCCGTCTGGCTCGTCGGCGCCGGGCTTCTCGCCGCTGTCGTGCTCAAACTCTTTCTCGTGGACCTGTCCGGCACCGGTACCGTCGCAAGGATCGTCTCCTTCGTGGTGGTCGGAATCCTTCTGTTGATCATCGGGTATTTCGCGCCGGTTCCTCCGCGCGGGCACAGGGAGGCACAACCGTGAAATCCCTTCTTTTCTCTCTGCTCATCTGTATTCTAGCGACCCCGGTTGCAGCCCGCGAGGTGACTCCGCATCAGTTTGCCTACGGCATCCCCCTGACAATCAGCGGCAGGGATGCCCTGTACGAATTCCCCCTCCCCACGGAAGTCTATCAAACCGCAACCCGCGGCGATCTGGGTGATATCTGCATGTTCAACGGACTGAAAGAGGCAGTGCCTTTCACCATTTCACACGCAACTCCACCCTCCCCGCCCACCGATGCAGTCACTCTGCCGATCTTCCCCGTCCGGGGAACTCCGGTTCGACAGGCAGCGGGAATGTCCGTGCAGGTTCGGAAAGACGCCGACGGCTCGATTCTCCGGGTCGATACGGTTGATGGCGGAACAAGCTCTCAGCGCATCACGTCCTACCTCGTTGATGCCGGCGCCCTGAAACGGCCGGTGACATCTCTTGTTCTCAACTGGCAGCCGCGGCCTGAAGGGACTGTCGGAAGAATCCGCGTTGAAGGAAGCGATGATCTTGAAAACTGGACGACACTGGTTCCGGATGCCGCGGTTCTGGATATCCGGTACGGAGAGCACTCCCTGGAACGCCGTATCGTGGAGACGGGCGCCGCGCGGATGAAATATTTCCGACTCTCGTCCGTGGGCGCCGGGGACATGCCTGTACTCACGAAGGTCGATGCCCGCACGGCATCCCCGTCCGCCGAACAACCCCGGCGCTGGGTGGAGATCTCCGCGTCACACAGCCCGGAAAAACAGGGTGAGTATGTCTTTGATATTTCGGGAAGGATGCCGATCGACAGGATCCGGATCCTGCTCCCTCAGGTAAACACTCTGGTTACGGCAACCCTGTTGTACCGGGAGAAGGACAGGGACCCCTGGCGCAGGGGGCCGTCGGCCCTCGCCTACCGCCTCCGCATTCGGGGCGAGGAAATTTCCGGCCCTGACATCACTTTGGACCCCACACCGTACCGCTACTGGCAGCTGCGCATCGATCCCGGCGGAGGTCTGGGGAGCGGCCTTCCGGTCGTCCGCTTCGGCTGGATCCCGGCCAAGGTGCTCTTTGCGGCGCGCGGGACAGGGCCGTTCCTGCTCGCATACGGCAGTGCGCGATCGGACAGGTGTATCCAGGGAGGCGACGAACTGTTCCGCCGTTTTTCCCATGAGCGCCGGGAAGAGACAGCGGGCGGCCTCGCCGTACCGGGTTCCCCGGCTCAACTGGGTGGAGAGGCTGCATTGCGAAAACCATTGGTACCCACGGACCTGAAATCGGCCGCGCTCTGGGCCGTACTTGCTCTCGGAGTTTCCCTGCTTGCGTGGATGGCGGTCCGGCTCCATCGGAACCTGGCGGCCGGCGATACCGGAATGGGTGAATCCGCCGTAAAAACGGATGGAGACGACTGCGAAACGGAGAAATGAACCTGAAAACGGCAGTTGAAATCATGCGAAGAGAATGACTTCGGCCTGATTCGTTGCTGCTCTTGGCGAAATGAAGCGTCAACAGCCGATGGTGTACGAACCCGCAGTGTGAGTTCAGCGGCTGTAGCAAATTGAGCCTGGAGCAGAAGAAAAAGGGCACCCGGAGTGAACGAAGGATGACTCCATCTGCCGAATATAGGATGAATCAAAAACGGCATTCACTCATGTAAAGGCACAGCGTACTTTGCGTGAACCTCGTTTTTCCCGTGACGAAGGACAAAAAAACCCCCGCCGGCCCTGAAGGGGGCTGGACGGGGGAAATGCCGTGCCCGTTGTGCCGCATTGTTGCGTCTTCTTGAAATCCGGCAGGTTATGATGCCAGCCGGAACCTGCCCACGATTCTCTTCAGATCTTCCGACATCCCGGCCAGTTCTACGGCAGCTGCCGCGGAATCTTTCGCCACTTCGGCGGTTCCCTGAATCACCTCGGTAATCTGTTGGATGTTATTGCTGATCTCATTGGTGGTAACGGTCTGTTCCTCGGTGGCGGTGGCTATCTGGTTTACCTGCATGCTGACCGCGTTGATCTGCTCCAGGATGTCTTCCAGGGCATGCCCCGACTTGGACGCCTCGTCGGTTCCACGCTCCACCTCCTGCACCCCCTCTTCCATGGAGTTCACCGCTTCCCTGGTCTGCTGCTGGATCGACTTGATCATGGCGCCTATCTCTTTCGTCGCCTTGGTGGTCCGTTCCGCCAGCGCACGTA
>Ga0228535_1002018_pt1 | contig 23097 bp, 18 predicted proteins | sample SJ1metagenome_FD_168457 | JGI IMG/M metagenome (GOLD analysis project Ga0228535, IMG submission 168457) | Enriched culture of PCE-dechlorinating microbial communities from Ithaca, New York, USA - SJ1 | ecosystem: Engineered > Modeled > Simulated communities (microbial... > Unclassified | place... | reverse complement strand
TCTCAAATCCATGCGCATGTCCAGCGGCCCGTCCAGGGAATGGCTGAAACCCCTCTCCGGGGCGTCCAGCTGGAAAGAAGAGAGCCCCAGGTCCAGGAGGATTCCCCGGACGTCCGTCAGGTCGAGGCCGAGCTCCGGGAGATACCTGAAGTCGGAATGGAAGAGGCGGACCCTGTCGGCGAACGGCTGAAGCCTTTCATTGGCGACCCGTAGCGCCTCCTCGTCCACATCGCATCCGACCAGCTTGGCCCGGGAGTTTTTTTTTAATATCTCGACGGCGTGCCCGGCCAGTCCCAGGGTGCAGTCAATATAGGTTCCTTCCCTCCCGGCGTCCAGACAGGTGAGAGCCTCGGTCAAAAGGACCGGGATATGCCCATGAGTGGTCATTCCTGCTTTCCTCGAGGGATGAGCTGCGCGATGTTGACAAAGTCCTCATCCGTCAACGGCTTTTCCTCGAGTACTCCGTCAAGAATGTCTTTGTTCCAGATCTCCAGGTGGTTGTTGAGGCCGATGACCTCGACCTCTTCCTGGAGGTTGGCTTTCTGCCTCAGAATCTGATTGATCAACACGCGGCCCTTGGAGTCGATTTCGTTCCTTGCGCCCTTCCGGTTGACCCGGAGCATGAACCTGCGAACGTCCGGCCGCAGGTGAAGGGCTCCCTCGTTGGCGATTCCCGTCAGCTGCTCCCAGACCGAAAGAGGGTATATCTGAATGGACTCGTCATTCAGCGATGTGATGAAGACTTCCCGGCCGTGCTGCGCTTCGATCGCCTCACGGAATTTTTGCGGGATTTTGACGCGGCCGCTGGCATCCAGCCGGGCCGGGTAGCTTCCGATCAACGAGTTACTCATCTCAGTGAATCCCAGTTTGTCCCATTTCGTCCCATTTTGAATAAAATATAGGGGACAAAGTGCCAAAAGTCAAGCAAAAAAGTGATAAAAAAGAGAAAAATTATCAGGGAATTCCGGCCCTCCGCCGCGAAGGGGAATCCGGGGGGTCCAGTGCCGTTTCGAAGGCCCGCGAAAGGCTTTCTCCCGGCCTTCAAAACGGGCGTTTTTTTCGGCTGAAAGGATTCCGGGCGCGGCGCCGGTTGGAGGGGATTACGGAGTCGAAAAGAGGGCTAAGTCTCTTCCGTCCCGGATTCGTCCGGTTTTTCGGGCTCCGGCATGTTCGAAAGGAGCTCTTTGGCGAGGTCGTAGTCTTTTTCGAGGACCATGATTTTGATTTCGCCCAGTCCGTCAACCGTGAAGGGGTAGATGGCCTGGAGCATCCGGCCCTGGAATGAGCAGGAGATGCCGTTGGCCTCTAAATAGCTCTTGACGACATCGGCTTCCGTCAGGCCCCAGGCGCTGCAGATTTCCTTGAGGGCGGAATCGGGATCCGGTTTCTCAGGGGTTTTCTTATCTTCGTCCATGGGTGATCTCCCTCTTTTGCAGGCGATATAGTCGTCCAGGATTTTCCTGTGATCGAAAGCCAGCGGCAGCCGGATGCCGTCGGCCGGAAAAACGCCGATGTCCTCGGCGTCGTCCCGGGCTTCGGGTGTTCCGCCGGCCGAGGCGACAAAAACGGTGGAGATGGTGTGGCCGCGCGGATCCCTGTCGGGGGAAGAATAGGTGTGAAACTGCCCGCGGAGCTCGATGTCGAGGGTCGTTTCCTCCTTAGCTTCCCTCAGCGCCGCGTCCTCGAGGGATTCTCCGTAGTCCACGAATCCGCCGGGAAGCGCCCAGCCGTGCGGCGGGTTTTTTCTTTTGATCAGGACGATTCCTTCATCGCGGCCTTCCCGTTTTATCTCGATGATGATATCCACGGTGGGCACGGGGTTCTTATATCGCATCGGGAATCCAGCTTATCTCAAAAATCCCGTATTCTCAAGTCCCATGCCCCGGCGGCCGCTTGCTCCCGCCCGTATCCGCGTCCGCCGCGATCCCTGGAGCCGCCGCAACCTTTCAGGCGCGCCCCCCTCCGGGAAACCCGCAAGGACGTTCCCGTGGGATGTCCTTTCCGGGGAAATCAGAACGGGCCGGGGCAGCCCGATCCGAAAACGGCGTAAAGGACGAGCGGCGCGTTCAAGGCGCAGGTCAGCGCCTCCGCGTCCTTCTTGAAGGACTCAAGGAATTCTTTTCTCAAGGGTTCCGCGGGCCTGAATCTCCAGCCCAGGGGATTGATGTATTTGCCGTGGTAGATGATCCGGTAATCCAGGTGGGGACCCGTGGATTCCCCGGAGGAGCCCACGTAGCCGATCGTCTGTCCGCCTTTCACCTTGGCTCCGGCGCGGATCCCGGGGGCGAATCCCTTGAGGTGAAGGTACATGGTTTCGTAGGCGTTCGCGTGGCGGATCTTGACCATCCGGCCGGCTCCCCCGTTCCATCCGGCGGACATCACGGTGCCGCCGGCGGTCGCCCTGACCTCCGTGCCTATGGGAGCGCCGTAGTCGATGCCGTAGTGCGGCCGGTAAATGCGGCGAATGGGATGAAAACGGCTGTGACTGAAGCGGGACGTCACCCGGGCGCTGTACTTGAAGGGAGACCGGAGGAACTCCTTGCGCAGCGAGTTCCCCTCCGGATCATAATAATCCGAGGCCCTGGTGTCCGGGCAGGTGAAGCGGAAGGCCCGGTAGGTGTTTCCCTGGTTTGTGAATTCGGCCGCGAGGATATCGCCGTAGCCGGAGAATTCCGAATTCAGGTACTTCTTTTCAAAGACGATTTTAAATCCGTCACCGGGCCGGATATCCGTGTAAAAATCAATGTCCCAGCCGAAAAGGTCCGCGAGCTGGAGGGCCAGCACATCGCCCTCCCCGGCCTTGTTGACGGCCGAGATGGGATTATCCTCGATAGTCCCCCAGAGCACCGCGGGCCTGACCTCGAAGGGGTATTCCCTGATCTCCGATGAATAATTTCCGTTGTCATTGCGGATGACCAGATACCGGTTTTCGTCGATATCGTATTCGATGGACGTCCAGTCCCCGCCGGACGGCCCAAGGAACCTCATCTCGTGTCCGGCCTTGATCCGGCCGAGATCATAGACGGGTTTGACCTCTTCTTTCAACCTGTGGATATCCGCCGGCTTCCAGCCCAGCTTGGCCAGGATGTCTCCCAGATTGCTGCCTCTGGGGACGGCCTGCCGTTGAAGCTCCGGGACCGGCGCGGCCGGCGGCGGGGGTGTGGGCGCCGTTTGAACCGCCGGCGTCGTGCCGGTGTCCCGGGCCAGGAAACGGAAGGTCCCGAGGATGAGAGCCGCCAGGACCGCGAGGATCCCGAGAAAAAAAAGGATCCGCTTGGTCCGGCGGATGCCGACGGGGGCGAAGCCGGCCCGCGGGCCGGCTTTCTTCTCCATGGACATCAGGACCGATCCTCACCCGGAAGTCCCCGCTCGAACGCGGATCCGTGTGTCCTCCTCCCCCCGGAAATCAATGGGGGACCTCGCTCGAATTTTCTCTTTTCCGCGCGTATTGCCGGAGCTGCTCATAGAGGGCAGCGGCCGGCCCGGAAAAAGCGTTCACCGCGAAAAAAGCGACTAGAAAAATTTTCGGGAAAAAGACCAGCGCGCTGACGATGATGGACCAGAACAAGGCCGTTTTCGTGTCGATCCTGCGCCGGAAATTGAAGCTCAGGATGTTCTTGTAGCGGATGGTGCTCACCATGCAGAAGGCGATGACGATGGTTAAAAGGGCCAGGAGGAAAGCGATTTCCCTGGCCTCAATGGGCTTTGGATGAAGGAAGACGATGGAGGACATGAAGACGGCGGCCGACGGAACCGGCAGGCCCTGAAAATACCGGCGGTCGGGTTGGGCCTTGGCCCGGACGTTATAACGGGCGAGCCGCAGCACGCCGGCGGCGAGGAAGACGAAGCTGAAAAAAAATCCGGATTTTCCCGCCGATGGCAGTCCCCAATAGTAGAGGAGGATCGACGTCGCGCCTCCGAACGAGATCGCATCCGACAGAGAATCCACCTGGATTCCGAAATCCGAATGCGTGCGCGTGGCCCGGGCGACGATGCCGTCCAGGCCGTCCAGGACGGCCGCCACGATGATTAGCTCCGCGGCCAAGCGGAAACGTCCCTGGAGGCTGACCGTGATGCTCATAAAGCCGAAGAAAAGGTTGGTCAGCGAAAACATGCTTGGCAGCAGGAATAGGCCTTTCTTGTAAGCGCGGTTCATTTTCATTTTTCGACCTCCGCGATGACGGTTTCGCCGGCCCGGACCTTCTGGCCGAGGCCGGCCTTGATCGATAGGCCCTCGGGGAGGTAAACCTCGACACGGGACCCGAAATACATCAATCCGATTTTTTGGCCGCGATCCAGATGCTCGTTCGGCTTGACAAAGCATTTGATGCGGCGGGCGGCCACGCCGACGATCTGCTTGACGACGAGATCCGTATCCGCGCCCTTGAGGAAAAGAGTGTTGGATTCGTTGGCGGCGCTGGCTTCGTCCTTGTTCGCCGGAAAAAACTTGCCCGGCTGATACTCGACGCTCCCGACGACGGCCGAGACGGGCGAGCGGGTGATATGGACGTCGAAGAGGGAAAGGAATATGGAGATGCGGGTCACGGGCGAGGGCAGGCGGGGATGTCCGGGCATCCGGTCGATGCGGATGATCTTTCCGTCGGCCGGGGAAACGAGCCGGTTCTCTCCCGGCGGCGTCACGCGCCGCGGATTACGGAAAAAGAAAAGAAAGGCCGCGGCCAGGACCAGGAAGAAAACCGCCGCCGGCCGAAAACCGAGCGCCCAGCAAGCCGCGAAGGCGGCCAGCGAGGGCGCTATGAAAATCAAACCTTCTTTTGCGATTCTCATTTGCGCAGCCCCTTATTCATCGGCCGAAAAATAAGCGGTCAGAAAAGCCAGCCGGGACATGTCGGCCAGCATATCGGGATTGATGCGATGGATGGTGTCCCCGGTCTGGTGATAATGCAGATGAGGTCCGTTGGAGTGGAAGGAGATGCAGGGGATGCCCTGGAGGAAAAAAGGCGCGAAGTCGGAGCTGCGGACGCCGATGCCCCGGATGACGCCCGTCGAGCGAAGCGTTCCGACATGCCGGTCGGCTCGCTCCAGGCACCGTTTCAATCCGGGAGAATCCGGGCTGAGCGCGCATCCCGTGCCGTCACCCTCGCCGGTCATGTCGAAATTAAACATGGCGCTGACCTTGTTGAAGACGGACGGCGGGTGTTGCACGAAGTGCGTGGATCCCTGGAGTCCCATTTCTTCCCCGCCGAAGAGGGCGAAGACGACGGAACGCTTGGGTTTCCGGCCGAGCTTGGAAAAAGCCTCGGCGATCTCCATCACGACCGCGCTGCCGGAGGCGTTGTCGTCGGCGCCGGGGAAAAGCAAGCCCATGTGCCGGCCGGTATGGTCGAAATGCCCGCCGATGACAAGGCATTCTTTCCTCAGCTTGGGATCCGACCCTTCCACCCAGCCGACGACATTATAGCCGGTTCCTACGGGAAAGTGGCGGGATTCGACGACCAGGTGCGCCGAGGCACGCAGGGGGAAGGAGAGGGGCCGCTTGTAGAGGGCCAGGTCTCTTTTCAGCCCGGCGGCGGTCACTCCGATTCCCTTGAATAGGGCGTCGGCGACTTTTTCGCTCACCTGGGCCGGAAGAAACCCGGGAAGCCGATCGCCGTTGGGATTCGAGGCCGGCTCGGGATAGATATAGATGAGCCCCGCCGCGCCCTTGTCCTTGGCGGTTTTCATGCGGGCCCGGTGTTCGTCGTGGCTCTGGAATCTGGCATCCGCATGGTCGGGCGTGCCGCGGAAGCAAAGCACGAACTTATCCTTGACATCGAGCCCCGCGTAATCGTCGTAATTGAGCCCGGGGGCGGAGATCCCCCAGCCCGCGAAGACGAGGCCGGCGGTCTTGTCGCCGCTGTCGGAGAAGAGCAGGGGCAGGAACTCTTTTTCCGGCTGCAGCTTCATCTCCGTGAAGGATTTTTCCTTGCCGCCGGCGCCCGGGGGCTCCTCGAGCCGGAGCGTCATTTCCGCCTTGTCGATGACCGTGTACGGCGACGGATAGGCCTGGAGATATCCCTCCCGGGCGCTGAGCGGCTTGAGCCCCCACTCCCGGAATTTCCCGGCGGCCCATCGGGCGGCGGCCGTGTAGCCTTCATGTCCCGTGAGCCGGCCGGCGAATTCCGGGCCGGCGAGGATCCTGGTTGTGTCGTACGGATCCATGGGGCGGATGGACAGGAACGCCTTTTCCAGGTTCTTGTCCAGGCCTTCGGCGGAGAAGGAGAGGGCGGCCAGGCAGGCCAGGACGGCGAGCGGAGCGAAAGGCTTGGATCTCATCATGCTTTCCTTTTTTTCCGGGCGATCTCTTTTTTCACAGCCTTGTGGAGAACGAGGAAATAGTAGGCGCAGAGACAGGCGGCGATCAGCGCGAACCGGACCGTGTTGCCCTGAACGAGGGAATTCACGGCATAGGCCAGGACGCCTATCAAAACACCCAGATGGACAAAGGCGAAAACGTAGTCAAACATATCGGCCGGTTTCCTCCGGTCTTTTGGAGAAACCGCGGGGAGAGCGGGGATTATGGATTTTGGACACGGCTGACGGATAGGATGGTGACCGGTTCGCGCGGGACGTCGCCGTGGCCGCGTTTCGAACCGACGGGCACGCCGGCGATCGCCTCCACGACATCCATCCCGGCGATGACCTTCCCGAAGACCGCGTAACCGTACTGATCGGGTGCTTTCGGTTGATGATCGAGATAGGGATTGTCGACGTGATTGATAAAGAATTGGCACGTGGCGCTGTTGATCTCCCCCCCGCGGGCCATGGCGATCGTCCCCTTCAGGTTCTTCAGGCCGTTCGCCGCTTCATTCTTGATGGGGGCCGCCGCGCTTTTCTCATGCATATCCGCGGTCAGCCCGCCTCCCTGGATCATGAAGCCCTTGATCACGCGATGGAAAATGGTTCCGTCGTAGTATTTCTTGTCCACATAGGACAGGAAATTCTTCACCGTGACGGGCGCTTTATCGGGATATAGTTCAAGGGTGATTTCCCCCTTGCTTGTTTTCATCAGGACCTTGGGGTTGGCCGGGGCCGCAGCGATGGAAACCGTCTGCAGGAGCAAAAATGCAATGGTGATCAGGCCCGCCATCGAAGATCTGAACATCCGAACCTCCTCACGAAAAGAATATCGATAGCTCTGAACAGCTTTAAAAGTCAAGATAACAGAATACCAACGGCAAATCAATACGCGGCCGGAGGAGCGCCGCGCGCCGCGGGAATCAAATATGCAGTTCGGCGACGTCCTCATCCCGGAGGACGTAGTCGCGGTTGACGCGCAAACCCTCCAGGCCGCCGCCCCGGCTCCAAACGCGGGCGAAGTTGAGCTTCTCGGAGAAATCCTTGTGCACGGCCCTCGCCAAATCCATGACGGAGCTGCCGTTTTTTAAAATGAAGGGAGAGTCGAAATCCGCTTTCTTTCCCGGGATCTTGCTGTAAACGCGGACGACGTCCAGAAGGTCGAAGATCCTTTTCTTGAGCCTGTCGATTCCCTCCTCCGTCAGGGCCGAGACCGGGAAGATTTCTTGGCCGCCCGAATCAAGGATTTTCAAGGACTCTAAATTCGCCGCGGCCTCGTCCTTGTCCATCTGGGAGGCGACGACCAGGTTTTTTTTGAAGATGGCCTGCCTTTCGGCCGGCGCGGTGAATCCTTCCGGAACCAATTCGACCTTCTTTTCCCGCAGCTTGAGAAAGATGTTTTCCATTTCGAAGGGGGAGTCCGGATCGCCCATGTCCAGGACGCACAGGACCGCGTCGGCGGCCTTGATCATTTCCGGAATCCAGAATTCCATGTCGTCGGGGACGATCGGAGGCATGTCGATGAGCTGGATTTTGATGTTTTCGAATTTCATCATGAACGGCGCCGGCGACCGGGTGGTGAAGGGGTAATCGCCCACTTCGACGACGGCGCGGGTCAGCGTCCGGATGAGCATAGACCTGCCGCCGTTCGGCGGGCCGATGACGATGATCTGGCCGGCTCCCGATTTTTCGATATGAAAGGCGAGCCCGCGCTTGGCTGTCGACGGCCGGCGCTGCATCTCGTCGCGGAGCTTGGCGATCTTCGTTTTGTAGAGGGCGAGCAGCTTTTCCGTCCCCTTGTGCTTGGGGATGATGGCCAGGAGCCGCTCGCAGATTTCGATTTTTTCCCGCGGAGTTTTCGCCTGCCGCAGGCTCGCTTCGACCTTGAAATATTCCGGAGGCAGATTGGCCGGCATGGTCTCCTCGTCTCGAAATTATACACAAAGCCGGGCGGTTTTCCCAGTCCGCGGGGGCCGGCCGGCATGCCCTTTTCCTCGATCCGCCCTCCGCGAAGCGGCGTCATAGGAGGCGCGAATTTAGACTTCCAGTTAGCGGCATCCCGGGCCCTGGGCGCCGTGTTCTCGCGCCGTCGGGGGGAGGGCCGCGGCGGACCCGGTCCGGGGTGCATGTAAATAACATATAATGAACAAGATATAAATAGTTTACAGCCGAAAATAAATCGCGAAAAAGCTTTACTTTCATGGCCATTATGGCTATAATAAAGACTGAAAAAATGGCCTGCGGATTATGTGGACGTCCAGCCAGCATAGTCCGGATTTTTTCTCTAAGAAAATGAGCATGAACAAAGAAAAATATTCCGCTGAAAGCATCAAGGTTCTCAAAGGATTGGAAGCCGTCCGCAAGCGGCCGGCCATGTATATCGGCAGCACCGGACTCGACGGGCTGCATCACCTGGTTTACGAAGTCGTCGACAACAGCATCGACGAGGCTCTGGGCGGATTCTGCACGCAGATCGACATCACCATCCACGTCGACAACTCGGTGACGGTCGTCGACAACGGCCGCGGCATTCCCGTGGAAATGCACAAGAAAGAAAAAAAATCCGCGGCCGAAGTGGTCATGACGATTCTCCACGCGGGAGGGAAGTTCGACGATAAATCGTACAAGGTCTCGGGCGGGCTTCACGGCGTCGGCGTATCGGTCGTCAACGCCCTGTCCCGGCGGCTGGACCTCGAGATCAAGCGCGGCGGCGGGATCTACACCCAGAGCTATGAGAGGGGCAACCCGCTCTCGCGGCTCAAGCAGGTGGGAAAGACCAAGAAGTCCGGCACACGCGTGACTTTTTGGCCCGACGACGAAATATTCGAGACGACCGAATTCAACTTCGAGGTCCTGACCCAGCGGATGAGGGAGCTTTCCTTCCTCAACCGGGGACTGAAGATCTCCATCACCGACCAGCGGACCGGCAAGTCCCACGAATTTCAATACAAGGGGGGGATCCTGGAATTCGTCCAGTATCTCAACCAGAACAAGACGGCCATCAACCCCCGGCCGATTTATTTCGAAAACCAGAAGGACGACATCATCGTCGAGCTCGCTTTCCAGTACAACACGGGATATTCCGATACGATTTTCACCTTCGTCAACAACATCAACACCACCGAAGGCGGCACGCACCTCATCGGTTTCAAGGCCGCGCTGACCCGGTGCATCAACAACTACGCGATCTCCAACAAGCTGGTCAAGGACCTGTCGGCGGGCTCCATCTCCGGCGACGACACCCGCGAAGGCCTGACGGCCGTCCTCAGCGTGAAGATGCGCAATCCCCAATTCGAGGGCCAGACCAAGACGAAGCTCGGCAACTCCGAGGTCAAGGGGATCGTCGAATCGCTCGTCAACGAGCAGCTGACGGCTTATCTGGAGGAAAACCCGACGAACGCCAAGCGCGTGGTTATGAAGGCGCTCGACGCGGCCCGCGCCCGCGAAGCGGCGCGGAAGGCCCGGGAGCTCTCCCGGCGCAAGGGCGTCCTCGAATCGGCGTCGCTGCCCGGGAAGCTGGCGGACTGCCAGGAGCGGGATCCCGTCGAAGCCGAAATATTCATCGTCGAGGGCGATTCCGCCGGCGGCTCGGCGAAGCAGGGGCGCGACCGCCGCTTCCAGGCCATCCTTCCCCTCAAGGGCAAAATCTTGAACGTCTGGAAAGCCAGCCAGGAAAAAGTCTTCCACAACGACGAGATCGGCACGATGTTCGCCGCCCTGGGCATTACGGTCGGCGAGTCGGAATCCAGCCTGGAAAAGCTCCGCTACCATAAGGTCATCATCATGACCGACGCCGACGTGGACGGTTCGCACATCCGGACCCTGCTCATGACCTTTTTTTACAGGCATATGAAAGCCCTTATCGAACAGGGCCATCTCTACATCGCCCAGCCGCCGCTCTACAAGATCACGCGCGGCCGGGAAGTCCTGTATCTCAAGGAAGAGCGGGCCTATGAGCGGTGGATCGTCAAGAAGATTTCCGAGGATTTCAAGGTCCGCGTCAAGGGCCGCACGGATGTCTTCGAGGGCGAGCGGTTCCGGAGGCTCTTCCTGCGCATCATCCAGAAAAAGAGCTACACCCAGCTTCTGGAGCAGAAGGCGTATCCGTTCTTCTTGATCGAACTCCTGATCCAGGAAAACGTGGACAGCCTCGAATATCTTCAGAACAAGAAGAACATGAAGCGGATCCAATCCCTCATCGAGCAAAAAGGACTGTCCACGGAGCTCACCCAGGATGAGGAATACGGCGCTTACGAAGTCGCCGTCGTCTTCCAGGTCAACGGCATGTCGATCACCTCGAAAGTCAACCTGGATCTCATCAACTCGCCCGAATACAAGAACCTTTATAAGATCTGCAAGGAACTCGAGGACTTCCGGCCTCCTTACGAGATCCTGACGGACTCGGAAACCCTGACCATCGAAAATGAAAACAAGCTCCTCGACCATCTGTTCGAAAAAGGGAAGAAGGGCGTTTCCATTCAGCGATACAAGGGACTGGGGGAGATGACGCCCGAGCAGCTCTGGACGACGACCATGAATCCGGAGAACCGGGCGCTCCTCAAGGTCTCCATTCAGGACGCGGTGGCGGCCGAGGAAATGTTCGGCGTCCTGATGGGCGACGAGGTCGAGCGCCGCCGCGGCTTTATCGAATCCAACGCCCTCTCGGCGCAGAATCTGGATGTTTGAGGCGAAAAACCATCATGGCCAAAAATAAACGAGCAAAAGACAAAGACGAGAAAGACCAGACGGAAAAAACCGCCCGGGGACCGAATTCCGCGGCCGGCGAAAATCCGGCTCCGGCGCCCATCGCCGCCGACCTGTCCGTGGTCAGCCTCGAAGAGGAAATGAAAAAATCCTACCTGGATTACGCCATGAGCGTGATCATCGGGCGGGCCATTCCGGATATCAAGGACGGCCTGAAGCCCGTCCACCGCCGCGTCCTGTACGCGATGTTCGAGTCCGGGACCACCTATAATAAGCCCTACAAGAAATCCGCCCGCATCGTCGGCGACGTCATCGGCAAGTACCATCCGCACGGCGACCAGGCCGCCTATGACACCCTCGTCCGGATGGCCCAGGATTTCAGCCTGCGCTATCTGCTCGTCGACGGCCAGGGCAATTTCGGTTCCATCGACGGAGATCCGCCGGCCGCCATGCGGTACACCGAGGTCCGGATGACCAAGCTCGCCGGCGAACTCCTTGCGGACATCGAAAAGGACACGGTCAATTTCGTACCCAACTACGACGAAAGCCTGACCATGCCCGAGGTCCTCCCTTCCAAGTTCCCCAACCTCCTGGTCAACGGATCGGCGGGAATCGCCGTCGGGATGGCGACCAACATTCCTCCTCACAATCTGGGGGAAGTCGTCGACGGCATCGTCCATCTCATCCAGCATCCCAACGCGGACCTGGACGATATCATGGAATTCATCAAAGGCCCCGATTTCCCCACGGGCGGGTACATCTTCAACAAGCAGGGCATCTACGACGCCTACCGGGACGGCCGGGGAATCATCCAAATCCGGGCCAAGTCCCTCATCGAACGGGCGGACAAGGGAGAGCGGGATAGGATCGTCATCACGGAAATCCCCTATACGGTCAACAAGGCCCGGCTGCTCGAGGTCTTCGCCGATCTGGTGAACAGCAAAAAAATCGAGGGCGTCGCCGATATCCGCGACGAATCGGACCGGGAAGGGATCCGCGTCGTCGTCGAAGTCAAGAAAGGCGAGCTTCCCGAAATCATCCTGAATAACCTCTACAAGCACACCGCCCTGCAGACGTCCTTCGGCATCATCATGCTGGCCATCGTCGACAAGCAGCCGAAATACCTCAACTTGCTGGAGATGATGAGATACTTCATCTCCCACCGCCAGGACGTCATCCGCCGCCGGACGAAGTTCGACCTCAAGAAGGCCGAATACCGGGCGCATATCCTCGAAGGGCTGACCATCGCCCTCGACCACCTCGACGCCGTGATCAAGCTCATCCGGTCCTCGAAAAACGTGGACGAGGCGCGGACCGGCCTGATGACGCGCTTCAAGCTGAGCCAGATCCAGGCCCAGGCCATTCTGGAGATGCAGCTCCAGCGGCTGACTCACCTCGAACGGGACAAGATCATCCAGGAGTACACGGAAGTCAAAGCCCTCATCGTCAAGTTGAAAAGGATCCTGGGTTCGGAAAAGCTCATCCAGGAGATCATCGTCGATGAGCTGAAGCAGATCAAGGCCGAATACCAGGACGAGCGCCGGACGGAAATCCGCGACGAGGTCATCTCCGACCTCAAGCCGGAGGACCTCATCAAGGAAGAGGACGTGGCCATCGTCTATACCCAGTCCGGCTACATCAAACGGACCTCTCTCAATTCCTATCGTTTCCAGAGCCGGGGCGGCAAGGGCCGCAAAGGCATCGAGATGAAGACCGAGGATGTCGTCGAGAACCTTTTTATCGGTTCCACGCACAGCTATCTTCTCGTCTTCACCAACCACGGCCGCCTCTATTGGTTGAAGGGCATCGAGGTTCCCGATGTCGGGCCGGCGGGCCGCGGCAAATCGATAGCCAACCTCATCGAATTCCAGCCGGATGAGAAGGTCCGCTCGATCGTGCCCGTCAAGGAATTCCGCGAAGATCAATATGTGGTCATGCTGACGACCGACGGGATCATCAAGAAAACGAAGCTTTCGGAATTCCGGAATGTCCGCAAGGGCGGGATCCTGGCCATGACCATCCGGCCCAAGAGCGAGCTGTTCATGGCCGAGCTGACCTCGGGGCATAACGACATCATCATCGGCACCAGGCTTGGCCGGGCCATCCGCTTCAAGGAAACCGATGTCCGGCCGATGGGCCGGCAGGCGGCGGGCGTCAAGGCCCTGAGCCTCAAGCCCAAGGACGCCGTCATCGGGATGATCGTGGCCGGCGACGAGGAGAGGTTCGTTTTCACGGCCTCTGAGCGCGGCTACGGAAAAAAGACCGAAATCAGCGAATATCCCCGCCACCGCCGGGGCGGTCAGGGCGTGCTTAACCTCCGCACCAGCCCCAGAATCGGTTCGGCCCTGGCCATGGTCAGCGTGTCGGAGGAAGAGCTGTTGATCATCACCCTGGAGGGGAAGGCCATCCGCGTCAAGACCACGCAGTTCCGCCCGATCAGCCGTGCCACCCAGGGAGTCCGGATCATCAACCTCGAGGACAACGACCGGGTCTGCTCCATCGCCAAAGTCGGCGAAAGCTGATCCTTTCCCGCGGCGGGAAGGGCCGCGGCTCGTTCCGCGGCCGGATAAATCCGCTTGACATGCCCTCCCGGCGAAACTAAAATGAGCCCAAATTTCCGAGAGGAGGGCCTCATGGTTGAAACGCTCTCTCAGTTGCTTCTCAATACCCTGAAACGCTACCCCAAAGACGATTTCATGCTTTATAAGGAAGGGACGAAGTACGTTCCCCTGTCGACCCGGGAGTTCGGAGAGCGGGTCAGGTTCCTGAGCTTGGGGCTTTGGGATCTAGGGCTGCGCCGCGGCGACAAGCTGGCGTTGCTGTCGGAAAACCGGCCGGAATGGGTGATGATGGACTTCGCCGTCCAGTGCCTCGGCGCGCTGACCGTCCCCATTTATACCACGCTCGTCGCCGAGCACGCCCGCTACATCATCGATGATTCCGACGCCAAGATCGTCGTTTATTCCACACCCGAACAGGGACGAAAGATCGACACCGTCAAGGACCGGCTCGGCGGGGTCAGCCATTACGTCACGTTCGCCGCGGACGCGCCTTCAGGCGTCATGACCCTGGCGGAAGTCCAGGAGATCGGCCGGAAAGTCGACAGGGAAAACCCCGGGCTGTTCGAGGATCTGGCCGCCGCGGTCAGGCCTGAAGACGAGGCGTCGATCATCTACACTTCGGGCACGACCGGACTCCCCAAGGGCGTCATCCTGACCCACAGCAATTTCCTGAGCAACATCACGACCGTGTCGGGAATCATCGAGTTCTCGGACCAGGACACGGTCCTGTCTTTCCTGCCCCTGTCCCACGTCCTCGAGCGCATGGTCACTTTCACCTATGTTTATAAAGGCTGCAGCATCGGCTACGCCGAAAGCGTCGAGACCGTCGCCCAGAATCTTCTCGAGATCAAGCCCCACATCATGGTCAGCGTCCCGCGGGTGTTCGAGAAGATTTATTCCAAGGTCATGGATACCATCCTTTCCAGTTCGGCGCTGAAAAGGAGGATCTTTTTCTGGGCCCTCAAGGTCGGCAAGGCCTACGGCGCGCTGAAGATCAACGGGCAGCCCGTTCCGAAATGCCTCCAGCTGAGGCGGAATATCGCCCACAAGCTCGTTTTCGCCAAGATCATCGAACGGACGGGCGGCCGGGTCCGCTTTTTCGTCTCCGGCGGCGCGCCCCTTTCCAGGGACATCGCGGAGTTTTTCTACGCCATGGGGCTCATCATCCTGGAGGGCTATGGTCTGACGGAAACGTCCCCCGTCATCTCCGTGAACACCCTCGATTTCATGAGGTTCGGCACGGTCGGAAAGACGCTCCCCGGCGTGGAAGTCAAAATCGCGGCGGACGGCGAAATCCTGACCCGTGGACCCAACGTCATGAAGGGGTACTATAAGAAGGATGCCGAGACGCGGGACGCCTTTGACGACGGCTGGTTCAAGACGGGGGATATCGGGCGCGTGGATGACGACGGCTTCCTCGTCATCACCGACCGGAAGAAGGACCTGATCGTCACCTCGGGCGGCAAGAACGTCGCTCCCCAGCCTATCGAGAACATCCTGAAAACCGTCCCCTATATTCAGACGGCGGTGGTCATCGGCGACCGGAAAAGGTTCGTTTCGGCTCTGATCGTCCCCGATTTCGAAAAGCTTGAAGATTACGCGAAAGCCGCGGGGATCGCTTTTTCGGATCGCAGGGACCTCGTCCGGAACGAGCAGGTCGTGAATTTCATCAAGAGCGAAGTCGACCGCTCGACGACCAGCCTCGCCTCCTATGAAAAAATCAAGAGGATCGCCCTTCTCGATCGGGAATTCGAGATTGAAAAGGACGAGATCACGCCATCTCTCAAAGTGAAGAGGAATAACATCGAAAACCGCTACAAGGAACTCATCGACGCGATTTACCGGGAAGAACAGGGGGAATCTTCGGGCAACGGTTGAGTTCCAAAGGGAGGCCGGCCGCGGCCGGGCCCTCTTATTCCGATTCCGGGGACTCGGACTTGGGCGGCCAGTAGAGAATGCGTCCGCAGTTCTCGCAGAGATGGATTTTTGACCTGTCCCCGATTTCATTCAGCATTTGCGGGCGGACGCGCACGTAGCACATCGCGCAGAAGTCGTCGCGGACCGGCGACATGGCCACACCGCCCCGCTTGTCGCAGATGTTCGTGTATTCGTTGAGCAGATCTTTCGGTATCTGGGGCAGCAAAGCTTCCCGCTCCCGGATGAACCCGTCCTTCTTGGCTTCCATCTCCCGCTTTTTCTGTATGAGGATCTCTTTTTCTTTTCTGAGGTTTTCAGCTTCCCGAGCCTGCTTCTGGCCGGCGATCTTGATCTCATCTTCGATGTCGTCGGCGGCCAGCATTTCGGAGATGATCTTTTCTTCCAGGGCGTCGATGGATTTTTGGGCGTCCTCGATTTCTTTGAGGAGCAGGGTATATTCCTTATTGCTCTTGACTTCGTTGAGCTGCCGCTTGAATTTCGAAATCTGGGCTTTGATCTCCTTGACCTCGGATTCGAGATCCCTTCGGGTTTTTTGATTTTGGGCGAGTTTTTCCTTCGCCGCGGCGACGGCTTTCGACCCGGCCTGGATTTTTCCTTCGATTTCCTCAATCAGCCGGGGAATATTCTCGAGAAAAAGAGTGGACTGCTTGATTTCGCTATCCAGATTCTGGAGTTGCGTCAGCTTCTCGAATTCAATGTCCACATTCTTTGCCTCTCGGTTAAATGGGCCTACCAGGATTCGAACCTGGGACCTGCCGGTTATGAGCCGGTAGCTCTACCGCTGAGCTATAGGCCCTAGTCTGCTTTTATAACAAATAACGTCCCTCAAGTCAAACGGCGTATTGCGGAGATCAAACCGGCGCGAAACTCCGCCGCTTTTCTCATCGACCGGATTCTTACGGGATGGCCGTCATGGCGGAATTTCGGCGCCCGCTCCGCCATGGGCGATTGGCCGGCCGCCCGGGCCGGTCGGCGCCGTCCGGAGGTCAGTGGCTGTTGGTGAAAGACTTGAGTTTCCGGCTGCGGCTGGGATGCTTGAGCTTCCGCAGGGCCTTGGCCTCGATCTGGCGGATTCTTTCCCGGGTGACCTTGAACTGCTGCCCGACTTCCTCCAGGGTGTGTTCGTTGCCGTCGCCCAGGCCGAAGCGCATTTTCAGCACCCTGGCCTCGCGGTCGGTCAGGGATTTCAGGGCCTCCTCGATCTGTTCCCGGAGATTGATGTGAATGACCGTGTCCGGCGGGGAAGGGATCAGCTTATCCTCGATGAAATCGCCGAGGTGACTGTCTTCCTCTTCTCCGATCGGCGTCTCCAGGGAGATGGGTTCCTGGGCGATCTTGATGATCTTCCGGACCTTGCTGACGGGCATATCCATCTTCCTGGCGATTTCCTCGCTCGTCGGCTCCCGTCCGATTTCCTGGACCAGGCTTCTCGAAACCCGGATGAGCTTGTTGATGGTTTCGATCATATGCACGGGTATGCGGATCGTTCTCGCCTGGTCGGCGATGGCCCTGGTGATGGCCTGGCGAATCCACCAGGTGGCATAGGTCGAAAATTTATAGCCCCGGCGGTACTCGAATTTTTCGACGGCCTTCATCAAGCCCATGTTGCCTTCCTGGATCAGATCCAAAAACTGAAGGCCCCGGTTCGAGTATTTTTTGGCGATGGAGACGACCAGCCTGAGGTTGGCCGCGACCAGCTCTTTTTTCGCCTGGTCGCTGATCTTCTTTCCGGTGGTGATCGCCCGCATGGCCTTCCGCAGGGCGGCGGAGTCCAAGCCGATGTCTTTCTGGTAGCGGCGAAGCTGCTTGGTGATCTCCCGGAGTTTCTCCTCGATCGCGGACGCGTCCTTTTTCTTGCGCCGGTTTTTCAGGGAAAGGGTGAGCTCTTCCTTCCTGTCTTCCAGTTCGTTGACGACCCTCAGGTTTTCCCTCAGGTCGTCGATGATCTTTTCCCGGCGGGATGATTTCAGGTTGAGGTCGCGGATGGAGCGGCTGATCTTGACGATCTGCCGTCCACGGGTGATGGTATATTTTTTGGCGCGGGGAAGCTTGTCCAGCTTGATGCTGAGCTCGCGGATTTTCCTGATTTTTGACAGGATCTGCTTTTTCTTCTCTTCGAGCTTCCCTTCGGCGATATCCTCCTCGGTGAAGTCGAACATCTCCTGGATCGAGTTGGGGTTTTCCTTGACGCTTTCTTCGATGGCCAGGACCTCGTTCAGGACCAGCCTCGTCCTAGACAGGGCCTTGATGATGGATTTTTCGCCGCGCTCGATCTCCCGGGCGATGGCGATTTCGCCCTCCCGGGTGAGGAGAGCGATGTTCCCCATTTCGCGAAGATAAAGCTTGACCGGATCCGTCGTCCGCTCCAGCCCGTGGACGGAGACGAGATCGCTCTTCCTGCGCCGGGGCACCATTTCTTTCTGGCGGGAATCCAGGATCTTGATGCCGTAGTCATCCATGGAGGACAGGAAATTGTCGAATCCCCCCTGGGAGTCGATCTCGTCGGCGAAGGTCTTGTCGATTTCCTCGAAAAGCAGGTAGCCCTGCTTGCGTCCCTTGGAGATCAGCTGGTGGACTTCGTCTTTGTGGAATTTATTTTCTGAAGACACTCTCGGAACTCCTCTTTCCTAACGAATCTATGTTCAAACGATGTCGTTAAAAACCCATGGGATGCGCCTACATCGACAGCAGCTGCTTGGTGATATCCTGCTTCTGATAGAGCAGGACCAGCAGTTTTTCCTTTTCCCCGTTCTTTTCGGTTCGGGTGATCTCGGTCTGCAATTCTCTCAGCCGGTTTTGGAGGGCGACTTTCCGCAGGCTGTTCAGGCAATCCAGAGCCTCCTCGGCCGTCGCCTCGCAGATTTTCTCCTGGAGGATTCTGGATAGGAAGCCGGCCAGGGATACGCCGACTTTCTCATGCATTTCCGGAAAATTCCAGTCCTTGGCGTTCTTGAGGCATTCCTGGATCAACCGGAAGGCGGCCTCGCTCTTCAGGCCGCGGAAGTCGTCGTCCCGGACTTCGGCGAAGACGCGCGGAGCGATGGCCTTGTCTTCGAAAAGAATTTGGAGGAGCCTTTTCTCGGCGGGCGAAAACATTCCCCTGTCCTCGGCCTCGGCCGCCTGCGGCCTGTGCTCGGCGATGTCCCGGATGACCCGCTCCTCCACGGACAGGTATTCGCTGGCCCGGTGCAGATATTCGCCGCGCGCCACGGCGTCCGGCATCTTTTCGATCTCTTTAATGACGTTGCGGATGACCTTGGCCCTTTCTTCCGGGATGTCCATCCGGGCGTCGCCCGCATAGGCATCGATCAGGAACTTGAGCCCGGGCGCGGACTTGCGAAGAAGGCCCAGATAGCGCTCTTTCCCGTACTTGCTCATGAAGCCGTCGGGGTCGAGGTCCTCGGGGAGGCGCAGGGCCCGGACATGCATGCCCTTTTCGAAGCATATGGGGATCGCCCGGGCGCTGGCGTTCTGCCCGGCGCGGTCGCCGTCGTAATTGATGATCATCCGCGGCGCGAATCGCATGGCCTGCGCCACCTGGAAGGGGGTCAGGCTCGTTCCGAGGGATGCCGCGACGTTGGTGATTCCCGCCTGGAAGAGAGCCGTGAAATCGGTGTAGCCTTCGACGAGAATGACCTCGCCGGCGCTGCGGATGGAATCCTTGCTGAAATTGAGGCCGTAGAGGAGCTTGCCCTTGGAATACAGGGGCGTTTCCGGGGAATTCAAATACTTGGGCTCGGCCGTCCCCGTCGCCCGGCCGCCGAAGCCGACGACCTTGCCGGTCAGGCTGAAAATGGGAAAAATGATCCTGCCGCGGAAGCGGTCATAGAATTCGGCTTTTTTCTGCCCGGGCAGGATGAGGCCCGCTTTTTCCAGCAGGGAAGGGGGGACATTCTTCGCCTGGAAAAAACTGAGGAGTGAATTCCAGGAATTCAGGGCGTAGCCGATTTTCAGGGCTTGAAGCGTTTCCTCCGCGAGCCTCCTTTTCTTCAGATAGGCCAGGGCGTCGGCGCCCTCCCGCGTGTTGAAAAGGTTTTTCCGGAAAAACTCCATGGCCAGCTCGTTGATTTTGAACAGTTTTTCTTCGAGCCTGAGGACCTGGGGATTCACTTTCTGCTGGGGAAGGGGAATTCGGTATTTTTCAGCCAGGTATTTGAGAGCCTCGGGGAAACTGAGGCTCTCTTTTTCCATGACCAGGGAGAATACGTCTCCCCCCACTCCGCAGCCGAAGCAGTGGAAGAGCTGTTTTTCCTCGTCGACGGTGAACGACGGGTCTTTTTCCGAATGGAACGGGCACAATCCAACGTGCTTGTTCCCCCGCTTTTTAAGGGCCGTATAATTCGAGGCGATCTCGACGATAGACGAGACTTGCCGAATTTGGTCGATTATCTCCATTTTTTGCTAAGATTCTGTAATCCAATAAAATATAGGGACCGAGGGCCCAATTGTCAAGTTCTATCCCCCGAAAATCTTGCGCCCGGCCCGCATATTCTCATTTCCGATGGGGATTCTGTCTTTGCCCGGATGCTCGCTCGGGACGGCCTGTCTACAAGTGATTGATCAGGCTGGCCAGATAGGCGGCTCCAAAACCGTTGTCGATGTTGACCACGGCCACTCCGCCCGGACAAGAGTTGAGCATGGCCAGAAGGGCGGCCAAGCCCTTGAAGCTGGCTCCGTAGCCGATGCTCGTCGGCACGGCGACCACGGGGACTCCCACCAGGCCGGCCACCACGCTCGGGAGGGCGCCCTCCATGCCGGCCACGGTGATGATGACCCGGGCCTTTTGGATTTTCTCATATTCCCCGAGCAGGCGATGGAGCCCGGCCACTCCCGCGTCGTAAATCCGCTCGGTGTCATTGCCCAGGATGTCGCACGTGACCCATGCCTCCTCGGCGACGGGCACGTCCGAAGTCCCGGCCGTGATAATCAGGATTTTCCCGTTGCCCCTGACCGGCTCCACCTGCTTCAGGACGGCCGCCTTGGCCAGCGGATTATATGCCGCCCCGGGCAATCCGGATCCGATTTCCGACCAGACAGCGGGCTCGACCCGGGTGATGAGAAGGTTGCTTCCGTTCTTGACGATCTGCCGGGAGATTTCCAGTATCTGCCGGGATGTTTTTCCCAAGCCGTAGACCACCTCGGGGCAGCCCTTCCGGAGCTCCCGCTGGTGGTCGATCTTGGCGAAGCTCAAATCCTGAAAGGGGTAATCCTTCAGGAATTCAAGCGCCTCGGCCGGGGTGATTTCGTGATCGTGGACCTTCTTGAGGATTTCTTCGATCTTTTTCTTCACGGCATCATTCTAGCATAGTCCCCTCGGTTTCCCCTAATCCGGCCGGTTCGTTTCGGGCTCTCCGGCCTATCATGTCCGGACGGAAGAAGGCCCCGGCTTGCCCTCGCCGGGATCCGCCGTCCCCTCTCGCGGCGCCGGGCTCACCTCCGGGAGCCCGCTGGCATTCCTCCGTTAAATCGGCTATCATGTCCGGCGGAGATGAGATGACGCGAAAACAGACTCTCGCAAAGGAGGTCCGGTTTTCCGGCGTCGGCATCCACTCGGGGAAATCCGTCAATCTGTCTCTCCTGCCCTCCCTTGCCGGGGAGATCGTCTTTCGCCGCAGGGATCTCAACGGTCTCGAGATATCCCTGGATCCCGAAAATAAAGGCGCGGAGAACTGCTCCTACCTCGCCTCCGCCGAGGGGCGGATCCAGACCGTCGAACACCTCCTGGCCGCTTTGTCCGCGTGCGGCGTGGACAGCCTCGTCGCGGAGGTCGACGGGCCGGAGATCCCCATCCTGGACGGAAGCGCTCTGCCGTTCGTCACGGCGATCCGGGCCGCGGGCCGGGCTGCGCTCCCCCACGAAAAAAAGATCCTGAGGGTCATCAAGCCCTTCCGCCTGGAAGACAAGGACGCTTCGATAGCCGTGGAGCCCGCCCCGGAATTCCGGGTCTCCTACGGCATCGAGTTCGACCATCCGGCCATCGGGCGGCAGGAGATCGATATACGGGTGACCGAGGACAGCTTCGTCCGCGAGATCGCTCCCGCGCGCACGTTCGGCTTCCTGAGGGACGTTCCCGAACTCCGCCGCCGCGGCCTCGCCCTGGGAGGATCGCTCGATAACGCGCTCGTTCTGGACGATGAAAAAGTGCTGAACGGCCCGCTGAGGTTCCCCGATGAATATGTTCGTCACAAAGTCGGGGACTTCATCGGCGACCTCTATTTCCTCGGCTGTCCCGTCCTGGGGCGTTTCAGGGCTCACAAGGCGGGCCACCGCCTGCATCTGGAGACCGTCGATTTCCTTCTGCGGCGCCCGGATGTCCGCGCCTTTTAAAGCGCCGCGGGGCCTTCCCGGCTTGTCAAAGGGCCTGAGGTGTTGTACAATAACGCTCACCGAAAAGACGATTATCGCCGACGAGGGAGAACAACCGTGACTGAACAGAAACCGAAAAAGGACGATTATCAAAAGGCTCTGGCCGCATACGGGTTGGCCATGAAGGAATTCCATAAAGGGGACCTGGAGAAGGCCGCCGAGTCCTTGACCGCCTTTATTGAAACATACCCCGACGACAGGGAGCTTATCGACAGGGCACGGATGTATCTGGAAATCTGCAAGAAAAAGCCGAAAAAGGAACCCGTTCATCTCAAAAGCTTCGAGGACTACCACCAGTACGCCGTCTATAAAATCAATTCCGGAGATAATGAGGGCGCTTTGAAGCTTCTGGAAAAAGCCCTTGAATTCAAGACGGAAGAGGGCCGGATTTATTATTTGATGGCCGATGCCTGTGTCCGCATGGGAAAGATCGACGACTGCCTCGAATATTTGAAAAAGGCTTTCCAAAAGGACAAATTCTTCGTCATCCTCGCGCAGAATGAGATAGATTTCGAGCCGCTCTGGGAAGACAGGAAGTTCAAGCTCATTACCCGATTGGTATGAGAAGAAGCCTGATCGCACTCGTCCTGGCGGCGGGTGAGGGCACCCGCTTCAAATCCGATCTGCCGAAAGTCCTGCACCCCCTGCTGGGCAGGCCCATGATCCGGCTGGTGACGGACTCCATCCGGCGGTTGAAGCCGAAGCGGATCTGCCTCGTCGTGGGACATAAAAAAGAACAGGTCATGGCCGAGTTCGCCGGAGAAGACATCGCATTCGTCCCGCAGGCTCGGCGGCTCGGCACGGCGCACGCCGTCCTTTCGGCCAAATCCGTCCTCGCGGCCCACAAGGATGCCGACGTTCTGATCATCAACGGGGATTTGCCGCTCCTCCGGCCTTCGACGTTGAAGCCGCTTCTGGAGGCTCACCGCCGAAAGGGCGATGACCTGACCTTCATGAGCGCCGAGATTGAAAATCCTTCCGGGTTCGGACGGCTCGTCAGGGACGGCGGCGGAGCGGTGCGGATCGTCGAAGAGAAAGACGCGACGCCGGAGGAAAAGAACATCCGGGAAATCAACGCCGGAGTTTATGTGTTCAAAGTCCGCGCCCTTCTCGGGGCCCTCCCCCTCATCAAGAACGACAACGTCAAAGGCGAATATTATCTGACCGACATCGTCGAGATCATGGGCCGGAAAAAGATGCGGATCGGCCTCCATAAAACCCCCCGGGCCTC
>Ga0228535_1002016_pt1 | contig 23145 bp, 15 predicted proteins | sample SJ1metagenome_FD_168457 | JGI IMG/M metagenome (GOLD analysis project Ga0228535, IMG submission 168457) | Enriched culture of PCE-dechlorinating microbial communities from Ithaca, New York, USA - SJ1 | ecosystem: Engineered > Modeled > Simulated communities (microbial... > Unclassified | place... | reverse complement strand
CGAAAGTTTCAATGCTAAAATTAAATCCTTCAGAGCTTCTTTGAGAGGAGTTATCGATATTAAATTCTTTCTCTTCAGATTGACTAATATCTATGCTTAGACACATGTTTTTGCAGGTGAGCCATAAAATTGCTCCGCAAAAATCATCATTTTGTTGAAATGTTACAACCATAAAAATAAAATCAGCAGAAAATCAAATGATTAACTGCTGATTAAAGTACCCAGAGCCGGGGTCGAACCGGCATGGAAGTGAATCCACTGGTGTTTGAGACCAGCGCGTCTACCGATTCCGCCATCTGGGCATTAGCGGGTACAAAAGTAAATTATTTTTTTTATTCCCAAAAGCAAAAATGCCGAAATTTATTAATTTCAATCAAAAAAGAAACTTTAATAACTAATATTCAAAAGATTATAAATACAACTGTAATTAGGAATTCTTTTTCTGCAAATAATCGTTTCTTTTACCCGAAAAAAGTTCATACTGCTGAAACCAGCATTCCAAAGGTCCGTTCATTAAGCGATAACGTTTTGAAGGTTTTAAACCAATTTTTTTCAGTGCTTCCTCATTGGAACTGATCACCCAAGCAGTACAACCCGAAAATTTACGTTTCAGCAATGATCCCAAGTTGGCATATAATTCAAAAATGTCTTTTGATGGGAGCCTTTCGCCATAAGGTGGATTGGTAACAATAAAACAATCGGATGAAGGCGGTTCAAGCTTTTCCAACGGCAGTACCTTTAAAGAAATATATTTTGACAGTCCGCTACTTTTAACATTCTGCTGGGCAATTTTAATGGCAGATACTGAGATGTCCGATCCGAAAATATGATGTTCAAAAAGTAGCTCCTGTGAATCATCATTATATAAATCATCAAAAAGCACCTTATCGAAATCGGGCCATTTTTCAAAAGCAAAAGAAGCTCTGAAAATACCGGGAGGGATATTCAAGGCAATCAAGGCTGCCTCGATAAGCAAAGTTCCGGAGCCGCACATCGGATCAAGAAAATCGGATTGTCCTTTCCAGCCGGCCAACATCAACATTCCGGCCGCCAAAACTTCATTCAGCGGAGCTTTTGTCTGTCCGGTTCTATAACCGCGTTTATGAAGCGATTCACCGGAACTGTCGAGCGACAAAGTACAATGGCTTCCGGCGATGTGAATATTAAACACGAAATCGGGGTCTTCAACCGAAACACTTGGCCGATCGTTAAAATTCTCTGAAAACCAGTCAACTATGGCATCTTTCACCCGATAGGTTACAAAACGCGAATGCTGAAATTCATCAGAAAAAACGGTTGCATCAACCGAAAAAGTATTATTTACATGCAGAAGAACGTCCCATTCCACCAACTTTATTTTTTTGTATAATTCGTCTGTATTGTCGGCTTCAAAAGAAAAAATCGGTTTAAGAATACGTAAGGCGGTTCTGCAATGCAAATTTGCTTTGTACAACATTGCCTTATCACCGCTAAAGCTCACTGCGCGCCGCTCTATTTGCACATTGTTGGCTCCCAATTCGGTAAGTTCTTCAGCCAATACCTCTTCGAGTCCCTGAAAGGTCTTGGCAATCATAGGAAACTCCTTCTCGGCAAAGAATTTCCTGATTTTATTGTCGTTTCCGGAAGTTATTTTCATCGGTTAACAATCAACGTTTCAATTTATCGTCCTGCGAAAGCTTTGCTCCGGCCGGAACATCGCTATCCACCCAAAGATTACCGCCAATTACGGCACCATCACCAACGGTGATATTTCCCAAAATGGTAGAATTGGAATAAATGATTACATTGTTGCCAATTCGTGGATGGCGAACGATACCTTTTATGGGATTTCCATTCTCGTCGAGCGGAAAACTTCTGGCTCCCAGCGTAACGCCTTGATACATTTTCACGTTGTTTCCAATCACCGAAGTTTCTCCTATAACCACACCTGTGCCATGATCTATCATAAAATAATCTCCAATTTCGGCTCCGGGATGAATATCGATACCGGTTTCCGAATGAGCCAGCTCACTGATAATACGTGGAATCAAAGGAACATCGAGTATGAGTAGCGCATGAGCAATACGATAATTGCTGATGGCTCGAATTCCCGGATAACAAAAAATCACTTCTCCAATACTTTTGGCAGCAGGGTCGCCATTGTAAGCGGCAATGACATCGGTATAAAGTTTTCTGCGAATTTCAGGCAATTGAGCTATGAAAGCATTCACTTTTTGAACAACGTTCTGCTCCATGTCGCTGCATAAATTTTTATCTGTGGAATGTTCTCTTTCGAAACAGAATCCCGCTTTCAATTGCTCGGTAAGCAAAAGTTTCAATCGATCGATACTAAGCCCGATATGATAGAGCAACGTATCGGAATCGAGCGCTGCATCGTCAAAATAGCCCGGAAACAAAACAGAACGGCACAACTGAACAATTTCCTGCAAATTATTGATGGAAGGCATTCGCTCATTTCTAACATGCTGATGACATGCAAATTTATACTGATCTATTTTCGATAATTCGATGATAGCATCTAAAATTTCCTTTTCCATAAATTTGAATAATAAAATTTATAAATAACTCACAAAAGAAGTCAAAGCCCGAATGGCATTTTGGAGCCTTTCATTGCCGATTCCGGTGATAATAGAAACAGATTTTCCTGTTTTTTCTATTTCTTGCTTATACCAGTTGAAAAAGAATTCTCTGTCGTCTCCATGTTCACGAACCGAATCGGGTTGCCACGGCAAATCGGGATAACACAACAAATAAAAATCAAAAAAATGGCAATTTAATCTTTCCTGTAAAAATTTGGGTACTTTGCCATACTTATAGTCAAACCATACTTTAGTGATAATTAAATCGGTATCGAAAAAAACAAATTTTTTCCCATCGCTCGGATGATTTTCATAAAACAGTTCTTCATCAATCTGATGGGCGGCAATGCGACAAACATCCTCATATTCGTACGGCCGGGATAAACTTTCCACGTATGCGCGAGCAAATTCAGGTACCCAATCCACCTGAAAATATTCGGCAAGGGATTTGGCAAGCTCGGTTTTTCCGGTAGATTCAGGACCCAAAATAGCAACTCTCAGCATATTCTTCATTTACTTCAAATACATTTTAATGTGTCTGATGTTTCATGGACTTTTTCCACTGAAAATAGCCCAACACGGCCATCAGCGTATAAACAGTAAAAAGTACGGCTGTAGGATAAAGCCCGCGATAAAGATACAAACCTGTTGAAACGGCATCAGCAATAATCCACAGTAACCAATTCTCGAGCAATTTTTTTGCAAGCATCCACGTAGCCACTATACTCAAGGCTGTGGTAAAAGCATCACCTCTGGGAAGTGGTGAATCGGTAAAATTACTTAAAATGAAAAAATAAATCACCAAAATTGCCAAAAAAACCGTCAGCAAATTGAAAGCCATGTGTTTGGAAGTTCGTGTTACCGGCAATTCGGGTTGGGTATCCGTTTTTCCTCTTTTCCAAGTAATCCATCCGTAAATGCTCACTGCAAGGTAATAAAATTGAAGCGTCATGCCGGCATAAAATTTACTTTGAAAAAAAACATATACGTACAATGCCGCACACAAAAATCCGAAAATCCACAGCCCGATTTTCTGCCTCACCGATAATATCAGATATATCAGGCTCAAAATAGCGCCGGTGAGTTCTACCCAATTGTCGATAACATATTCTATGACAGGATTCAACGAAAAAGTTTCTTTCAACAAAATCATTGCTTTGACCTTTTTACTTTAAAATTTGTTCGTACGCATTCGGCGTCTGCAATAATTCGACTGCTTTTTTCAGCACTTCGTTGTCGTTGTTTATAATGCGGTAATAGGCGTTCATATCCCACAAATCGCGTGCAATCAATGCCTTAAGTTGCAGTTTGATCAGCTCTCTCGATGTGTCAAACTGAGAGGACTGGAACGGAATATTTTCCTTTTCTCCGGCCTGAATCAGTTGCTGCAAAAAGGCTTCGTCAACCGTGAATTCCTTTTCAAATTTGTCGAACGTACTAAATTTTCTCTTCAAATCCTCCCTGTTCTGATCGATAAACTGAACGGAAACTTTATTGATTACTCCCCTTGCAACCAACTTTTGATGATAATCGGTAAAACGTGTGGTATCCAGCGGAACGAAAACATCGGGCATAATACCTCCACCGCCATAAACGGTACGTTTAAGTCGCAAAGTCTGATAACGGAGTGAATCGGGGAAATGAATGCTGTCGGGATGGATTAATTCTCCTTTTTTGTAACGGGTCAGCAATTCGCGCTCATATTTATCAGCACCATCTTTATAAGGTTTCTGAATGCAACGCCCCGATGGCGTATAATATCGTGCTGTCGTCAACCTCATCATCGAGCCATCAACCAACGGAAGCTGTTGCTGCACCAATCCTTTGCCGAAAGTTCTTCGTCCAACAATGACTGCTCTGTCCCAATCCTGCAAAGCTCCCGAAACGATTTCGCTGGCTGAAGCCGAGTATTCGTCAACCAGAATAACCAGTTTTCCGGTTTCGTATTTTCCTACGGCAGTAGCAAGCGACTCTTTCTTGGGTTGATGGAATCCCTCTGTGTAAACGATAAGTTTTCCACGATCCAAAAATTGATCAGCCAGTTGAATAGCCGTAGCCAGATAACCGCCCCCATTCCCCTGCAAGCTGACAATCAAATGCTTCATTCCTTTTTTCTGAAGTTCGGTAAATGCCTTGACAAATTCTTCATCGGTTGTCCGACCAAAACTGTTGATTTTGAGGTATCCTATATCATTCCCAATCATATACTGAGCATCCACGCTGTAGAGGGGAATTTTATCGCGTATAATTTTGAAGATGAGCAATTCGGGTTTTCCACGCCGCAAAACTTTGACTGTAACTTCCGAACCTCGCGGCCCACGCAAGCGTTTCAAAATGTCGGAATTTTGAATTTTTACACCCGCCACCAATTCGTCGTTAATATAAATAATTCGGTCGCCGGGAAGAATTCCTACTTTTTCGGCCGGACATCCTGCAATAGTTTGAACCACCATCAAGGTGTCTTCAAAAATTTGAAACTGAATGCCTATTCCTTCAAACTCGCCTTCCAGCGGTTCATTGATACGCTCCACTTCTTCACGTGGAATGTAGGATGAATGCGGATCCAAGTCCTTCAACAGGGCAGTTATGGCCGATTCGATAAGTTTTTTATCGTTAATGCTGTCCACATACAAGCTGGATATGGCATTCAAGGCATTCATTAATTTTCGTTGCTGCATCAACGATATGCCCTGCCCGAAAACTCCGGCAAGAATTAAATTGAAAATAAAAACCAAATATAACTTTTTCATTTTTTGTTGGTTATGTCATAAGTAAAAAAGAGAACAATAATAATCAAACAATTTTTGTTTCAAAGAATTAATTTTTTTCGGTTTATCTCTTTGAAAATTGCAACTTTAGCTGAATCGATTCAAATATTCTTCAAATGAAGCAATTTCTTTCCCGCATTCAAATTTTCGGGCCGACAATTTTTAATTTCTGCAATTTCTCGATAAAACTGTTCAACCGGCAATAAACTTTCGTCTGTTTCCACATAAAGTCTGTCAATTGGCGTTACTGCCACGCTTGCCGCATTCCGTTTTTCGCCAAATGAAAGAGAAATTCCGGTTTTTAATAATTGCTTGGCCAATTCGGGCTTTCCGCGGAAGCCATGCACAATCCAAAGTTGTTCGGGTCGAAACTTGTTCCTAATTTCCAACAACTCGTTGAAATAACCGACACAATGGATAATCAAAGGTTTTTTCAAACTTTCGGAATAAGAAATTTGACCTTCAAAAATGCTTTTCTGCGTGGCAAAAGGAGTGGAAATATTTTTGTCGAGTCCACATTCACCTATCGCTATCCACCGTGTATCGGAAGAATAACGAAACAACCTTTCCAAATCTTCAAGATTTTCCTGTTCTGCATTCCAAGGATGAATACCCACCGAACAAAACCGCCGCTCTTCAGTATCAAAAAAAAGAGCTGCCTCCTTAATCTGTAAACTTCTCACAGAATACGGATTAAATTCAGATTTCCCATGTGTATGGATATCAACAAAAATGTTCATCTTTATCGGCCTCTATGAACTGCGGCTACCTTTGAAAACATTGATGCAAAAGTAAAGAATTTTCAAGTAAAATTCATATCTTTGCAAACTTTTCATTAGATTTAAAGGATATTTGAACAAAAGAATCAACAAAATGACAGACAATAAAGCATTGTTCACTTCTTTGCCGTACAAGGTGGCCGATATTTCGTTGGCCGATTTTGGCAGAAAGGAAATAGAACTGGCAGAAAAAGAAATGCCGGGACTTATGGCAATTCGAGAAAAATATGCAGCCCAGCAGCCACTGAAAGGTGCCCGCATTACCGGCTCACTTCACATGACTATCCAGACGGCTGTTTTAATTGAAACGTTAGCAAAACTTGGCGCTGAAGTACGCTGGTGCAGTTGCAATATTTATTCCACGCAGGATCATGCCGCTGCAGCCATCGCCGCAGCAGGAATATCTGTTTTTGCTTGGAAAGGCGAAACACTGGAAGATTACTGGTGGTGCACCTTGCAGGCTTTAACTTTTGAAGGCGGTAAAGGCCCGAATTTAATTGTTGATGATGGCGGCGATGCAACGCTTATGATTCATACAGGTGTGGCAGCAGAGAAAGATGCAAACGTATTGAACCGGCCTGCCGAAGGAGAAGATGAAAAAGAATTGTTGGCTATATTGAAAAAAGTTTTAAAGGAAAATAGCAACTTCTGGTCGAATATAACTCCGGAAATTCGTGGCGTTTCGGAAGAAACCACTACGGGTGTTCATCGGCTTTATCAGATGCTTGCGGAAGGAACATTGCTGTTCCCCGCTTTCAATGTCAACGACTCCGTTACCAAATCGAAATTTGATAATCTTTATGGCTGCCGTGAATCTTTGGCCGACGGGATAAAAAGGGCAACAGATATCATGCTGGCAGGCAAAGTTGTGGTAGTTTGTGGTTATGGTGATGTGGGGAAAGGTTGTGCCAAATCCATGCGGGCTTATGGAGCAAGAGTGCTGGTAACCGAAATTGACCCGATTTGTGCTTTGCAAGCTGCAATGGAAGGATTTGAAGTGTGTACGGTAGAAGATGCTTTGCCTGAAGGGAATATTTATGTTACTGCCACCGGCAATCGCGATATTATTACCATTCAACACTTGGAAAAAATGAAGGATGGCGCTATTGTGTGCAATATCGGACATTTCGACAACGAAATTCAGGTGGATCAGTTGAAAAAATTTCCTGGCATTCAGAAAGTAAACATCAAACCGCAGGTGGATAAGTATATTTTCCCCGATGGACACAGTGTTTTGCTTCTTGCCGACGGACGGCTTGTAAATCTTGGCTGTGCAACAGGTCATCCTTCTTTCGTCATGAGCAATTCCTTTACCAACCAAACACTGGCTCAAATTGAGCTGTTTACAAAAAAATACGAAATAAATGTTTATCGTTTACCTAAACATTTGGACGAAGAAGTTGCCCGACTGCATTTAGGCCAATTGGGAGTAAAGCTTACCCAACTTACCAAAGAGCAGGCAGAATATATTGGTGTGAATCCCGAAGGACCTTTTAAACCGGAACATTACCGTTACTGAAATGTTTAAAAAATTAATCGTATTTTCCACGAAGATATTGTTGTTTTCCTTTATTTTCAATTCATTCTTTTTAACTCAATTACCTTTTTCTACAAACAAACTAAAAACCGTAAAAATAAGAAACCCACATGTATTGCATACACAAACACGAATGAATATAATATTCAGACAGGTGGGTTCCATCAGACCTTTAAAAAATAAATTATATTCTGATGAAATTGATATGCCTAAAAACATTTAATCAAGTTATAACATGTATACCCTTTTGGATGGAAAACTAATTTCGGAACAGATAAAAAAGGAAATTGCTGAAGAAGTTCAACAAATGATAAAAGCCGGTAAAAAGCGTCCTCATCTGGCAGTGATTATTGTTGGTCATGATGGTGGAAGTGAATCGTATGTAGCCGGAAAGATCAAAGATTGCCAAATCTGCGGATTTCAGTCCACTCTGATTCGATTAGAAGAAGATGTAACAGAACAACGTTTGCTGCAAGAAGTGGAACGTTTAAATGAAGATACTGATGTTGATGGATTCATTGTTCAATTACCTTTACCGAAACATATTTCGGAACAAAAAATGATTGAAGCAATTAATTATAAAAAAGATGTAGATGGTTTTCATCCGATCAATGTTGGCCGATTATGTATAGGATTACCGTGTTATGTTTCGGCCACGCCAATGGGAATTATGGAATTATTGAAGCGTTATCGGATAGAAACCAGTGGAAAAAACTGTGTTGTTGTTGGGCGCAGTAACATAGTAGGTAAGCCTACTGCCATGCTTTTGATGCAAAAAACTTATCCGGGTGATGCAACCGTTACGATTTGCCACAGTCATACCAAAAACTTGAAAGAAATTTGCCAACAAGCCGATATTATCGTGGCAGCCATAGGGCAACCAGAGTTTTTAAAGGGGGATATGGTAAAAGAAGGAGCAGTGGTTATTGATGTTGGAACAACAAGAGTTCCCTCAACCGAAACAAAATCGGGTTTCAAACTAAAAGGAGATGTAGATTTCAATGAAGTAGCTCCAAAATGTTCATTTATTACTCCTGTGCCGGGAGGTGTAGGATTAATGACTCGCGTTTCGCTTATGAAAAACACCTTGTTGGCTGCCAAAGCCGAAATTTATGAGAAAAATGGATAAATATAATTTTTTTCGGATAAATTTGGTTCAACTTATATTGCCTGTTTTGACACAATAAATTTTATCGTTACTTTTTGATAATTATGACCGTTTTTTATGCTCCCGAAGTTGCTTTTAACAATGTTTTACCCAAAGAAGAATCACAACATGCCATAAAAGTTCTTCGCTTAAAAAAAGGAGATAAAATAGTGATAGTTGATGGAAAGGGGAATGGCTACCTTGCTGAAATTCTTTTCCCAGACAGTAACCATTGCGAATTTGAAATTCTTGAGACTTTGCCTGATGAAGGAAACGTTCATTATCATTTACACATTGCCATAGCTCCCACTAAAAATGTCGAGCGTTTTGAGTGGTTTGTTGAGAAAGCAACCGAAATAGGGATACATGAAATTACCCCTATTATTTGTAAGTTTTCCGAGCGAAAGATGATTAAGCCCGAACGACTTGAGAAAATTGTTATTTCTGCCTGCAAGCAATCAATGAGAGCACAATTTCCTGTCGTTCATTCCCTTTGCAGTTTTCAGGAAGTACTGACAACCTACTCGGCACAGCAAAAATTCATAGCACACTGTTATACCGACCAGATAATGAAAGAATTTGACTGTGTGAGAAAGAGAAATTTTTTAAAAAATCTGATAGAACCATCCACGAAAATATTTATTTTGATTGGTCCTGAAGGCGACTTCAGTATCGACGAAGTAAAAACAGCCATCGAAAAAGGATTCGATCCTGTTTCTCTCGGAGTGGGGCGTTTAAGAACAGAGACAGCTGGAATTGTGGCCTGCACGACCGTAGCGCTTATCAATCAATAAATTTATATTGGGACAATTATATTCTCTCGTAAATTCAAGCAATTAAACCCAACTCCACAATAGGAAAAAAGGTTTTAATCTTGTATAAAACAGATAAAATTTTATCTACCATATAAAACTTTTATGCAGAACTTCTCCAGTAGCTGGATATAAAAAAATCAGCAGGGCTGTTTAACAAAATTGCTTTCAATAAAAAAACGAGCTTGGTTTTCCTGACTATCGAACAACTCTTCCGACTTTGACTTTCCCTTTGAATTGGCTAATGAGTAAATCTCTTAAGGACGAAACTATTTGTAGCCCATGCCCAAATGTGAGAGAAATTTATCGGAACAAATTTTTTCTGGATTTATCCGCTTACTTTGTTTCTTCTTCAATTTCTTCAAAATCAACGTATTCTCCATCGTTTTTGTCGAAAATTTTTTTCTTCTTTGATGAATGTGTAAAAATGTTGTTATCTTCCTTAGATTGTTTTCTTTTTTTACTTTTTCTCCCAAAATTAAAAAACGACCGAATGAATCCCAACACAAAAAGAAGGAAAAGTACTCCAATAAAGACAATAAGAATCAGTATGGAAAAAATAAGATGCATAAATAGAGATTGAATATTTTAAAAAACGGCTTTAGCAACACGCTTAACACTCTGTGCAGCCATTAAGCTGTAAAAATGAATACTTGGTACACCATGAGCCTTTAAATCGGAGGCCTGCTTGGTACACCATTCCACCCCCACTTCGGTTGCCTCTGCATCGGTTTTACACTTGCGAAGTTCAGACGCAAACTCTTCAGGAATTTCGGTGTGAAAAATTTTAGGCAGCACTGTGAGCTGATTCATTAAAGTTATTGGTTTTATACCTGGAATAATAGGAACGGTAATCCCCATGTTTCTGCACTTTTCTACAAAATCGTAATACTTTTGGTTGTCGAAAAACATTTGGGTAACCAGATATTCGGCTCCGCCATCCACTTTCATTTTAGTATAATACAAGTCCGATTCGGTGTTGGGCGATTCTTCATGTCTTTCAGGATAGGCTGCCATTCCATAGGAAAAAGGCTCTGCGGGAAGTGCTTTCATTCTGCTGCCATCCAGAAAAATACCCTTGTTGAAGTTGTTGACTTGTTGCTGAAGATCGGTGGCATGCATATGTCCCGTTGGAACAAAATCCTTCTCATGCTTGGCTTTATCTCCTCTGAGCAGCAAAAGGTCAGTGATTCCCAAAAATTGCAAATCAATAAGTTCATATTCAATTTCTTCCTTTGTAAATCCACTGCATATCACATGCGGAACAACCGGAATTTTATATTTACTTTTTATGGCAGCGGCAATAGCGACCGTCCCAGGACGCCGACGAACATCTGATTGTTCGAAAAGTCCCTGATCGTTTTGTTTGAAAATAACTTCGCTCCGATGCGTTGTAATATTGATATATTTAGGATCGAATTCTCTTAGTAAATCGATGGTTTTAAATACGGAAGCTATGCCATCCCCTTTCAATGGAGGCAAAAGCTCGAAAGAAAATGCTGTGGAAGAAGAACTTTTTATTTTGTCGACAATACTCATATCTTAAAAGGAAACGTAAGAAACTTACAATAAAAAAACGAGGAATAAAGAAATTTAATTTGCAAAATTACATGAAAATCGAGGTATTTCCAAACGTGTGAAAATAAAAATCAAGGCCACAAAACTTGAAAGGTTTACCGTACCGTGCTCGAAGCACAAATGTTGCTTTTGTAAATTGGTTTTTTAACGACCAATGAAATAAACTAATTGTTGAACAATTTAATCCGGTAATTTTATGGAAAAAGCATGTTGCCTTAACGTTCACAAAGATAGCATATTTGCATGCATTTTGGACGAACAAGGCAAAAAAATTTTAGAAAAACGTTACGGAACACTCACTGCCGATTTAATGACCCCTTTCGTGATTCACTGATAGAACAAGGTTGCGGAAAAGTAGCGATGGAGAGTAGCAGCATTTATTGGATACCGATCTGGCAGGTTCTTACATCGGATTTTTCTTTAAAACTAGCCAATCCCTATTTCATTAAAACAGCTGCCCGGTCGCAAGAGTGACGTAAAGGATGCACAGTGGATAGCGGAATGTCTTCAGAAAGATTTGATAAAGGGCAGTTTTGTTCCTGAAGGGATTTTACAACAGATGCGTCAACTCAGCCGACAGTTCCGCCGTTTGACCAAAAGTACATTGACATGTGTATCTTTGCACAGTAATAATTCAGGTATCGTGGTCGGCAGCCCGCGCAAAGAAGACGTTTTTGGGTAAAAAGTACTATCATCTCTCAAAACGGATGAAATCTCAAAAGGCATTACTGGCTATAACCCGCAAAATGCTGGTTATTATTTTCAACGTATTGCAAAACGGAAAGCCTTTTGATGTCACGAGAAATTTACAGGCAGTAAAAGCCTGATTGAGAAACCTCTCTCTTCGGGTGGTTTCTTCCGGCATTTTCTCAGTTCCTTATCTTTGTGGCGAAATATCGAAAGATATTATCCCGTGTACGCAAAATGAACAACAGACTTTGCCGATAAAGAAAACGCGTGTGAGACAGGAAAGCTCGCCGAGGAAAGTATTTTATATTTATTCTTGCTGTTTCCGCCTTTCAAAAAGGAAGACGTTTAGCTTTCTCTTTTTTACAGAATCAAATATCACCAATAATCCGATTATCAAAACAATACGATTATCTTATTCAAGAAATTAACCTATGATTTATAGAGGAAAGATACTTCTCTTTTCTACAAACACATATTTTTTGCAGGTGAGCCAAAAGATGATTTTTGCGGAGCAATAAAATTGCTCCGCAAAAATTCTAACTTTATCAAAAATTTACTTGAGCAGTAACAACTTCCTTACTGTCCTGAAGTTACCGGCTTGCAGTTGGCAGAAATAAATGCCACCCGGCAAGTTCGTACCGTTAAATTCTACTTCGTATTTGCCGTCATTCTGTTCACCTTCGAAAAGCGTAGTAACTTCCTGCCCAAAGAGATCGTAAACTTTCAGCACAACGCTGCTTCTTTCCGGCAATTCGTACCGAATCATAGTTGTAGTAACAAATGGATTGGGCTGATTCTGGAACAAGGAAAAATGATTGGGTAAAATATTTTCATTTTTTCCTGTTGGTGATTCAGTTACAATTTCAGCAGAAGAACAGTAGCTCCAGGCTCCACCGGTTTGCACTTTATGATTATACGCACTGCTATTGTTAGTCAATCTCAAAGCTAAATAATTACCATTTGTCAAATTGAAAGCAGCAGCATTGGTTTCAAAAGTAAAAATGGTCTTATAGCCATCGCCGGTAATTATAGCTTGAGGACCACCGGATATAAAATCATTTTCATCGGTTGATGAACCAATTTCTACTGTAAATTCATCTCCATTTGCCGGTGTTGTTGCAAATACTATTTGTCCCTTCCATGTGTCATTTCCTGAATAACTGATATTTTTTGTTGCCACCTCGCTCGCTATCCAGATTTGAGAATTACCGGCATTTAAAGTAACATTTCCGTATGCTTTGGTCCGATCATCACGATACATTTTGCCATCATTGTTTAGCCACCAGGCTTGCAGGGAATAGTGCTCGGATGTTGTCATCAAAGGATAGTTATCAGTCATACCCAAGCCGTTGTATGAATCAGCTCCAATTCCATCTCTATCTGCATCGCTCCCAGTATAATCTCCGTAATAATTACCAATATAATTTTTATGGAAAGAGCCGCCGGTGTAGTCATAATATATCGGAGTAGGCGAATTCCAGCTGTTAACGGAGAAGCTTCCGTAAACATAAGCGTTTCCACTATGATTATTATATAAATTATTCAGATAAAAGGTATTGTTGCTCGAAGAATACAGGTAGATGCCGTAGTAGGCGTTAGAGCTGGCAGTGTTGCCCGTAAATGTGTTGGCATTGCTATTATACAGGTGGATGCCCTCAAGTTTATTATTATCAGCTGTGTTGCCCATGACTGTATTGTTACCAGCTTCGTGCAGGTAAATGCCGTAGTTGTTGTTCAAGGCACTGTTATTCGTGATTGTGTTGTTGCTGGAAAAATAATACAAGAAGATGCCGCAGTCGTTGTTAGAGCTGGTAGCGTTGCCCGTGATGGTGTTATTGCTGGAAGAAAATAGGTAGATGCCTTCAGTGTTGTAGTGCTCGCTGTCCCAGCCGCAGCGATTATCATGGATGGTGCAGTTAGTAGTACCACTAAGATAAATCCCTGCATAATAAGTAAAATAACCAGAACCAGTTGCTCCATAGATCGAAAAGCCGCAGCCTTCACCGCCGATAGTTACATTGTTAGCAGTTACTTCAAATACATGGTCATTTGCATTTGTTGCTATAACAGTAGTTGTGGCATAACCACTCTCCGATTTAATGGTGAGGCTTTTGGTTACATTTATATTCTCGGTATAGACACCATCTCCATGCCCGGTGCCGCTACTGCCAACAATGATAGTGTCGCCAGGGTTTGCAGCATCAATTGCAACTTGAATGCTGGTTGCCGCTTTCCCCCATGTGTCATAAGGAGGAGTATTCGAACCATTTGTTGCTACATACTTGATTCTTATAACGGTTTCGTTTCCAACAGTTGCAGCTGGTTCAGGAGCCGAATACTTGCGAACAAAAACTTGTCCCGGAGCATTTGTGGTGGTATAACCATAATTTTGGTACAAATCTGAAACTTCTGCTGAAGTCAAAGCACGATTATAAACTCGCACTTCATCAACTAAACCATTAAAATATTCCCCACTATATGAACGTCCTATTTGGAAGGGATTTGAATCGGTTGTTCTTGTAAAAGTAAAACTACCTATATAATTGCCGTTAATATAAAATTTTCCGGTTGTACCTTGATAGGTTGCTACCAGATAATACCATTCACCGGCAACAATTTCATCCGGAGCAGCCACATAAGCGATTTGTGAATTATTGGCCACCCAGAATAGCCATTTTCTGGCAGGAGCACCGGTATTTGAACTAAGATTAATGCCAATATACCAATCATTATAGTTCCATCCAGAGCCCATTACTATTCTTCTATTACTTGGAACGGAAGAAGCTTTTACCCAGGCTTCCATCGTGAAATCTGTCAGTGTATTACTAATAATAGGGGTTGTTACGTAATCATTTGAACCATCAAAACTCAACGCCTTTCCAAATTTTCCATCAACCCATGCTGGACTATTGTACAAAGTACCATTGTTCCCATTACCTGACCTATCATAAGCCGTCGTTCCGCTACCTTCATCCAAATGCCAGCTTCCTTTTACCGGACTATTGCTATCTATTACTCTTACAAAAGTATTGGTTGCATTGCTGGCAGATTGGGCAGAAGAATTCCCATAATGCATAAAGATTTCATTTGTTCCAGCAATAGGAACTTTTACCCAGATGATGGAAGTACCTGAAGCATCCCATTTCTCCATCCAGTAATTTAATTCAGTTCCATTCCCGTCGTAAAAACGAATATCACTGCCATCACTGTTGGCGTGAGCATAAGCGAAATTGGAAGTTGTTAATTCAACTTTTACCTGATAATCAGCTATAGGTGTTGCCGGATTCAAAGTAATCGGTACTCGATAACTGAAATTCTCTTCCGCTGATTTCATCCATGCTTCCAGTGTCATGGCATTCGAAACATTTAATGTTGAAGAGTTGGCCACAGAAACATACTTGTGTGTCCCGTTAAAATTCAAAGCTTTGCCTGCTCCCTGAGCTGAAACCTGCAAAATAAGGGAAAAATTAAACAAAAACATGGCTAGCGAAAATGCAGGCAAACAAGAGCCAAATGAGTAAAAAAATTTTTTCATAATTTATCAATTGTTTAAGATTGGTAATGTGTAAAGTTTTCTGATTCGTATTTTGATAACAAACAAAATAGTAAGATACAAATCCAACTCTTTTAATAGAGGCAATTTTCTTCATTTCGCTTAAAACCATTTCAATAATCAAATATTAACTCTATTACGTATTAAATAACAAATATATGAATAAATAATAGAAATTGTACCGATTTAGTCAAATTTTTACAATAAAATAAAACAAAATAATTGTTTTTTATCAATGCTTCGAATGTGATAGTTTAAACCAGAAATATTAGCCAATTCAAAGGAAAAGTCAAAGTCGCAGTGCTCCATAGTTAGAGCTTGTCTCAATTGTATTTAAGCAGATTCTAACATTTGTTTCAAAATGATACTCCGTTATATGGTGTTATCTCTTTGTTTGTAATGGATATATCGAGATTCACAAACAACTGTTTTGTATTTTTAAACATTGCCATTTCCTCCAAAACTAAAATCTTTTCCTTGTTGCAGATTTTGAGTGTAGGGATAAATGTGAATTTATTGCAGTACATATCGTAAAAATCGACTAATGATAGATTTTTTAATAACTCATTTCTAAAATTATGAATGTTGTCAATTATTTATCCCGTTTGATATAGAAAACTTTATGACTTATCATTTAATAAAATATGTTATTGGAAAACATTATGACATGTCGATTTGTTTGTATAAATATACATTTCGTTCGGGAAATGCAAATGATTATTTAAAAATTTAATTATTATTGGACAAAAAGTATTATTTTGTTCTTTTTTTATTACTTTTGCAAAACAAAATATTCAAATATGAGTAAAAATACAGAAAATATGATTTTTGATGAAGCAATGATCCAACAATTCTACGAGTCCTTTCCTGAAAAAATTGAACAGATAAAAAACCGGCTTGGCAGACCATTGACTTTAACAGAAAAAATACTCTATACTCACCTCTCGGCCGACGAAACATTAAAAAATTTTGTTCGTGGCATCGATTATGTCAATTTCTCACCCGACAGAGTAGCCATGCAGGACGCTACGGCTCAAATGGCTCTGTTGCAACTCATGAATTCGGGACGTTCAAAAACGGCAGTTCCGGCTACAGTTCATTGCGATCATTTGATACAAGCTCACGTTTCGGCTGAAAATGATTTGGATACCGCAATAAAAACGAATAGCGAAGTGTACAATTTTTTACGGGCTGTTTCCAACAATTTCGGTATCGGTTTTTGGGAACCCGGTTCGGGAATTATCCATCAAGTAATTTTGGAAAATTATGCATTTCCCGGCGGGTTGATGATAGGTACCGATTCGCATACACCGAATGCCGGAGGATTAACCATGTTGGCTGTGGGCGTCGGTGGTGCTGATGCTGTTGACGTCATGTCAGGACTGCCGTGGGAATTGAAAATGCCTAAAATAATCGGTGTGAAATTAACGGGAAAACTTTCCGGCTGGACATCTCCGAAAGATGTTATTCTTAAACTTACTGGCATGTTAACCGTAAAAGGTGCAACCAATGCCGTAATCGAATATTTTGGAGAAGGAACGGCTTCACTTTCGGCTACGGGAAAAGCTACTATTTGCAATATGGGCGCAGAAGTTGGAGCAACCAGCTCTATTTTTCCTTTCGATAACAAATCGGCTGTCTATCTCGAAGCTACAGGACGTAATTCAATTGCTGAAACTGCAAAGAAATTGGCCGAACATTTACAGGCCGATCCGGAAGTTGTACAACATCCCGAAAAATATTACGACCGACTGATTGAAATTGATTTAAGCACATTGGAACCTCACATCAACGGGCCCTTTACTCCGGATGCAGCTTATCCGATTTCAATTTTTGGGAAAGTGGTGAGAGAAAAGAATTATCCTCAAAAATTGGAGGTCGGGCTTATCGGTTCATGTACCAATTCTTCCTATGAAGATCTTTCACGAGCTGTTTCGGTATTGCGTCAGGCACGGGAAAAAAATCTGAAAGTTCGGTCGCAAATGATTATTAATCCCGGATCCGAAAAAATAAGAAGTACAGCCGAACGCGATGGCATGTTGGATGAATTTAAAAGTTCAGGAGCCACAATTATGGCAAATGCTTGCGGCCCTTGCATTGGGCAATGGAAACGCGACATAGATGTAGCGGATCGTCCAAATTCCATTATCACTTCTTTTAACAGAAATTTTGCCAAACGAAACGATGGCAATCCCAATACCCATACTTTTCTTTCTTCTCCCGAAATAGTGGCAGCTCTTTCTATTGCCGGCGATTTGTGTTTCAATCCGTTGACTGACGAGCTGGAAAACGAAAAAGGAGAAAAAATCAAACTGGATGAACCACAAGGTTTTGAACTTCCTCTGTTGGGATACGAAATAAAAGAATCGGGTTATATAGCGCCTTCGGAAGAAAAAATGGAAATCAATATCGATCCCAAATCAGAAAGATTACAACTATTGCAACCTTTTCCGGCATGGGATGGCAAAGATATGATTGAATTGCCATTGCTGATAAAAGTTAAAGGCAAATGTACTACCGATCATATTTCAATGGCAGGTCCGTGGCTTCGTTTTCGGGGACATTTGGACAATATTTCCAACAATTTGCTCATGGGTGCCGTCAATGCTTGTAATGATAAAACCAATGCCGTACTCGATCCGGAGACTAAACAATATACCACAGTTTCGGCTCTCGCACGCAAATACAAGGCAAAAGGTACAGGCTCTGTGGTAGTTGCTGAAGAAAACTACGGCGAAGGTTCGTCTCGTGAACATGCAGCAATGGAACCCCGCTATCTGAATGTTAAAGCCATCATCGCCAAATCATTTGCCCGAATACATGAAACAAACCTGAAAAAGCAGGGTATGCTGGCTTTAACCTTTATCGACAAGTCCGATTACGATAAAATTCGCGAAGATGATCGCATTAGCATTCTTGGACTTTCAGACTTCAAACCGGGAAAAAATTTGTTGATTCAACTTCATCATTCCGATGGAAGTGTCGAACAATTTGAAGTGGCACACAGTTTCAATAAAACTCAGATTGAATGGTTTAAAGCCGGTAGTGCACTGAATGCCATGAGAAAATGAAACTTTTTGTTCCAAAACTCAAGAAAAATTATTTTCCAAAAGCACAAATTAATATAAGAGAAACTTATCAATAAAAAATAGAGGTAAAAAATGAAAGAAGAACTTTTAATTTACAAATTATCTGAGACTATCAAAAAAACCAGCCAAATAGACAAAGAATTGTTTACCAAATACAACGTAAAACGTGGTTTAAGAAACGAAGATCATACGGGAGTACTGGTAGGTTTGACCCGCATTGGGGACGTAGTAGGCTACGAACGTACCGAAGATGGCCAATTAAAGGCAATTCCGGGTAAACTTTACTATCGCGGAATTGATGTAGAAGAATTGGTTCATGGTATTCAGTCCGAAAATCGTCTTGGTTTTGAAGAAACTGCTTTTTTGCTGTTATCAGGGTATCTGCCTACCAAAGACGAACTGGAAACTTTCAAGAAAATACTCAATGAAGCTATGCCTCTTCAACATCAGGCAACCATGAACATTATGGCACTGAAAGGACACGACATCATGAATATTTTGGCGCGCTGCGTTTTGGAACAATATATTTACGATGAAGATCCCGACAACATATCACGCGACAATCTTATTCGGCAATCCATCAATCTGGTTTCCAAATTTCCAACTATCATTGCCTATGCTTATAACGTTCTTCGCCATCACGAAAAAGGACGATCGCTTCATGTCCGCCACCCGGATGAAAATTTTTCTTTTGCTGAAAATTTCTTGTTCATGATAAAAGGAAAAGGACAATATACACCCCTGGAAATTAAAATTCTCGACCTGGCTTTGATTCTTCATGCCGAACATGGCGGAGGAAACAATTCCACTTTTAGCGTACGTGTAACCAGCTCTACCGAAACCGACACCTATTCTTCCATTGCTGCCGGCATTGGTTCGTTGAAAGGGCCGCTTCACGGAGGTGCCAACCTGAAAGTAATGGGAATGATCAAAGAAATGAGAGAAAACATTAATGATTGGACTGACGCTGATGAAATTGATCAATATCTGAAAAAGTTATTGAACAAGGAAGCTTACGATAAAACCGGACTGATTTACGGAATTGGACACGCCGTTTATACCATCAGCGATCCGCGTGCCATATTGTTGAAAGATATGGCTCGCGAACTTGCCAAAGAAAAAGGCCTTGAAAAAGAATTTGCATTTCAGGAACTGATAGAACAGCGTGCCGTAGAGGTATTTATGAATTATAAAAATGGGAACAACAACAAGCAGGTTTGTGTAAATGTCGACTTCTATTCTGGATTTGTTTACGAAGCCATTGGAATACCGAAAGAAGTTTACACGCCTATTTTTGCAATGGCCCGCATTGTTGGCTGGTGTGCCCATCGCATCGAAGAACTCAACTTTACCAGTAAAAGAATTATTCGTCCTGCTTATAAGAATGTCAACGAAATTCAGCAATTTATTCCTCTCGAAAAACGTTAAATGCAATAGTTGAAAGGATTTTTTAAACAAAAATCCTTTCGGCTTTTAAAAGGAAAAGTATGAAAAAAATAAAAGTTGAACAACCGGTAGTTGAACTGGATGGAGACGAAATGACGCGCATTATCTGGCGAATTATCAAAGAGCAGCTCATCCTTCCCTATCTGGATATTGATATAAAATATTACGATTTAAGCATACAAAATCGCGATCTTACCAACGATGAAGTTACAATTGAGGCTGCCCACGCCATAAAAAAATACAATGTGGGAATTAAATGTGCCACCATAACACCTGACGAAGCAAGAGTGAAGGAATTTGGATTGAAAAAAATGTGGAAATCGCCCAACGGAACAATCAGAAATATAATAGGTGGAACTGTTTTTCGCGAACCTATCATTTGTTCCAACATTCCCAGACTGGTGCCTAATTGGACAAAACCCATAGTGATTGGCCGTCATGCTTTTGGCGATCAGTACAAGGCAACCGATGTACCCATCAAAGGAAAGGGAACACTAAAAATGACTTTTACTGCCGAAAACGGAGAAACACAGGAGTGGGAAGTTTATAATTTTCAAGGAGATGGAGTAGCCATGAGTATGTACAATACTGATGAATCAATTTATGGATTTGCCCGCTCGTCCTTTCAGGCAGCACTCGATAAAAAATGGCCCTTGTATTTGTCCACAAAAAACACCATTCTTAAAACTTATGATGGCCGTTTTAAGGATATTTTTCAGGAAGTTTACGAAAAAGAATTCAGGGAAGCTTTTCAAAATGCCGGCATCACTTACGAACATCGTCTGATTGACGATATGGTAGCTTCTGTTCTCAAATGGAATGGCGGCTTTGTATGGGCTTGCAAAAACTACGACGGCGATGTTCAATCCGATTCTATTGCTCAAGGATTTGGTTCACTGGGACTGATGTCGTCGGTTCTGATTACGCCCGACGGAAAAACCATTGAGGCAGAAGCCGCACATGGAACAGTTACACGTCATTACAGACTTTATCAGCAAGGAAAAGAAACTTCTACCAATCCTATTGCTTCCATTTTTGCTTGGACACGCGGACTGGCACATCGCGGAAAACTGGATGGCAATAATGCACTAATCGATTTCGCAAAAAAACTTGAAGAAGTCTGTGTACAAACTGTAGAATCGGGAAAAATGACAAAAGATCTTGCTATACTTGTTCATGGAGAAAAAGTTAGCCGAACCGATTATCTGAGTACCGAAGAATTTCTGACAGCATTGAAACAAAATTTGGAAGCAAAACTTTCCGCTTGATTCAATAATTTTCTTAAACAATAAAACTAAAGAAAGCTGCTTGAAAAAATCAAACAGCTTTTTTTACATTATGAATCAGAATTACCGAATGTTATTCGATAGATTTCTCTGAAGTTTCAGCTTCTTCAGAAGCAGGTGTTTCTTCTGCTTCAACAACCTTTTCTTCAACCTTTTCGGTTTTTTCCTTCTTACTCGATTTCTGAGGTTTTTCTGACTTTTCTTCCGTTTCGGCAGGTTTTTCAGAAGGTTCTTCCACTTTTGTTTCCTCTGCCATCTTTACTTCTGCAGGTTCTTCTTTTTCAGCTGGCTCAGCTTTTTTGGATTTTGTTTCCTTTTTGGCCAATTTTTTAGCGGCTTCACTTTCCATCTGATCTTTCAAATCTACCAATGACTGAATATCTCCAAAAGTAGTTTTTTCGATAGCCTGAGTCTGCACGGTTGAAGATTCTTCTTTCTTTGTACGTTTGGTAACCGATTTCTTTGGAGAAGTCGAAGTTTCACCTTCTGCACTTTCAGTTTTGGCAGCACGTTTCAGGTCTTCGTGAATACGTGTGTGGGAAAGTACAATTTTCTTTGCATCCTTGTTGAATTCGATAACTTTGAAAGGAAGTTTTTCGTCAACCTGTGCCTGTGTACCGTCTTCCTTTACCAACTGTTTGGCTGAAGCAAATCCTTCTACACCATAAGGCAAAGCAATAACAGCACCTTTATCGAGCATTTCAACAACTACGCCGTCGTGAATACTATCCACAGCAAATACGCTTTCGAGCGCATCCCACGGATTTTCTTCCAACTGTTTGTGTCCCAAACTCAAACGACGATTTTCCTTGTCAATATCGAGTACTACTACTTCGATTTCACTTCCAATTTGCGTAAATTCAGAAGGATGTTTGATTTTCTTTGTCCACGACAAATCGGAAATATGAATCAAGCCATCTACGCCTTCTTCAATCTCTACAAATACGCCGAAATTGGTAAAATTGCGAACTTTGGCAACATGTTTGCTCCCAACCGGATAACGTTCTTCTATATTTTCCCAAGGATCGGATTTCAGCTGCTTGATGCCCAACGACATTTTACGTTCATCGCGGTCGAGCGTCAAAATAATGGCTTCCACTTCGTCGCCAACTTTCAAAAAGTCTTGTGCCGAACGAAGATGTTGCGACCAACTCATTTCTGATACGTGAATCAATCCTTCCACTCCTGGAGCAATTTCTACAAATGCACCATAATCGGTAATCACAACCACTTTGCCTTTTACCTTGTCGCCTACTTTTAAATTGGGATCCAACGCATCCCAAGGATGTGGAGTAAGCTGTTTCAAACCCAAAGCAATACGTTTTTTCTCTTCATCAAAGTCCAGAATAACGACGTTGATTTTTTCGTCCAGCGAAACAACTTCACTTGGATGATTGATACGTCCCCACGACAAATCGGTAATGTGAATCAAGCCGTCCACGCCTCCCAAGTCGATAAATACGCCATAGGAAGTGATATTCTTGACAACACCTTCGAGAATTTGTCCTTTCTGCAATTTGCTGATAATTTCTTTTTTCTGTTGCTCCAATTCTTCTTCTATCAGAGCTTTGTGCGATACGACAACATTTCGGAATTCCTGATTGATTTTTACAACTTTGAATTCCATAGTTTTGTTGACGAAAGCATCGTAATCGCGAATAGGTTTAACATCGATTTGTGAACCGGGCAAAAATGCTTCGATACCAAACACATCGACAATCATACCGCCTTTGGTACGGCATTTAATGAAACCTTTAACTACTTCCTGCGATTCGAGAGCTGCATTTACGCGATCCCATGCCCGACTAATACGTGCCTGCTTGTGTGAAAGCAATAATTGGCCTTTCTTGTCTTCCTGACTTTCAATATAAACTTCAACCT
>Ga0228535_1002010_pt1 | contig 23261 bp, 21 predicted proteins | sample SJ1metagenome_FD_168457 | JGI IMG/M metagenome (GOLD analysis project Ga0228535, IMG submission 168457) | Enriched culture of PCE-dechlorinating microbial communities from Ithaca, New York, USA - SJ1 | ecosystem: Engineered > Modeled > Simulated communities (microbial... > Unclassified | place... | reverse complement strand
GGAATTCGACGGACATGCTGATTAGGGCCGGGGGGGGGCTTTCACGGAGCCTCTCGTACGGTTTCAGTGCAGGCAGGTGAGTCGCGGGAAAGCATTCGAACCCAGCAGGGTCATCGTCCGGGTGACGGTTGGTGACCGATTACGAGGGGCTTGGGGGAATTTCCTCCCCGGCCCAGGCGGACGCTTTCCGGAGGGACGCGAAATCTCAATCTTAGCGGGGCAGGATTTGACAAGCTACACGACAAGGCCGGTAAAGGGAATACGCGGGACCATGGCGGTGCCCGGCGACAAGTCGGTCTCGCACCGGGCGGTGATGTTCGGCTCCCTCGCCGAGGGGACCACGGTGGTCCGGGGCTTCCTGCACGGGGAGGACACCATCTCCACCCTGAACGTTTTCCGCGCCATGGGTATCGATGCCGCCGACGACGGCGATACCCTGGTAATCCGGGGTAAGGGGTTGCACGGCCTGTCCGAACCTGGGGATGTGCTGGACTGCGGCAACTCCGGCACCTCCATGCGGCTCATGACCGGCCTGCTGGCCGGCCAGGGTTTCTTTTCGGTCCTGACCGGAGACCGCTATCTCCGGGCCAGGCCCATGGGAAGGGTGATCGAACCACTTTCGAGAATGGGTGCCACCATATTCGGCCGGGACGGCGGGGCCAAGGCCCCTCTGGCGATCCAGGGACGGACGCTTAAGGGCATTTCGTACGTATCGCCGGTTGCCAGCGCCCAGATCAAATCCTCTCTGCTTCTGGCCGGTCTTTACGCCGACGGCCTGACCGAGGTGACCGAACCGTCGCTCTCGCGGGACCACTCGGAACGGATGCTCGGCTACTTCGGCGCCCCTGTCGAGCCCCTTGCCAACGGAGCGCGGATCCGCGGCGGCGGAGAGCTGAAGGGGCGGGAGGTGGACGTGCCGGGCGACATCTCTTCTGCCGCCTTTTTCATGGTGGCGGCGCTCATCGTCCCCGGCTCCGAGCTGCTCATCACCGGGGTGGGGGTCAATCCCACCAGGACCGGCATCATCGATGTCCTCACGCAGATGGGGGCCGACATCGAGGTGGCCGGGCAACGGCTGGTCTCGGGCGAGCCGGTAGCGGATCTGCTGGTGCGCTCCTCGTCGTTGCGCGGCATCGAGATCGGCGGCGACACCGTGCCGCGCGCCATCGACGAGTTCCCCATCATCTGCGTGGCCGCCGCCTGCGCCGAGGGGACAACCGTGCTCAGGGACGCGCGGGAGCTGCGCGTCAAGGAAACCGACCGGATTGCCGCCATGGCGGCCAACCTGCGTGCGGCAGGGGTCCAGGTGGTCGAAACCGACGACGGTATGGAAATAACCGGCTCGGGAAAGCTGCGCGGCTGCACCGTCGACAGCTTCGGCGACCATCGGATTGCCATGTCCATGCTGATAGCAGGGCTGGTCGCATTGGGCGGGACGACGGTGACCGATACCGGCTGCATCGCCACTTCCTTCCCGTCGTTCACCGACCTGCTGGAAAGGGTGTGCGACCGGTGACGGAGAGGACTGGAACGGCCCGAGGCATGGTGGTGGCCATCGACGGTCCTTCGGGGGCGGGAAAGAGTACCGTGGCCCGTATGCTGGCCGAACGGCTCGGCTATCTCTACATCGATACCGGAGCCATGTTCCGGGCCGTGGCCCTGGCGGTGAGACGGGCCGGTGTGGCCCCGGACGACGAGGACGCGCTTGACCGGGTCTGCCGCGGGCTGGAGATCTCCTTTGAGAGGGATGACGGCGCCTACCGGGTGCTGGCAAACGGCGAGGACGTCTCCGAGGCGATCCGGACACCCGAGATAAGCCTTCTCACCTCGCGCATATCTACCAGGAAAGCGGTGAGGGAGGTCCTCCTCCACGAGCAGAGACGCATGGGGAGCACGGGAAACGTGGTGCTGGAGGGACGCGACATCGGTTCGGTGGTGTTTCCGGACGCCGACGTCAAGTTTTTTCTCTCGGCATCGGCCGAGGAACGGGGGAGGAGGCGTTACCTGGAGCTGCGGGCAAAGGGGGAGGACGTCTCCCTCGAGAAGACCATAGAGGAGGTGGCGGCACGCGACGCCCGGGACGAGCGGCGTGAGCACGCTCCACTCTGCAGGGCCGAGGACGCACTCCTGATCGATTCGACCGGGGTATCCGTCGAGGAGGTGCTCCGGAGGATGGAGCGTCTGGTCCGTGACAGGGAAGCCGCGCGCCGATTATCGGCCGGAGGCTGCGGGGACGGATTTTGTGGAAACGTTGAGGGGGCTTAGGTCTTGAAGATAATCCTGGCAAAGCAGGCCGGATTCTGTTTCGGCGTGAAGCGGGCGACCCAGATGGCCTTCGAGGCGGCCTCAAAAGAGGGGAAGACCTGCACCCTCGGCCCGATAATCCATTCGCCGCAGGTGGTCCAGCGCCTTGAGGAGATGGGGGTCAAGGTGCTGACAAGCATCTCGGAGCTCGACAACGGGGCCATCATCATCCGTTCCCACGGAGTCACCGCAGACGAGTTGCGGGAGGCGTCCCGCAAGGAGCTGGAGATCGTGGACGCCACCTGCCCCTTCGTGAAAAAGGCGCAGGAACACGTAAAAAGTCTTTCCCTGGCGGGTTATGATGTGGTAGTGGTAGGAGATGCAGACCATCCGGAAGTGCAGGGGATTGTTTCCTACGCCAAGGGGAAGGTGTACGTGGTTGGTTCCGGCGAGGAGGCCGGAAAGCTGAAGATCTCCGGCAAGATCGGAATCGTGGCCCAGACCACCCAGTCTTTCGAGAATCTGAAGAACGTGGTGCTCGAATGCCTGCTCAAGGGAAGCGAAATCCGGGTGTTCAACACCATCTGCGACGCAACGGCCGTGCGGCAGGAGGAGGCCAAAGAGCTTGCCAAACGAGTTGATTGCATGATAGTAATCGGTGGACACAACAGCGCCAATACGACACGTCTGGCCCAGGTTTGCGCCGAGCTCCAGCCGAAGACCTACCACATCGAGACCGCTCGGCAGCTGAACCGGGAATGGTTCGACGGGGTGGACAGGGTAGGGGTTACCGCCGGCGCATCGACCCCTAAGTGGGTAATCGACGAGGTGCTCGAGCACATTGCCAGGATTGACGTGGATAAACATTGAGTTTCCAGCATGGTATGCCAGCATAGGGCTGGCAAAACTATAGTAAATTCCAGGGGGTACTATTTTGATGAACGACGAAAAAGAATTGACCAACACCAACGAGCCGGAAAGGCTGAATACCGATATGGAGGACGACTCCAATCAAGGGAAGGAGAACTTCGAGGAGCTTTTCCAGGAGAGCCTGCGTCAGCCGCAGGTTGGGGAGATCGTCAAAGGCGTCGTCGTGCAGATAGACCCGGATTACGTCCTTGTCAATATCGGCTACAAATCGGAAGGATGCATCCCGGTTTCGGAGTTTCTCGACGAGGCCGGCCAACTCACCGTGAAGGTGGGTGACGAGGTCAGGGTATACTTCGAAAAAAAGGAGAATATCCGCGGTTATGTGGTCCTCTCCCGCAAAAAGGCCGAGCGTGAGCTCGTGTGGGATCGCATCGAGGAGGCCGTAGAGAGCGGCAGCGTCATCGAGGGTAAGGTGGTTGCCAACGTCAAGGGCGGCCTGACGGTGGACATCGGGGTCCCGGCGTTCCTCCCTGCGTCCCAGGTGGACGTGCGGCCCGTCGGCAATCTGGAAAAGCTCATCGGCCAGACCTACCAGTTCAAGGTCGTCAAGCTGAACAAGAAAAGGGGCAACGTGGTTCTGTCCCGCAGGGTCATCTTGGAGGAGGGGCGCGAAAAGCTGAAGAAGGAGACCCTCGCCACCCTGGCCGAAGGGCAGATCCTCGAAGGCGTGGTGAAAAACATCACCGATTATGGCGCATTCATCGACCTGGGGGGCATCGACGGCCTGCTGCACATCGTGGACATGTCCTGGCGCAAGCTGGGCCATCCCTCCGAGGTCCTGAAGATCGGTGATACGGTCAAGGTGAAGGTTCTCAAGTACGACAGCGAAAAAGAGAAGATTTCGCTCGGCATCAAGCAGACCATCCCGGATCCGTGGCTCAGCGTCGAGTCGAAATATCATACAGGTGACAGGGTATACGGCAAGGTGGTGAGCCTGGCCGACTACGGCGCCTTCGTTTCCCTGGAGGAGGGGGTGGAAGGTCTGGTGCACGTTTCCGAGATGTCCTGGACCAAGCGGGTGCGTCACCCCTCCGACCTGTTGAAGGTCGGAGACGAGGTCGCAGCCGAGGTGCTGGGGGTGGACGTGGCCGGTCGGCGGATCTCCCTCGGCCTGAAGCAGATCCAGGTGAACCCCTGGACGGTCATCGGCGACAAGTACCCGGTCGGCACCAAGATCGAGGGCCAGATCAAAAACGTGACCGACTTCGGAGTCTTCATCGGCGTCGAAGACGGGATCGACGGTCTGGTGCACGTTTCCGACATGTCTTGGACCAAGCGGATCAAGCATCCGTCGGAGCTCTACTCCAAGGGACAGACCGTCCAGGCGGTTGTGCTGAACATCGACCCGGAGAACGAGCGACTCTCCCTCGGCATCAAGCAGCTGATGCTCGATCCCTGGTCCGAGATCCCGACCAAATACCGGCCGGGCACCAAGGTGAAGGGCAAGGTCACCTCGATCACCGACTTCGGCATCTTCCTGGAGATCGAGGAGGGAATCGAAGGGCTGATCCACGTCTCCGAGCTTTCCCAGGAGAAGCTCGCCTCTCCCAAGGGCTTCGCGAACGTCGGGGATGACCTGGAGGCGGTGGTGCTGAACATCGACGCCTCTGAAAAGAAGATCGCTCTTTCCGTCAAGGCGCTCGCCGGCAACGATGAACGGGATGCCTTTGCCTCTTACTTCGACTCGCAGGGTGAGGCCACCTCGAATCTCGGTGCACTGCTGAAAGAAGAGATGAAGAAAAACAACGGTCGTGACTGAATCGATGGAACCTGACCGGCATCGCGGCCTGCTTTCCGGCGGAGAGGGGGCCATGCCGGTGGGTCGGGTGCCCCTTTCAGCCTGAGCCGTGAAAAATCTGTTACAAGGAGTGGTGGTATGACCAAAAGTGAGTTGGTTGAAAGGCTGGTGGACGAGAACAGTCTTTTGACGCGGAAAGATTCGGAGATCATAGTCGATATTGTATTCGACAGCATACGCAATGCCCTGAAGAGCGGCGAGAAGGTCGAAATCAGGGGTTTCGGGAGTTTCACCATCCGGAATCGCGGACCCCGTGAGGCAAGGAACCCGAAAAGCGGCGAGATTGTTCAGATCCCCGCCAAGAAGACCCCCTTCTTCAAGACTGGCAAGGAACTGAGGGACAGGGTCAACAACTCGTGACAAGGTCTGCGATCGGGACGGTTTCCGGTGCCCGGGCTCTGGCTGTTCCCGCAACTGGAAAATAGGCGCGCTGCCCGGGTGGCGGAATTGGTAGACGCAAGGGACTTAAAATCCCTCGATGCTTGGCATTGTACCGGTTCGACCCCGGTCCCGGGCACCAGTAAAATCAAGGGGCTACACGATTAGTGTAGCCCCTTGATTTTGTGTTTGACCAGCATGTTGCTGCAGATAGAAGGAGATGAGACCTACACGAAGAACCTACCACCTGCTTCTCCTTTCGGGTCCTTGATAGGTATTTGCCGTCCCTGTTCCTCGCATGGGGCCTACTTGAGGGTCAACCCAATCACCTGTAGACCGCTTGAAGGCAACAATTCTCCCCTCTGCCAGCAAATTTTTGAAAAGCTGACTTGAAACATAACATTCCACATTGTTTTTCAATTTGACCAGAAGAGGCATGCCGCACCTCGCACCATTTCAAGATACCAGAAAGCAGGCTGATTCATATTAAACATCTAAAGATCTCAAAACGCAAGAATTGACCGGAGAAAGACCGTTAAGCGACGGTATGCCCACCTGTGCCCGGCCAAGTTGCCGGAGGCAGCGAACGCCCTTGAAAATAGCCAGGTTCTATGCTACGTTCCGCCACAGATGGTGACGCCTGATATGTGAATTCATTCTGTGCCATGGGGTCAGGCTGGCGCTTGAAATTTCTCGATGTCCGGTATTGACCGGTTCGACCCCGGTCCCGGGCACCAGAACAGAAGGTCGGCTTTCCTGGGCCGGCCTTTTTTTCCAGACGGACAAAAGTGATGAATGATGCCGGAAAGGACGTATTTCTGGGACGACAGCCGATTCTGAATCGCCGTCGGAACATCGTCGGCTACGAATTGCTGTTCCGCGCGACGGATACCCACTATGCCGATGTAAAGAATTTTTCCAATGCGGATTTGTTCGTAGTCAGCCACATGCTGTCAAATTTCGGCATCAGGGAAGTCCTGGGCAGACACCTGGGATTCGTCAACGTGACCGAGCGACTCCTGATGAGCGATTCTCTGGAGCTTCTTCCTGCCGGGAAAATCGTCGTCGAGATCCTTGAGACGGTGAAACCGAGCGAATCATCATTGCGGAGGTGCCGGGAACTGAAGGACCTGGGGTTCACCCTGGCCCTGGACGACAACCTGTATCATCCCGACTACGAGCCGTTCTACGACATCGTAGATATAGTAAAAATAGACATCCTGCAGCTTTCCCCCGAAAGGCTGACGGATACGATCACCCGTCTCGGAAACCGTGGCCTCAAACTGCTGGCGGAGAAGGTCGAGACGGTGCAACAGTACCGCCACTGTCTGGAGCTTGGTTTCGACCTGTTTCAGGGGTACTATTTTGCCAGGCCCGCGGTGCTGAACAGGAAAAAGGTCGACGCTTCCGGGCTCGCTCTTCTGAGGCTTCTCGGCCTGGTCTGCCGGGATGCCGAGATATCGGAGATCGAGGAGGCGGTCAAGCAGAATCCGAACCTTTCCTACAATCTGCTGCGGCTGGTAAATTCCGTTGTCATCGGGATGAAGGAAAGGATCCGCACCCTTCGCCATGCCCTCACGGTGCTGGGCATGAGCCAGTTGAAACGCTGGATCCAACTGGCGCTGTTCGCGTCAGACAAACAGGGAGAGGCCGGAAACCCTCTTCTGGAGACAGCCGCCACCCGCGGCAGGCTCATGGAACTCCTGGCATTGAGACTCCGGCAGCGGTTTCAGGACCGGGACTGCTCCGACACCGCCTTCATGACCGGTGTGCTTTCGCTGGTCGATGTCCTGCTGGAAACGCCCATGGAAGAAATCGCCGACCAGCTCAACCTGAGCGAAGAGGTACGCCTGGCGCTCCTCAGGCGTGAAGGCCCCCTGGGTTGCCTCCTCCTGCTTGTGGAAAAGCTGGAGACCCTGGATTTCGGCGCAGTGAAGATGATCCTCGCCGGATTCAAATGCGAAATGGGCCTCCTTCTGGAGGCGCAGTTGGAGGCCATAGCGTGGACCAACGGGCTTGACGACCTGGTTTAACCACCCTCATCCCACCCGGGAGGGAAACGGCCTTCCAGCCAATAGATCCAGGCAAGCAGCTCGGCTACCGCCCGATAGAGTTCCGGCGGGACGTGTCTGTCGAGGTCCACCCCCATGAGGAGGTTGACCAGCTCGGGAGACTCGTGGATAAAGACTCCCGCCTCCCGGGCGCTGTCGATGACCGCCTCGGCGACCACACCCATCCCCCTCGCAATCACCTTCGGCGCATAGTGTCCTTCCCCGTAGGCAAGGGCGACCGCCTTTCTGTCTTCCCTATCTCCCAGGTTCACAATCGATCACCGTTTCCCGAAGCCGCAGGCCGGCCTCGGACATGCTGTTGTCCAGGGACTCCAGTTCCTGTTGCATAAAATCCATCGACCGTGGTGAGTCCGTGATAAGCTCCAACCGCACTCCGCTGCCAGAAAGGGCGAGCGTAGCGTCAACCGCCCCCAATCTCGGCAGCTGCAGGCGAATCGTCGTGCGCCAGCACGGCGCTTCGTTTTCTTCCGTACCATCCCCGTCTCTCGTCACGTCCCACTCCATCTCCTGGTCGGGCCAGATCTCCCCCTGCCAGCGGACCATGCCGGACAGCAGGACGGCCAACTGCTCCCGGACAATCGACAGGGAAAGGTATGAAACGGGTCCGAGCAGCTCCTCCATGATTCCGTCCGCCCCGGAGTCGCCCGGATTTGAACGGTCCGCGGGGTGAGGCGATTCAAGGATACCGTCTTCTTCCGGGGGAAGGTTCCGGTCGCTCACCCCTTTCGTCCTGGCGCGAAGGGTGGAAAAACGAGCCTGGGGTTCCTGCAGCAGCTCGGCCAGGGGTCTCTCGCCCAGAAGCCACCGGACAAGGTGCGATTCGTAAAACAGTCCGGAAAACACGAGTGCCCTTTGAAGCGATGCGGCCATGCGCACCGCGTCGGAGGGGGGCGCATCGAGGAGGGGAGCAGAAGAGATCGCCGGTCGGGCCGTCGTCGCTCCCTGTATGTCGGACATGACCCTGCTGAGCCGGGAGGCGGTTGAACTGATGGTGGCCGGTGAGGCCTGGAAGGTGATGTCCCTCAGGGTGAAGGAAGGGCGCGGCTCTCCGGTACGGAAGGTCAGCTCCAACGGGTCGCCGGGCCTGAGGTTGAGGGGGATCTCGGTCCGGTACTCCTGCCCCGCGATTCTTACCAGGTACACCTGGTCGGAAAGGCGGGCCAGTACCTGACCCTGCACCTGTTGCCCCGGGTGAAGGGTCGGCTTGCGGGACTGGCGCTCCCCCGCATGCTCGTCCACGGGCGGGGACGCGGCGGTAGGAAATGTCCTGAGCCAATGGTTACGGTCGATTTTCATTGCTGTGTGTGCTCCCGGTGAGTTGCGAAACTGCGATACTGTTTTCGGGTAAAGTTCCAGGGAATCATGCCGATAAGGGACTCCATGGGAAATATTTGCCGCCGTAGCCGGTCCATGCAAAATTCGACCCGATCCTGCAGGCGTAACCAGCCGCGCGGGTGCTCAGCCGTGCGGCGCTTACATGAGGTCTCTGGCATGATAGTTAAACGGCTCATCCTGAAGAAGATCCTGCAATCCGGATATGTCGCCGAATTCAGGCTGGTCAGACGGGAAGGGGAGTATGAGGCAGCGCTGTTTCTCAACGGGAAACCGGTAGCCGGTCCCCCTTTGCCGCGGCCGTTGTCCCCTCCCAAGGACGACCTCACCCACTGGATGGGAAATCGGCCGACCGTAGGGCTGACCCGGAGCGAGGCGGAGCGGATTATCGCCGAGGTGGAGGGCGGGAACGAGCTTTTCCGGCAGCGCCGGCTGAACGGTTGGGAGGGCTAAGCCGGCTCCGGCGCGCCAGGGGATGAGTGCCGCATAACCCTTCCGGACCGGATATACAGGACGATTTCCGGCTGTTCTAAGCCGTTTTTTTATGGTATTCTCGGCCAAACCGACAAGTTGGAAAGGCGCGAGAAAACCCGTATGAAGAGCAAACTTCTCATCCTTGATGACGACGATTCGATTCTCCAGCTTCTGGCAGCGGTCTTCGAAGACGAGGACATGGAGCTTTTTCTCGAAACCGACAGTGAAGCCGCTGTGCAGCGGGTCGTTTTCGATCATCCCAACGTGGCCATTCTGGACATCTGTCTTCCCAAAAAGTCGGGTCTTGAGGTCCTGAAGGAGATCAAGCAGATTGACCCCGGATTGTCGGTTATCATGACAACCGGGTACAGGACCACGCAGAACGCCATCGAGGCGATGAAGCACGGCGCCTACGAATACGTGACCAAACCGTTTGATATAGGCAAGCTGAAGGAGCTGGTGTGGAAGGCCCTGGAGTGCAACCTGCTCAACCGCAAGGTCCGTTATGCCGAGATCTCGGACCAGATAGGCGATGCCGAGCTGGAAGAAGACATCATGATCGGTTCGTCGCCACAGATGATCCAGATCTGGAAGATGGTCGGCAAAGTGGCTGATTCCGACGCCAGCGTGCTGATTCAGGGGCCGAGCGGCACGGGCAAGGAGCTGCTGGCCCGGGCGATCTACAACAATTCCAGGCGGTGCGACAGGCCTTTCCTGGCGGTGAACTGTGCCGCCCTGCCTGAAACCCTCCTGGAGAGCGAGCTGTTCGGCCACGAAAAGGGGGCGTTCACCGACGCCCACAGCCGCAGGATAGGGAAATTCGAGCAGTGCAACGGCGGGACCATATTCCTGGACGAGATCGGCGAGATGAGTATCTCGAACCAGGGGAAGCTCCTCAGGGTGCTGGAGAACCAGGAGTTCGAACGGGTCGGCGGCAATGAGACCATAAAGATCAATGTACGGGTTATTGCCGCAACCAATTTCAGCCTGGTTGCCGCGGTCAGGGAAAAGAAATTCAGGCTCGATCTGTTCTACCGGCTGCGGGTCGTGTCGTTTTTTCTCCCCCCCCTTACCGAGAGACTGGAGGATCTCCCTCTCCTGGCGGACCTTTTTATTAAAAAATACGCCCGCGAGTATGAAAAGCGGATCAAGGGAGTATCTCCGGTCGCGATCGATCTGCTCAAAAAACATCCCTGGGAGGGAAATATCCGGGAATTGAAAAACATCATCAACTCGGCGACTCTCTTGTGCAAGGGAGACATCCTGATGCCCGAGGATTTCGAATCTCTCCTCCAGGTGCGATCAACCTTCAGGCAACCCGATATAAGCCTCCTCAAGGAGGGCGACGAGTATTTTTCCGCCTTCTGCGCCATGCTGGAGCCGGTATTCGGAGATATTTGCGGCAAGGAAAACGGGTCGGTGTATGAGAAGATAAGCACCGGCCTTGAAAAGGCATTGATCCACCTGGCCCTGCGAAAGAGCCACAACAATCAGGTGCTCACCGCCAAACTCCTGGGAATAAGCCGGAACACGCTCAGGGACAGGCTGGAGAAATACAAGCTCGCATCCGAATAGACAACAGGACCTCCATCCCACTCTTTATTGCCATCCGATACCTTCCACCCTATCGACCCCTCCGCTTCGGCGGCGGGGTCGATACATTCTCTCTCACACTTTAGTAGATAATCCCTGTTCAGATGTTGATCAAAATATGGGATAAAGCCATAACCGGTTGAAGTTACGGCTTATTTTCGTCCGTGAACCAAGTGCTGTTCATTGTTTGAGCAGCACTGGCTGAACTATTTTGAAGATCAACAGGACCCTGTTGGCTGATAACTTGCCGTAATATAAGGCAAATATATAATTGATGGCGCTGTCTCCAAATTGGTACCGAAGTTGCTAGTCACTAGGTGAAATTAAGTCGGAACTTGCCTTTAAGCATGATATTAGCCAATTTGTTCGATGAGCTGCGTTCGTGATGGAGGGGCGGCATGAATGAGAAGAGGATTCTGGTAACCGATGACGACAAGCAGACAAGGGACTTGGTCGCAACCTTCCTGGGGTACAAGGGCTACACGGTCCTGCAGGCTTGCGATGCAATAGAGGCCCTGGAAAAGATCGAGTCCGGGGACATCGACCTGGTGGTGACCGACGTGATGATGCCCAAGGTCAACGGCCTGGAGTTCATCAAGCGTGTAAAGGCGGTCCGGCCCGAGATCGTGGCGATCGTCTACAGCGCATTCGGCAGCAACGCCATGACCGAGAACCTTCTGAAGGCGGGCGCCTTTTTCTATCTGGAAAAACCCTTTGACCTGGAAGAGCTGGATTCGATAGTCCAGCGCGGCTTCGAGCACCACGCCCTCCAGAGCAGGAGTTACCGCGGCGTCCCTGCGGTCAGGAACCGGGCACGGATCAACATGATCGGAGAGAGCCCGAAAATGTTGGCGCTCTTTGAGCTCATCGAGAAAGTGGCGGACTCGGATACCACGGTGCTCATCCAGGGGGAGTCGGGCACGGGCAAGGAACTGGTGGCCCAGTCGATCCACGAGCTGAGCTCCAGAAGGAACAGGAATTTCGTCCCGGTGAACTGCGGCGCCATCCCCGACGAGCTGCTGGAGAGCGAGCTGTTCGGTCACGTGAAGGGCTCTTTCACCGGCGCCGTGGCCAACCGGATCGGACGTTTCGAGATGGCCGACAAGGGGACCCTGTTCCTGGACGAGATTGGCGATATGAAGACCAGCCTCCAGGTGAAGCTGCTGAGGGTCCTGCAGAACAGGGAGCTGGAGCCGGTCGGCGCCGCCAGGTCCAGGAAGATCGACACCAGGATCATCGCCGCCACCAACCAGAACCTGGAGAAGCTGGTCGAAGACAAGGTTTTCAGGGAGGACCTGTTCTACCGTCTTTCCGTAATACCCATCGTGATACCCCCCCTCAGGGAAAGGAAGGAGGACATCCCGCTCCTCATCGACAGCTTCATCGGCAAATTCAACCGTGAAAACAAGAGGGATGTGAAGGGGTTCGACACCGAGGCCATGGAAGCGCTCTGCGCCTTCGACTGGCCGGGCAATATCAGGGAACTGGAAAACCTGGTCGAAAGGATGGTGATCGTGAAGGGTAGCGGCACGGTTACCCTGCGGGACCTGCCCGAGAAGTACCGCGGGAAATGCGCACGGCCGCGTCTCGAACCGGTTCCGCTTCCCATCGACGGCATCTGCCTGAGCAGCGCGGTCGAGGAATTCGAAAACCGCCTGATACTGCAGGCCCTGGAAAAGACCGGCGGTAACAAGAAGGAGGCCGCCACGCTGCTGAATCTCAAGCGGACCACCTTCATCGAGAAGCTGAAAAAGAAGAAAATGTTCATGCCGGAACTGGCGTACGCCAGCTGAAGGGAGGCAGCCGCCGTGACGATCGATCCCTCAGAGCTGCTGCGCCGGGTCGCTCCGGCCGATTCTCCAAGGGGTTCCTTTTCGAGCGGCCGTACCGTGCGTGGAGAGGCCTTCCGGGAGCTTCTCGCCTCTTCCGGCGCGGGCACGGACACGGCGGCCGGGCGTTCCGTCAATGCGGCCGCCGAGGCCGAGATAGTGCGTCTCCGCATGATGCGCGATGCCGTCTCCCTTCAGACCGATACCGGAGAGTTCTCTCCGTCTTCATCGATGCCCGCTACCGCACAGCTCTTGCAGCGCCTGGCGTCCTACAATGAAAACCTCGCCCGTCTCCCGGGCAGCTCGCTCAGCCTCGAATCCGGCTGTGCTCCGGAGTTGGCCGACACCTCGCCGGCAAGTCCGCAAACCTCCCCGCAGCCGCTTCAGGACATCGTAACGCGCGCCTCAAAACGGTATGGCGTGGAGCCGGGTCTCATCCTGGCCGTGATCAAGGCGGAAAGCAACTTCAACCCCACCGCGGTATCGTCCGCGGGCGCGCGCGGGCTGATGCAGCTGATGCCGGGGACCGCGCGGGGCCTGGGCGTGACCGATTCGTTCGATCCGGAGCAGAACGTCATGGCCGGGACCCGTTATCTGCGGCAGATGCTGGACCGTTACAACGGTGACCTGGATTCGGCGCTTGCCGCCTACAACTGGGGTCCCGGCAACGTGGACAGAAAAGGCCGTTTCCTCCCCCGCGAAACCCGCAACTACCTCTCCACCGTCAAAGGCTACTATTCCGAATTCACCGGCTGAGCCTTCATCCGGTATAGACAACCGACCGAGTACGACCCAGACCTGCCAGGTTTCGAAAAAACCGGCAGGTCTTTTTCATGTCGTGGCGGCACTTGTATTTAATGAACAGGATTCACCGGGATCCATGCGCATGGTTACGGCGCCGGGGGGATTTGTCTGCCGGTTGGCAGATTTCTTGCTCATCATCCGGTAGAACATCCACCAAAGGAGCTCGCGAACGATGGCAGACGGTCTCTTGAAAATGAACATGGAGTCTCATGGTGTCTTTTTTACCGAATTTTCGGATAGTTGCTTTGCGGAATCGGTTGTTGATTCCCTCTCGACCGGTGTCATTTTCACGGATTGCAATGGAATTTTGACATACATGAACAGGAGGGCCGAGAGTATCCTGCGGGTCTTCAAGGAGACGGTCATCGGTAAAAGGATCGACATGCTTCCCCTGCGCACCCCGCTCTACAAGGTGATGAGCGAGGACTGCCGGGATCTTCCGCTGGAGATGAACATATACGGCCGGGTGATAGAGGTCCGTTCGTCCAAACTCATGTCGCCGGACAACGAGACCCTGGGCGACATAACGGAGCTTTTCGACGTCACCATGGAAAGGAGGGAGAAGCGCAGCCGCGAAGAGTTCGTCGCCAAGATGACCCATGATCTGAAATCCCCGCTGATGGTCATTCAGGGCTATGTGCAGGCGGTCAAGCTCGGCATGTGGGGAGAGATGCATCCGAAGGTGAGCAGGATGCTGGAGGATATGGAGAGGAGCGGCAAGAGCCTCTATTCTATGATCGAGGACCTTCTGGACGTCTATCGGCTGGAGATGGGCCTGGTGCAGATAAAGCGCCGGAGCTGCAACCCCGCTTCTCTTCTCGAGGAATGCTGCCGGGACCGTGAGCTGGAGGCCGACGAGAACGGTGTTTCCCTGGAGCTCAGGATACGGGGTGAACTGCCTGATATCGAGGTGGACCGGAAGCAGCTTTCCCGGGTATTTGCCAACATTATCGGAAATGCGGTCAAATTTACCCCGCGTTACGGAAGGGTCACCGTAACCGCATCGATGAAAGAAGACCACTTCCATGTTGCGGTAAGCGATACCGGCATCGGGATCGCGGAGAAGGACATTCACCGGGTATTCAACAAATACTTTAGAACCGAACAGGCGGCCGGATTCAAAGGTACCGGCCTCGGCCTCGCATTGAGCAGCGAGATAGTAGCCGCGCATGGGGGAATCATCAAGGTAGAAAGCGTCGAGGGGGCGGGGAGCACCTTCACGGTCATACTGCCCCCGGGAGGGTGAGGCGGCCGGGACAACGGCCGGATGCAGGAAAGAAATATCTAAAGTTATGCCATCACATGGCGATAAGAGACGGGAAGCGGCACGGCGATTACCGAGGATGTTTTCGCCCGGCAATGCCGGATAAAAACCACGGATTTCTGATTCGAAAAGAGAGGAGAGCTGGTTATGGCAAACGTGTTGATTGTGGACGATTCCTCCACAATGAGGAAGATAATCTCCCGATCCCTCAGGCAGGCGGGGCTTGCCGTGGACGACATCTACGAGGCGGGCGACGGCATCGAGGGGCTGAGCGTCCTGGGGAGCAAGAGCGTGCACCTGGTCCTTTCGGACATAAACATGCCTAACATGGACGGTCTGGAGTTCATCAAGCAGGTACGGGGGAACGGCAACGGCGTCCCCATCGTGATGATAACCACTGAAGGCGGCGAGGACATCATAAACGAGGCGATTGCAAGCGGCGCCAGCGCCAGCATCAAGAAACCGTTCACTCCGGACCAGCTCAATGAAAAACTGGGAGGTCTGATATGAACCTCAATGCAGCAGTCAGGGAAGCGATTCATATTAGTGAAGACGAGATGGCGCGCCACGTCATCAAAGCCACCAAAGAGGTCTTTTCCACCATGGTCATGATGGACCTTGAAGACAGTTTCCCCCTGCAGGAGTCGGTCAATCATTTCCATTGCAGCGTGAGCGGCATGGTTGGCATGGCGGGCACCTATACGGGCATCCTGTCGATACATTGCCCGCAGAGCTTTGCCCTGCGCATCACCTCGAACATGCTGGGGATGGACGTGGAAGAGGTCGGAGAGGACGTAAACGACGCGCTGGGGGAGATAGCCAACATGCTCGGCGGACACGTGAAGATGGTCCTTTCCAAGGGAGGGACCGACATCAACCTGTCCATTCCCACGGTCATCTCCGGCGAGGAGTACAGCATCAACGCCATGGCCGAGAGCGATTGCGTTGTCGTCCCCTTTACCCACGAAGATGAAAAATTTCTGGTAAGTCTGAAACTGAGGAAGGAATAACCGGCTCCGGCACGGTAGGCTGTTACCCATGGCTGAATTCAAGAAGCTGCGCAAGATGCTCCAGTCCGCCCTCAGGCAGTCGGCCGAGGAGAGCAGCATGCTCCTGAACCAGGAGCTTGAGGTCAAGGACACCGCTGTCCTGGAAAGTTCCAGGGAGGGGTACCTGGAGGACCTGGAGGACTCGGCGTTCGTGGTGGGGGTCGAGTCGCGGGAGGACTATCCCGGCCGGCTTTTCATGGTGTTCGCCCTCCGGGACGCAATCCTGATGAGCGGGCTTCTCCTCGGCATCCCGGCGGCCAGGATATCCGAAAAGAAGAAGCTCCTCATCCTGGAAGAGGACGATACGGATGCCTTTTCCGAGATAGCGAACCAGATTATCGGCTCCTTCAACTCGGTGTTCCAGCCCTGCCTGCCGCACAAGGTCCACCTCAAGCAGCTTCCTCCCCTCAAGTTCGTACCCCAGATGGATGAGGTCACCGACGAAATCCCGATACCCGACGCGGAGTACCTGGTCTACAAGGCCCAGATAAGATTGGGGGGAGAAGAGCTGAACCGGTTCGACCTGCTGGTTCCCCTCACCCTGGCAAACCTGTTCGATCCCCAGGAGCCGGAGGAACCGGGGGCCGGCGACGATACGGTCCACGACCAGGCGGAATCCCTTCGCAGGATGTTTCCGGACGGGGACGGCGGCCGGGCCGGGTCCCCCGGTGAAGAGGGTGGACGCCCGCCGGCGGTGCTGGTCCTGGACGACGATTCCGGGGAACGCGAGCGCGTCGGGGAGCTGCTCGAATCTGGTGGGTTCGCTCCCATTGCGGCGCATCTTGGCGCGGACATCCACGGGCTCCTGGCGGACGAAGGGATCAGGGCGGTGGTGCTGGGGACCGACAGGGCCGGGGAACGGGACCTGTCACTCTGCGCCAGGTTGAGGCACATCTCTCCGGACCCCGGCCTGCCGATTATCATGTGCGCGCGCCAGTGGACCCGTACCGGGGTCCTGAAGGCGGTAAAAAACGGCGCCAACGACATCATCCTGAAACCCTATGACGAGCACGAGCTGCTGGCCAAGCTGTCAAAACGCCTCGACGCCCCATGAGCCGGTGTCAAAATCACGACCGCCGGCCTCCGCCGTTTCTTTGACTTCATCTCACCGGATTTTCCCGATTATCCATAACTCCCCGAAAATACACGATTAAGTCCTTATGCCCCAGCAGGCACGGCTCTTGCCGGTTATCCACGGTAGAGTGCATCCTTACGCTCGATTCCTCGCAGCGTATTCCAAGTCGGTTTCTGATAGGTTGCCCCCGTGGGAAACGCGGCCTTAGAGCGCGGAGAGAACATCATGCCCGTTGTCCGAACACCAGTCGCCGTCGTGAGGTGCGCCGCCGTTGCGGTCCTGCTCGTGCTCCTGACGGTCGGTGCGGCTTGCGGGGCGGGCCTGCCCAACCGCTTGTGCCGCGCGGAGATCAAGCCCCACGCCCTTTCCACCCGTATTACCCTCGTTTTCGCCGCTCCCCAGCACTATACGTCGTCGTTACCTCCCGGCGGCAGGGTGCTTCTGACCTTCCCCGGCGCGGCCGGCTCCCTGCCGAAGAGGTATCGGAACTATGCGGACGCTCGCATCGGCAACGTAAGGGCGGCGGACAGGGGTGACCGGCTCCTGGTGGGACTCACCTTCAGGGAGGGCGGAACCGGCGTGCGCATTATCGACGGTACGGCGCCTAACGTCCTGATATTCGACGTGGGCAATTTCCCGCAACAAAACGGGACCGCGGCCATGCCGGAGGGGAGGGAGCGGATCTGGAACGGCGCCGGCAAGCTGATCCGGGAGTTCTCGCCGTCTCTCAAGTCCGAGCTCCCCTTTTTCCCCACTCCCGGAACCCTGATCAAGAAACTCATCCCGGCAGCCGACGTGGGGACCTTTCTCAGGGGGGAGGAGGCCCTCTACCGGGAGCGGGGTGCCGAGGCGGAGGAGGTGTTCACGTCACTTCTGGATCGCGTTCCTTCGGCCAGGGCCATAGCCGCGTACCGTCTCGGCGAGGCCCAGTACCAGTTGCAGAAATACGGATCCGCGCTCCGTTGGTTCCGGGAGGGCGAGCGCCTCTGGCCTGAATACATGGTGGAGAGTCCGTCCATCGTGTTCTGCTACGGCGACACGCTGGCGCGCTGCGGAGAGATCGCGGCCGGGACCAGGATGTTCGAACGACTCATCGTCGGGATGGCGGACGGCAAATACGGTCCCCTGCTGCTGGTACGCAAGGGGGACATCATGGCGCGGGGAGGACGGGAGATGGACGCGGTGGCCCTCTACCGTACGGTGGCGGCGGGCTTCCCGGGTACCCGCGCATCCCTGCTGGCATCCATCCGGCTTGCGGACCGGCGGATGTTCGCGGTCAACGGCCAGGACTACCGGACCCTCGCGGGCGAATACAAGCGGATCAGCCGGCTGGCCAGCGAGACCGGACTCAAGGAGGAGGCCCTGTTCAAATGGGCCCTCCTGGAGGCGTTGTACGGGCCGGTCCACGACGCCCTGGCCGCGGTGGTGGAATACGGTAAGGGGTTTCCGGGCGGGATCTTCGCCAATGTGGCAAAGACCATGCGCGAAGAGCTTCTGGTCTGTCTCTACCGTGAGCTGGATCGGGGCGGGGATTGCAAGGGGCTGGTCCGGCTCGCCCTGGACAATCAGGGCTACCTTGCCCAGTGTGCCCTCGACCGGAGTTTCATACCGCGTATCTCCAGGTGCTTCCAGGCCCTGGGGATGGTCCGGGAAGAACTGGACCTGTTTTCGTCCCTGGTCGAGACGGAGTGGCCCGGCGAAAACACCAGATTCCTCTACTACCGCATCATCGAGAACTCCTGGACGCTCGGCGAATTACCCATGACCGAAGCCGCGGCCAAGGTCTTCCTGGCCAGATTCCCGGCCGACGGATTGGCCGGCCGGGTCCGGGACCGGCTCGGCTGGCTCCAGTACCGGAACGGCGACATGGCCGCGGTCTCCGCCACGCTCGCTCCCATCCTTGTCCGCAAGGAGGGCTCCTCCTCACCGGAAAGCTACTACTACCTGGGCAAGGCATGCGAGCGGCAACGGGACCCGCAACGGGCTGAACGGTCCATGGAGATCTACCTTGAAAGAATCGGAAGCGCCGCCGATACGACCCTGGCGGCGGACGCCAGGATGGTCCTTGCCTCCGGCAGGCTGGCGCGCAGGGACAGGCCGGGGGCGCTGGCTGTCTTTCGCAAGGGGTTCGAGGTGTCGACCGGCGAGCGCCGGGAGATGTTCCTCTATAAGATGGGCGAGGTGGAGATGCTGGACGGGAAATACGCCGACGCCAGGGCCTGCTGGGAACGGCTCGTCAAGGAGGGGCGCGACCCGGTCTGGAGAAGCCTGGCCGTCCAGGCGCTGGTCGACCAGTCCTGGCAGGGCCGGCTGGAGATGGAGCGTCCGTCAAAATAATGTCTCCTGTCAAAAAACAGCGGGATCGTCAATGGCCCGTCTCAACGCCTGATACCGTATCTCATTGAAATAACACATGATAATCGCTGGTACGGGTTTTGCTCATCCCATTGCAGCACCACGACACCAGTGCAAACGGAGGCATCCATGGCAATCGATGAACTCTTCGGCGCAACGATTAACCTGGTCGCCAGAAATCTGGATCTGAGGGCGCAAAATCACCTGTATATCGCCGCGAACATCTCCAACACCGAGACGCCGGGCTATGTCCCAAAGTCCCTCTCCTTCGAGCAGGAGCTCAAGGGCGCCCTGCAGGACGGGAGAGGAGTGAAGGTTGCCTCCCCCAACCCGCGCCACATCCCCCTCAGGGGGAGTGCGGACAGGCTGGACGAGGTGCAGGGTACCCTGGAGGAGACCCCGGCCAGCGGCATGGGGAGGGACGGGAACGGGGTCGATCTGGAGCGGGAAATGGGACGGATGGCCGAAAACCAGATCCTGTTCAACGCCTCGGTCCAGGTTCTGTCAAAGAAATTCGAAGGCCTCAAATATGCGGTGCGGGGGGGTAACTAAATGGACTTCTTCTCAGCGATGGACCTGAGCGCGTCGGCGCTCAAGGCGGAGAGGACGCGGATAAACCTTATTTCCGCCAACCTGGCCAACGTCAATTCCACCAGGACCGCCGATGGGGGGCCGTACAAGCGCAAGGACGCGGTCTTCGCCGCTGCCCCGCCGGCTCCCGGGTTCGGTGAGACGCTCAGCCGGTTCAGCGGCAATCGACCGGCCGGCGTCGAGGTGACGCAGATTGTGGAGGACAACTCGCCGCCCCGCCTCCAGTACGACCCGAGGCACCCGGATGCGAACGCCGAGGGTTTCGTGGCGCTGCCGAACATCAACGTGGTGGAGGAGATGGCCGACATGGTCATCGCCACCCGGGCCTACGAGGCGAACATCACCGCTGCCCAGGCGGCCAAGTCCATGGCACTGAAGACGCTGGAGCTGGGCAGGTAGCCGATTTCTGCCCGGAAAGGGTGCTTTTCCGCCCTGGCTGTGTCAATCCGCGGGCTTGCTTGTGCGGCGTACTACGTGTACGCCTCCGCGCAACCCCTTGATTTCCTTGCCAGGACAAAAAATCCCCGCTTTCCGAATCAGAAACCAATAGCTTCTTCTCCGGAGTTTCCGGATGGAATCTGGCTGGTTTATTTGGGCACGGGTCCGGGCCGACTGATTGTTAAATTCTTTCTGCATCATTTCTATTGACGGGAGGAGCAATGGTCATCAAGGGAATAGAGAGCGGCATGGGGGTTTACGGGATTTCCCGTCCGTTTCCCGCCGAGGGGACAGGCGGCACCAAGGGCACCGGTGCCGCGGAAGGGTTTACCAGGGTGCTGGGTGACATGGTCAAACAGGTGAACGACCTGCAGATCCAGGCGGACACGGCCGTGCAGCAACTCGCCACCGGTGAATCCAAGGGCCTCCACGAGGTGATGATAGCCATGGAGAAGTCGAGTATCTCCTTCCAGTTCCTTACCCAGGTCCGGAACAAGGCGGTCGATGCATACCACGAAATCATGAGGATGCAGGTGTAATCCATTATGCCGGAAGCAATCAAAAAACTGATCGAACCGTTTCTCGCCCTCAGCGTGGCCAAACGCTGGATCGTGGGTGGAGTGCTGGGTCTCTCGATCCTCATGTTCACCCTGCTGATCGTGTTCGCCAACCGGACCGAGTACCGTCCCCTGTTCGCCAGGCTGAGCGGCGAGGACGCGGGTGAGATCGTCAGGAAGCTGAAAGAGCAGAAGGTCCCCTATCGCATCGAGGCGGACGGTTCGGCAATCCTGGTCCCGGCCGACAAGGTCTACGAACTCCGCCTCTCGCTCGCCTCGGAAGGGCTTCCCCAGGGGGGTGGGGTAGGTTTCGAGATCTTTGATCGCAAGAATTTCGGCATGACCGAGTTCGTGCAGAAGCTCAACTACCAGCGCGCCCTGCAGGGAGAGCTTTCCCGGACCATATCCCAGCTCACCGGGGTCGAACAGGCGCGGGTGCATCTGGCGATACCCGCGAAGTCGCTCTTCAAGGACGAGGAAAAGGCGCCCAGCGCCTCGGTGGTGCTCAAGATGAAGACGGCCGCCCCCCCGCGGGACAGCGAGGTCCAGGGGATTGTCCACCTGGTGGCTTCGTCCGTGGAGGGGATGGACCCGGACAACGTCAGCGTGCTCGACAGCAGGGGCAAGGTGCTGAGCAGGACCGGCGGCTCGGACCTGAACGGCAAGATGACCTCGACCATGCTCGAAATGCAGCGGAGCTACGAGAAGACCGTTGAGGAGCGGCTGCAGTCGATCCTGGACAAGGCCGTCGGGACCGGCAAATCGGTGGCCAGGGTCAACGCGGTGTTCGATTTCAAGCAGGTGGAGAAGTACGAGGAACGCTACGACCCGGAATCGACCGTTGTCAGGAGCGAGCAGCGGCGCGAGGAAAAGAACGGCGCGACCGCCGGCGCTTCGGGAATCCCCGGCGTACAGTCCAATACCGGCAAGGCAACCCCTCCCGCTGCCGCCCAGCCCCTGAGCCAGGGCTCCAAAAGCGATGAAACCATGAACTACGAGATCAGCCGGAGCACCGCGCGCATCATCGAGCCGGTGGGCACCCTGGCAAAGATCTCGGTCGCCGTGCTGGTGGACGGCAAGACGGAGGGAGCGGCCGGCGACGGCGCCAAGCCCAGATACACCCCGCGAAGCGCCGATGAGCTGCAGAAGATCGAATCCCTGGTCAAGAGCGCGGTCGGCTTCAACACCGAGCGGGGGGACCAGGTGACGGTGGCCAACATCCCGTTCCAGGATGCATACGGCATGGAGGAGGGAACCGGCGAGGCCTGGTGGCAGGCGCCCATTATTGCGGCTCTCTTGAAGAACGCCCTCATCGGGCTCGGCTTCCTGGCGCTGCTGTTTTTCGTAGTCAGGCCGCTCCTGGCGATCCTCAGGCAGTCGAAGAAGACCCCGACCGAAGGATTCTCGCCGCTGGAGGAGGGCGCCGAGCTGCTGGAGAACAAGGAAAAGCTGGCCCTGGCAATGCATACCTCGAACCAGCTGGAACTCATCGAGAAGGTGAAGCAGGACCCGTACCAGACCGCCCAGATACTGCAGAACTGGCTGCAGCATCGGGACTAGTGCAATCCGACACGTCTGATTTACTCCATCCTCCCTGACGGGGGAGAGGGGAACTCCAGGTTGGAACTTAACTCATATGCGACAGGAACTGAACGGGAGCGATAAGGCCGCGATACTCCTCCTCTATCTGGGACCGGAGGCCACCAGCAAGGTCTTCGAGCACATGGAGGACAACGAGATCAAGCGGATCAGCCAGAGCATGGCGCAACTCGGCTACGTCCACCGGAACGTGATTCAGGAGGTGGTCAACGAGTACACGCAGATTACCGATCCGTCGACCGGCATATTTTCCCAGGGGGAGGAATTCGTCCGCAGGATCCTGGAGAAGGCCCTGGGACCGGTAAAGGCCGAGGCCCTGCTCAAGGAGCTGAGCGTGGCCAATTACGGCGACATCACCGACATGCTGGCCAGCATGGACTCCAAGACCATCGCCAACTTCCTCTCACAGGAGCACCCCCAGACCATCGCGGTGATACTGGCCAAGCTGAAGCCGAAGCAGACCAGCGAGATTATCGGATTTCTCCCCCAGGAACTGCAGGCGGACGTGGTCATGCGCATAGCCGACGTGGACCAGGTCTCTCCCGAGATCATCGCGGACATCGAAGAGGTGATGCGGCGCGAGCTGAACTCCATCGGCGGCATCCAGCGCTTCAAGGTGGGGGGCGTGGAGAAAGTGGTGGACATGTTCAACCACTTCGACCGGAGCCGGGAGAAGCAGATCCTGGACAAGCTGGACGTGATAAAGCCGCCGCTGGCCGAGGTGATCCGGAAACACCTGTTCACCTTCGAAGATTTCATCCATCTGGACGACCGGGGCATCCAGGCCATCATGCGGGAGGTCAGCAACGACACCCTGACGCTGGCCATGAAAACCGCCACCGACGAGCTGAAGGACAAGATTTTCAAGAATATCTCCAG
>Ga0228535_1002008_pt1 | contig 23284 bp, 24 predicted proteins | sample SJ1metagenome_FD_168457 | JGI IMG/M metagenome (GOLD analysis project Ga0228535, IMG submission 168457) | Enriched culture of PCE-dechlorinating microbial communities from Ithaca, New York, USA - SJ1 | ecosystem: Engineered > Modeled > Simulated communities (microbial... > Unclassified | place... | reverse complement strand
TTTTTGAAAAGCGTGCGTTACCAATTTCCTTGCTCATTTTTTTGACATGTTTATCATATTCTTCCATTATGACATATCTGCCCATGTATGCCAAGGCTATTAATATGGCAAGTATCGCAAGCATATACTTTATATTTCATGCTGCAGGCGCTATATTCACAAGGCCTGCTATAGGACGTTTAATGGATAAACGCGGTGCTAATATAGTAACTTATCCGGTATTGATAATATTTTCGATAGGAATGTTTATAGTAAGCAGAGCTCAGACGCCGTTTGTTTTACTTTTTGGCGCGTTGCTTATAGGATTCGGATTGGGCAATATGAATTCCATAGGGCAGACAATAGCAATTCAAAACATGCCGTCAAACCGCATAGGAATGGCTACTTCTACATTTTATATTTTTATGGACATGGGGCTTGGAGCAGGACCGTATATACTCGGGCTTTTAATACCCGTTGTCAGTTTCAGAGGAATTTATCTAATCTCATCAATATTACTTGCATTGTGTATAGGCGTTTATTATTTAGTACACGGATTAAAAGAAAGCAGACAGAAAAAATTATCCGCCTGTCAATCAGAGATTTAATATATAAATAATATTGTAAATAAGAGGCGTTGCCTCTTTTTTTATATTCATAATAATAATAAAATTTCATAAATATATAAAGGAACAAACAATATTATATATCGAAAGTCTGTAAACTATATATGTATGATCTTATTTTATTTGCAATTTTGCTTATTCTAATAGCGGCAAGCGTAGCGCTTGTTTTTCTTATATTGTTCGGAGAAAACGCGAAAAAAAATTTGCCTTACAAAAGCTTAGATGAATCTATTGGAAAAGACGAATATAATGAAACCGAGATTACTAAAAATGATATAGAGCTTATGGAAAAATTCCGTAATACTTTTTCTGATGAGGAAATAAAGCGGTTTAAGAGATTGATAAGAAGATAAATAAGAAGTCGAATAAGAAAATATAGAGAGAAAGTATATTTATAATAATAAAAAGTACATATAAATATAATAACCGTCTTATATGGGAGGTTATTATGAAAAGCAAAGACTACTATTACGCTTTAATCGCAATATCAGCGCTTGGAGTAATGAGCCAGACGTTTGAACTTTTTAATGAGCAGATAAACCGTTTATTAATAGCCGGCGGCATTGTCGCGTTGGCTGTTTTTTATTTGTTTGAGCTTAAAAATGTCAGAGAAGAGGGGAAAAAAAAGAAAAGCTATAAGTTTTGGAGATACTTTAATCTCGTTAATCAGGATTTGGCGCCGGAGCAAAAAAGTAAAAAATCAACGCCTTTCGGCACTTCTTATACTTATATTCCTCCGATTGGCATAAGCAGTCAGAGATTTAATAATAAGAAAAGGGAACTGATTGAACATACCAAAGCTGATAATGTTGATATAAATTATGATAAAGGAGATATTATTATCGATTTATATCATCCTAAAGATGCAGATATAAATCATCTAAAATAATTTTTAGCATAAAAATAACGGTGAAAGTCAAGGAAGAAGTGGCATGGATTGCAAAGGCTGAGCCAAATGTTATTTTCACCGTTAAAAGCAAAATTATTATTTAATTATATTATTAGTGTACTTTTATAATATATATAATTTTTATAAATAATTCAAGTATTTTTTTAAAAAATGCTTGAATATAAATTCATAATAATATATTATTATTATAAAATTATTGTAAATAGATAATATATTTATTTAATAACGATAAAATGCATTGTCAAAAGAACATAAGACTAAAATTAAATATTTATTTTCAGACAAAAAAATTAACGGTGAAAAAGTTGCGGAGGATAATCGTTAACAAAGGAAAATGAGGTATTTCATATATTAATATAACCGATTATTTAATTCTCACCGTTAAATAGAATATCAATATAACATAATAGTTGTATTTTTACAATATACAATTTATATTTTATTTGCATAAAATATAAATTATGAAAAAAATCGACAAAGTATAAATATAAAAAATTATAACAACTACTACACTCGTTTATAAATATAGCCGGCTTACAATATGATTTCTCTGCCTAGGGATCATAATATATAAGCCGGCTATATTTATAAACACATTATTTTATTCTATGTGATTTATTTATAATTTTGCAGATTAACTTAATGCATATAAGCAAATTTAACACAAATAAGCTTGCGCCTCTTTTTATATGTGTTATATTGATATAAATTATTGCATATAATTTTTAAATATAAAAGTAAATCAAATTTTATTGATTAAATATATTAAGCAAATTAATACAAGATATAAAACCCCAACATAAGGAGAAAAGAAAATGGAAAGCGCTTTGGGGTGGATAAATTTACAATTATCTGAAATATCAGGCATAAGAAACAGCAGTATAACTTTGGCATTTGACAAAAATGACAATCTTTATGCCGCTTATGCCGACGGGGCGGAAATGTCAAAATCAACAGTAATGAAATACGATGGAACAGTATGGGAAGTTGTAGGCAATAAAGGGTTCTCTGATGGTTTTGTTTTGAACATTTCGCTTGCTTGCGATAAATACGATATTCCTTATGTTGCATATTTTGATTCGGCTGATTTCGGCAAAGCGGCGGTAATGAGATTTATTGAAAATAAATGGCAGCATTTCGGAGGAAAAGGCATATCTTTGGGAAGAACAGTAAGTTCATCAATTGCCATTGATGCAAATTCCAATATTTATATTGCATATGGGGATCAATCTTATTCAAACCGTGCAATTGTTAAAAAATTTAACGGTACAGAATGGGAAATGGTTGGGGGCAGACCCGTATCGGACAACGGCGCTTATAATATATCAGCAGCATTAAACAAAAATAATACTTTATATATAGCTTACGGAGAATATGAACCGGGAAGAAAAACAAGCCGTGCGATTTTGAAGAAGTTTAACGGATCAGATTGGCAATTGATAGGCAGTACTGACTTGTGCGAATACTATATAAATGATATATCATTAGCTTTTAATTCGGACGGGGATCCTTATTTAGCTTTTTCTGACGGCTTATATGAAGAAAAAATAACTGTTATAAAGTTTAATAATACAGAAAAAGAAATTTTGGGGATGCGCGGTTTTACAAGCGGCAAGGCATATTATATTTCTTTGGCAATTGATAAAGATGATACAGTTTATATAGCTTACAGCGATTTATGTAATAATAAAAAAGCAACTGTTATGAAATACAATAAAAAAGACTGGGAAACTATAGGAGATAAGTCTGTAACAGAATGTGAAGCGCGATATACTTCTATTGCAACAGACAGTAAGGGAGAAGCATATATTGCGTATATAAATTGCTCGGATCATGAAAAAGCTGAAGTATTTAAAATAATTTAATAATTTTAAAAATATTATTAATATAAATATATTTATTGACAAAACTATTTTTTTTTGCTATTAAAAGATAGAAAATAAAATATGTTAAAATTTAAAACTCAAGCGAACCGGCAAAACATCCGAAAGGCTGTGACGCAAAACTAAAGGGCCTAAAGATAATCTATGGCAGCCAGTTTCCGAAAGGGGTTTTTATAATAAAAGTACAAAAAGTCAAATTTATTATACAGCTTATACTTATGACACGGCAATAGGGCAGTTCGTGTTTTAATGTATAAGAGGGGCAAAGCCCCTCTTTTTTTATGAGATCTTAAATTTGCACCCACCCAAATTCAGCTTATAAGTCTTTGATCTCTGTTAAGCAAGCATTTGTCTTGCTGTAATATATAATATTGATTTTATATTTAAATGTTACTTTATATTTATTAATGATTGATTATGTTTATTTTAAGTAATATAATGTATAAAAATTATTTATTATAAAAGTGAAATATTCGATATAATGTTAAATATAGCTTAAAAGATTTTATAATTATATAATTATCATTTAAAATTAAGCGATATTTAATAAAAATGATTATATATAAGGTCACAATAGTATTACATTTAAGGAAGGCAGGAATAAAAATTAAGGAGTGATAGGTTTTGGGGTTTTCAGGAATTATTATCTTAAATTTATACTCAGCTTCATTGTTAGTTGTTATGATTATCTATACTTTGAGCTACGGAGAAAAAAATAATCCGCAGCAAAAGCTTTTTCTGTATATGCTTCAAATTAATTTTTTATTGCTTGTTTTTGATATTCTAGGAAGATTTGACGGTCACGTTGGGACCATTTATCCGTTTTTAAATAATGTCGGTAATTTTGCTATTTTTCTTATTAATCCTATATTGCCTTCATTATGGCTGATGTACGCTTACAATCAAGCTGATAAAACAAATAAAAATAAAAAAGTTTTGCTTTATTTTATTGCTGTTATATTTGTCATAAATATCATAATCTTAATTGCTTCACAATTTAACGGATGTCTGTATACAATAGATGAAAATAATATATACCACAGAGGTCCGCTGTTTTGGGTTGACAGCGTTATAATGCTTGCTATAGTAATAGTTGCGTACGCAGCCATAATTCAGCAAAGAAAAATTATTGAAAGACAATATTATCACTCGCTCTTATTTTTTGCCGTGCCTCCGTTTGTATGCGTAATATTGCAGATTTATTTATATGGGGTGTCATTAGTATACAATTCAATTGTATTTTCATTATTTATCATATTATTAAATATTCAAAACAGAAGCATTCATATTGATTATTTAACGGGAGTTAATAACAGAAAAAAACTTGATTTTTATTTAAGGGAAAAAATATCATTAAGCACAGATGAAAATACATTTTCATTAATTGTTGTTGATATAAACAATTTTAAAAAGATAAACGATTTATATGGACACGCAGCAGGCGATGACGCGCTGGAAGTATTTGCAAGATTATTAAAAAACTGTCTGCGAACAACTGACTTTATAGCCAGGTACGGAGGGGATGAGTTTGTTATAATCTTAGATGTATCAAATAAAAAAGACCTTTTGTCAGCTATAGAAAGAATAAATTTATATTTTGAGAATTTTAATAAAAATACTTTTAAATCTTACAAGCTGGAAATGAGCATGGGATATGATGTGTATGACATTAAATCCGCAATGACGGCAAATGAGTTTCTAAAGCATGTTGATTTGCGGATGTATAAAAACAAACAAGAAAGTAAGCAAAAAGAAAACTAGTTTTAATCTTACTAAATGCAGTAAACACATATCAATGTTAATAAAAATAAATACTATTGTGACAAACAATTATAAAACCCCTTGCGTAAAGCAAGGGGTTTGGCATTTAAGGCATATAAAGGTTTTTATTTAATTTTTCAATATGAAGATAATTCCTAAACGTTTCCCGTAAAAGTAAGATACAGTAATACTATATTTAATCCTACAATTACGGATGTTATTGCAATTCCCGCTGTCTTAACTATAGGCTTATTGGCGAACTTACCCATAATTTTTTTATTGTTTGTTATAATCAGCATAGGAATAATGGCAAAAGGAAGCGCGAAACTGAGGCTTACCTGGCTTAATAACAGCGCTTTCATCGGGTTTACGCCGATTAGAATAAAAACAGCGCCCGGCAGCATTGTTATAAAGCGTCGCATATTAAGAGGGATTTTATAATCTATAAAACCGTCCATTACAGTTTCTCCCGCCATTGCGCCCACTGCGGACGAGGAAAGTCCGGATGCCAGCAGGGCTATACCAAATGCTCCGCTTGACAGGCTTCCAAGCAAAGGCTCAAGCGATTTGTGCGCAACTTCAATAGAATCAACAGTTAATCCGCTGCTAAAAAACACTGAGGCCGATACTATTACCATTGCCGCGTTCACGATAAACGCGATATTCATGGCTATTACAACGTCTATTTTTTCCATTTTTAAATGGCTCTTTTTTTCTTCATAAGTTGTATGATGATTGCGCGGCTGAACTAATTGGGAGTGCAGGTAAATGACATGAGGCATTACTGTAGCTCCAAGCATACCTGCTGCGATTAATACAGCCTGCCCGCCAGGCAGAGAGGGAATAAGTGTATGCAGCGCAACTTGAGGCCAGTCTGGTTTAGCCAAAAATAGTTCAATTATATAAGCGCCGCATATAACCGCGATGAATATGCTTATAACAATTTCTACAGCTCTCTGGCCGTACTTCTGCAAATAAATTATTGCGTATGTTATTAATGCTATAATTACCACGCCGAACTTAATCGGCACGGCAAACAGAAGATAAAGCCCTAAAACGCCTCCGATAAACTCAGCCATTGTTGTAGCCATTGAAGCAATAATTGCGATAAAGTAAAAAAGTAAGTTTAAGTTTTTAGAAAATACTTTTTTACACATCTGCGGGAGATTATTATTAGTTGCAATGCCAAGTTTTGCGGAAAGAATCTGAAGAAAAATTGCCATAATATTTGACCACAAAATAACCCAAATTAAATTGTAATTAAATATCGAGCCCCCGCTTATATTAGTTGCAAAATTGCCAGGGTCTACATACGCCACACTTACTATAAAAGCGGGACCTAAAAACTTAAATAAATGTTTAATTTTATATAAGAAATTTTTCTTATTACTTTTTTCTCTATAAAGTATAGTATTAGGTTTTATTGCTGCTTCTTTATTCTGCATGAGGCGTACCTTTTTGACATTAGTTTAAAATAACTTTGTTTTAGTTAATTAAAAATCTTAGCCTAAGCTAAGTTCTTTTACAAAATATGAAATTAATTTTATAAATGTTACATATAAAATGATTTTTTTCATAAATTTTTGCATAGATATTAATATCATAAGAACAGGCAGGTTGTTATGGGAAACGATAATTTTCATACTTTTAACGAATATATGAAAAATCTTGACAGCGCTCTTACGGCATCAATGGAAGATTATCTTGAAATGATATTCAGACTTTCTGAAAAAACGGGCTTTACCAGAATACACGAGCTGTCAGCCGCGCTTAACGTTCAGCCGCCTTCGGCTACAAAAATGGTTCAGCGTCTGGGTAAAATGAATTTAATTAAATATGAGAAATACGGTATTATCATTTTAGAAGAAATGGGCAAGGAAATGGGCAAAATTTTAATTAAGCGGCACAATACTATAGAATCGCTTTTGCATATACTTGGAGTAAGCGAAAAAACAATACTTGAAGAAACCGAAAAAGCTGAGCATACGCTTAGCGAAGAGACTATACACTGCATAGAAGAATTTATAGATTTCGCAAAAGGGAATAATGATGTTATTTTAAGATTTAAAGCATACAGGGATTTAAAAAAAGCAAACGGCTCATATCGGACTAAAACTAAGTCAGAGAGGTAATTAAAATAAAAAAACGATTAATATATATTTAATCGCTTTTATAAATCCCGTTGAATTAAATGATAATTAAATCGAAGAACCGCAGTATTGACACTGTGCCGCAGAACCCATTTGTTTTGTGTTCATAGCGCCGCAGCTTTTGCACTGTACCACTTCGGGGTTTTCAATTTCCTGCTCTTCATCAGATGTATCGAAGCTTAGTCCGGCAATAACAATTTCATTGTTTTCTTTGTCAATGTAAGCATTGATAAAATATTTTTTATCTATCATTTTCTGCAAGTCATTTCTTACAAAGTCTATAGATTGGTTTAATTTTAATGCAATCAAGTCTATAGAAGTTATACGCTCAGTAGATATTATACGCACATAAGTTCTGAAACGTTTTAACCGTTTCTTAATTTTCCATCCCGGTATAATAAATAACAAACTTATTCCCGCAAATATAATTAATAATACGAATAGCACTATAAAGTCATGATCTATATTTGGGTCAGATATCGTTGTAATAAATCCGATTATGTAAAAAATTATAATTATGTACCCGATAATGCTTAAAAGTTTGCCCCAAAGTGTCGCTGCCGTGACTTTGGCCTTTGAAGTCATTTAAAAGCCCCCTCTGTTTGCCTCTGCCAATTCTGTTTTTCTGACAGCAAGTAAAGCTTTTATTTCTGTAAGCAAATCACTTATTGAACTTTTTTCGGCGTTTGAATTTAATTCTTCCTCAAGTTTTACAATATTGTTTAATATTTTCTCATCTGTTGATAATGCAGCTGTTTTATCGGAAAATTTAATATTTTCATATATTTCACTTAATTGAGTTTCATATTGTTTGTATTTTTCATTTAGCATAAGAGTGTAAATTTTGTTTTCGCATGTTTGTATAAGCGCACGCGTTTGTTTTATTCTTCGTTCCGTGCTGTTTATCCTGTTTGAGAATATAGCTACAAATAAATAAATAATGCATATAACGGCAAATACAATTACTTCCAAGAGTACGAAAGAACCGACATGATTTTTAAACATGCCGGATATCAGACATAATATTGCAGTAGCAATGAAGTATACCGCAGATAAATAGGACGAGACCGAAATTATAAAAACGCTGTTTGTTCGCATTGAATTTATTTTAAGCGTGCATGACTGTACGAATAATAAAACTTCAGAAAAAAGCACAAAACCAAGGCCAATATAATTAACGTTAGATTTCTCAAAATCAAAAAGAAAAAACATGCAAAGGGTAATTACTATTAACAATAAATCTATTATACCTATAAGCATTAAATTTATATTTTTTTTCATATATTTTCTCCTTATAGTTTAATTCCGCATTCGGGGCAGAACTTAGGTGATCCTTCAATTACACATCCGCAGCCGGCGCATTTTTTTACAAGAGGCTCACCGCATTCGATGCAGAATTTAGTTGAGGGTTTATTTGAAGCGCCGCATTTTGGACATATTTTCGGCGCGGCTTTTCCGCATTCGGGGCATTTATCGGCATCTTTAGGCATATCCGCTCCGCAGTATATGCATGGGTTATACGGTGTTCCGCAATCCGGACAAAACTTTGCTTTTTTTGGAAACTCGCATCCGCAAGCGCTGCATTTTACGCTGTCCGATTTGTCTGGTTTATCTGCTTTCTGAGCTTCTGCGCGAGTATCTTTGCCGCATTTAGGGCAGAATCTGCTGTTTGCATCAATTTGGCTATTGCAGGAAAGGCAAATTTTCATATCTTTCGTATTTATAACTTCACTCAGTCCGCCCATTTGGTTTCCGAATGCTCCGCCTATTCCTACGCCCATTCCAAGCCCTAATCCCGCTCCCATTAGCCCTGCCTGGCCAGAACTGGGGTTTTTTGCCGCGCCTTCAAGAGTATCAAAAGAACGCTGCTGAGTATAACTGTAACCGACTATATCCATTTCTGCTTTTTTTGCAAGAGCTTCTTTTAATTTTTTAACAGCCGCATCGTCTTCGGGTACATTAATGTCATTAACAAAAAAGTTTACAAGTTTAATGCCGTAGTCCTCAAAAACAGGGTTCATTTTTTTATTTAAGAATTCGGACAGTTCTTCAAGATATGCGTTAATTTCTAGTATGCTTATTTGCTTTTTAATAAGATAGCTCGAAATAGCGTCCTTAACTTTCGTTAAGTAAAGCCCTCTGAAATATTGCACAATGTTTTCTTTGTCAAAAGATGATAAAGTGCCTACAAGTTTTATTAAAAACTTCCTTGAATCAAGTATTTGTATACCGAATTGCCCGAAAGATCGTACAGGTATAAATACTTTATATTTTGGATCCTGTAATTGTATGGGTGACGCAGTTCCCCATTTTATATCAAGAGAATATACCTTGTTTATAAACCATACCTCTGCGGCAAACGGCGAACGGCCGCCGAACGGCAGATTAATTATTTTGTTTAATAACGGAATATTTGACGTTTCAAGCGTATGCCTTCCTGCTGCAAATAAATCCAAAGCCTGACCGCCCTTAAACAATATAGCTTCCTGAGATTCATTAACAATAAGCTGAGTCCACGTACCAAGCTCTTCGCTTGGATATTTCCAAACAAAAACATCCGGACTTCCGTTATATTTTACAACTTCAATAACAGCCATAATAAAATACCTCTATAAATAAAATTAAGCGTTAAAATAATATAACGCCTTTGATTGTGTAATTTTTTTAAATTGTTAAAAAGGCATTACGTAATCAGATATTAATCTTTGATATGATAAATAATTATTTCATATCGCGCCTTTCTATAATATCTTGTAATATTATACCAAATAAAAAATTTTTTTGTCAATAAAATTAGAATAATGTATAAATCAATTAACATAATTGTAAAAATAAATGAATGTTTCAATAAAATTTATTAAATATAATCATATGTTATGAATATTATTAAAATAAATCTTATTAAAATAAAAAATAAAGCCTTTCAAAGCTTTATCTTTTAATAAAAATAATATATTTTATGTTGTTACGTTTGGCTGTATTGCGCGAATGCTTTCCGCCAGCTTTGTTAATTCCTTTTGAGTATACGGGCGGTGTTCTATGAGGGTTTTATCCTGCGGCATATACAGTGCGGGTTTTTTATATCGGTTTAGAACGTATCTTGGAAGCAGCGGCAGTTCTGTTGCCATATTCATCAAATCTTCTTTGGTAAGATGCGGAAATACTGTTGTGCGCACTTCAAAATCAACACCGCTTTTTATAAGAAGTGAAATTGTTTTTAAAGTATCATCCGCGTTCGCGTTTTTTCCGCAAATGTCTTTATATTTATCTTTCGGAGCTTTATAATCAACCGCGTAATAGTCGCATATTTCTTCTTGTAAAATTTGTTTTATTATATCCGGCGATGAGCCGTTTGTATCCAGTTTTACTTTATAGCCGATATTTTTAATTTGTTTTATAAACGTCAGCAAATCTTCATGCAATGTGGGCTCTCCGCCTGAAATCACTACTCCGTCAATCATACCTTTTCGTTTTTGTAAAAAATTAAAGATAGTCTGAGTATCGATATTTTCATAATTGTCCTGCAGTAATTGTCTGTTGTGGCAGTAAAAACAATTAAAATTACATCCCGGTAAAAATAATACGCTTGATATACAGCCCGGAAAATCAACTAATGAATTTTTTACAAATCCGGCGATAACCATAATAATTATCCCCTGAGTACATATTTTTTTCTTTGCGCGTATTCTTCACGTTTTCCCGTATTGAAGTTATTGACAGGGCGCAAGTAACCCACAACCCTGCTCCACACTTCCGCGGGCTGCCCGCAAACGGGGCATTTTGGATGCTCTCCTGCGATGTATCCGTGATTGTTGCAAATGGAAAACGTAGGCGTAAGCGAAATATAAGGAAGCTTATAATTTGTAAATGCTTTTTTAATAAGTTTTTTTGCTGCTTCACGTTCTTTTATTTCTTCTCCCAAGTACAGGTGCAAGACTGTTCCGCCTGTATACAGCGACTGGAGCTCATCCTGAAGATCGAGCGTTTCAAATATATCATCCGTAAATCCTACCGGAAGCTGAGATGAATTTGTGTAATACGGCACAGTCTCTCCGGCTGTTATTATATCGGCATAACGTTCTTTGTCTTTTTTTGCAAGTCTGTAGCTTGTTCCTTCTGCGGGGGTTGCTTCTAAATTATAATAGTTTCCTGTTTCATCCTGTATGTCTTTAATCACATTGCGCATATAATTAAGAGTTTCAACGGCAAACTGCTGACCTTCTTGTGTTGTGAGATCAAATTCCTGTCCAAGCAAATTTTGGCAGGCTTCGTTCATTCCAATAAGACCTATAGTATTGAAATGATTGTACCAGTAAAAACCTGTTTTTTCTTTTACGTCTTTTAAGTAATTGGCTGAATACGGGTACAAGCCTTTTGATGTTTGCTCCTCAATTATCTTACGCTTTATTTCCAGGCTGTTTTTGGATATGTTCATTTGCTGCCACAGTCTTATATAAAACTCTGATTTAGTTTTAGACAAATAAGCAAGTCTGGGCAAATTTATGGTTACAACTCCGATAGAGCCCGTAAGAGGGTTTGAGCCGAATAGTCCGCCGCCTCTTTTTCGCAGCTGCGCCGTATCAAGCCGAAGTCTGCAGCACATTGAAAGAGCGTCTTCTGGCGAGAGGTCTGAATTTACATAATTTGAAAAATAAGGTATTCCATATTTGCACGTAATATCCATAAATTTTTCGACTACAGAACTTTCCCAGTCAAAATTTTTAGTGACGTTAATCGTGGGAATAGGGAATGTGAAGACTCTTCCTTTGCTGTCGCCTTCCGTCATGACATCGCAGAAAGCGGTGTTTAACATGTTCATTTCTACCTGAAAATCACCGTAAGTCTCCTTCATTATTTTGCCGCCTATAATTACATTTTCATTTTTAAGCGTACTTGGAACAATAATATCAAATGTCAGATTAGAAAAAGGACATTGGAAACCGACTCTTGTAGGAACATTTAAATTGAAAATAAATTCCTGCAGAGCTTGTTTAACCGTTTTATAATCCAGATTATCGTAGTGTATAAAAGGCGCGCAATAAGTGTCGAATGATGACCACGCCTGTGCGCCCGCGCTTTCGCCTTGAGTTGTGAAAGTTGAATTGACAATCTGACCTAAGAACGAACGCAGATGTTTGGGCGGTTTTGACTCCACTTTGCCCGGCACGCCTCCGAAACCGTTCATTAAAATTTGTTTTAAATCCCATCCCGCGCAGTACGGGCCGAAAAAACCCAAATCATGGATATGAATTTCTCCGCTTAAATGAGCATTTCTTATTTCATCGGGATAAATTTCGTGAAGCCAATAGTTTTTTGTAAATGCTTCCCGAATATAATTGTTAAGCCCGTTTATAGATTTTTGAGTATTTGCGTTTTCGTTTATCTGCCAGTCCATATCGTTTAAATATTCGGTAAACATATTAATTGTCGCGCCGATAAGGGCGTTGGACTCGCGCGCCGAACGCCTTTTTTCACGGTATAAAATAAATGCCTTTGCGGTTTTCGCGTGTCCGTTTTCTATAAGGACTTTTTCTACTATATCTTGTATGCCTTCAACTTCGGCAATGCCGTCGGGATACGTGAGTTCCGCTATTCTTACAACTTCATTTGCAAGCTTTTCGGCTGTAGTAAAATCATTTCCGCCCACAGCGTTAGCTGCCTTAAATATTGCTAATACTATTTTTTCTTTTTTAAAAGCAACATAAGTACGATCTCTTTTTATAATTTGGTTTAACATAACACATTGCCTGCCTTATTAAATATTTAGAAAATAAACATCGCTTAGTACACAATATATAGCGAAATAATTGCGAAATAATACTATATATATTATATGTTTATATGTAAATGTTGTCAATATAAATATAAAAAAACAAGCGGGTATAAGCGCTTGCTTTTTATTATCTCTAAATGAAATTTACTTCTTTTTTCTTGGAATTTTTATAAGATAATGCGTTCCCCCTATATATAATCCCATAATTGAAACATAGTCAAATGCGTTTTGAATTGGAAGTTTTTTTGATACGAGTGTCTCAGTTTCAGCATTTTCATCGTTGTTATCCGCAGTATTGACGTTGTCTTCATCTTCGGATGTCTCACGTAAACGGCGGTTTCCTTTTCCATGGTAGTAATTTTCAGTACTATCTTCATCTTTGTCGTTTTCGTCAGTTGTGATATTATCAGATTCTAAAGGCGATGAAGAGCTGCCGTATTGCGAGTAATATTCTGCGGTTGCTTCTTGCGCTAATACTTCGCCTTTTGAACACAGCGGATTGCTTAACGGACAATGTTCAGGGCAGAGTGTGCAAAATAAACTTGATAAATACTCGTTTAAAGTGGTTGTGTCTGAAGCGGAAACGTCATATGCAGTTGTATTTTGAGAAGGCACATCTATCGAATTATCATTTAAAAGCGAGATATCTTCAAGTCCTGCAGTAGAGGCTCCCAGTACTGAAGATGCATTGCTATTTATTGGTTGCGAAATAACGCTTAGTACATTTTGATTATAAGAGCTTTGTATGCCCAAAAACATTATCGCGACTGCTGTGATACGTGACAATATTGTTCGTGCGCGGTTTGCGTTTTTTAAATGTAGTTTATCTTTTATTATGCTAATTATACAGGACCAATGCAGACCTATGTGTATTGATATTAAAATCAGACCAATATATGCACTGCTGTGATGTATAGCACTTACTAAATAAGTATTTGATAATGTAAAATACGAGCTAAATAACTCCTGTGAGATTAAAATGCCGGTTCCTGCAACAACAATAAAATCAATAAAAAGCAATATGTCAAGGATTAACATGCTCTTTGATCGTATTGGAATTTTTTTAAATTTTTTAATTAAGCAAGATAATGTATTAATGTTAATCAATTTATGAAATATGAAAAGCAAAAATACTCCTATGCCAAGCAATTCATGCCACAATATACCGGTAATTGTTATTTTCATTAAAACAACCAGAACTGCGGTCATTAATATATCTAATATAATTTTATATAAATTCTTATTCTTTTTCATTAAACTACTCCATTTTTATGATTAGTTTTAATATATTTAAAAAATGTGAACGATTTATGAAGAAGAATTGAATTTTAAGTTTTTTATTTATTATTGACACAAGATTAAATATGCTATAAAATAAATAACGCTACGAAAGCAAATTCTGTCAGTAGATAGAAAAATTATAAAAAAATTATTTAAATTGTATTTAATCATGAAGATAAATTCCGAAAGAATTCGGATATATTTCATGATTTTTTGTTTTTTATTGGAGGTATTTAAATGACAAAAATAAAAAAATTAGTTTATGCGGCATTATGCATAGCACTCGGAGTGGTTTTGCCTATAGCCTTTCATTCAATACCAAATGCGGGCAGTATTTTTCTTCCGATGCATATTCCCGTATTGCTTTGCGGTCTTATTTGCGGCTGGGAGTACGGTTTAATATGCGGCGCTGTAACGCCGATATTATCAAGTTTAATAACTGGTATGCCGCCTATGGCTTATGTGCCGAGTATGACAATTGAATTAGCAGTATACGGTTACGTTGCAGGTCTATTAATAAATATAATAAAAACTAAAAATACAAGCGTAAATATTTATATTTCATTAATATTTGCAATGTTTGCCGGAAGACTTGCTGGGGGTATAGTTAAAGCGTTCATATTTAGTTCGGGCAGTTACTCAATGCAAATATGGATTACAAGTTCTTTTATAACCGCTCTGCCCGGAATAATTATACAGTTAATATTAATACCGATTTTAGTAATTGCGCTTAAGAAGGCAAAACTCGTAGAGCAATTAGGTTAAGTGAAATTTTAAACAGAAAACAGGATGGAATATCCTGTTTTTTTATTGCCGTTTATTTAAATAGAATGTTTTGTTTTTATTTAGTAATAATAATAAAAAATTTAAATTAAGCGGTGAACAAATTGGAGAATAAACCTAAAGGGCTTACGGCGTGGAATCTTACTACAATGGCATTAGGCTGCGTAATAGGAGCTTCGTTTTTTCTGGGCTCGTCTGTTGCGATATCATCCGCCGGACCGTCAATTATTATTTCCTATATACTTGGCGGAGGGCTTGTATATTTAATACTTTTTGCGCTGTCTGAAATGACGGTTGCAAGTACTAAAGTAGGTTCATTCAGAGCTTTTGCGGCACAGCAATTCGGTCAGGGTACTGGATTTGTTGTGGGGTGGATTTATTGGACAGGCATGGTGCTGGCGATGTCAAGCGAGGCAACAGCTATCGCAATTTTAGTGCGCCAATGGTATCCAGTATCAATCGGTCTGCTTGCAAGCATAATAATAGTCATAGTAACACTTCTCAATCTTCTGGGAGCGCACAGACTAAGTAAAATAGAAAGTGTTTTTGCGGGGTTGAAATTTTTTACAATAGTATTTTTTATTGTTATGGCTATCCTGCTTATTTTCGGAATTATAATCAATACTCCCATAGGGCTTGGGGAATTACTTAATGAGCCCTTTATGCCAAGGGGCATAAAAGGAATAGCCGGGAGCATGCTAATTGTAATTTTTTCTTATGCCGGATTTGAAATAATAGGGCTTGCCGCATCGGAAGCTGAAAAACCCAAAGAAACAATACCGAGAGCCATTACTTATACCGTGCTGCTGCTTGTAGGCACATATATACTTTACGTCGCTGTTCTGCTTCCGCTTGTTCCGACGGCGGAACTTAATGAAAATATAAGTCCTATTGTCGCATCGCTTAGCAGATGGGGAATTAATTGGATGGGCACAGTCATTAACATTGTTTTGATATCGGCAATTTTTTCTACAATGCTGGCATCGGTTTTTGGGCTGGGAAGAATGATGCGATCGCTTTCTTATGAAGGTTATACTCCGAAGTTTTGTTTAGATAACACTGATGTGCCATATAGGGGAATATTGTTTTCGGGAGTTGCAATGCTTGCAGGGCTCGGCTTGGGTTCCCTTTTTCCGCGGGTATATTTATTCTTAATAAGTTCCGGAGGTTTTTCCATTCTGTTTTCTTATCTTATAATAGTAGCGACTCATATGAAATTCCGCAAAAAAAACGGCTGCCCGCCTGACGGCAAATGCCAAATGCCCGGCTACCCCGTTACTTCGTGGATTGCGCTTGTAAGCATTATTGCGATAATTTTAAGTATGCCGTTAATAAAAGGGCAGGGTACAGGGTTGTTTGTGGGACTGGGTTTGCTTGTTTTATTTATACTGATATATCATTTAGTAAAAAAAAGAAGAAATAAAAAAGCAAAATAATAAATACTTTTTTATAAGTTATTTCTTGTTATTTTATGATAATTGATAATTAATCTTGACAAATTAAAACAAATCTGATACAAATATATTTAATCGTAATATAAGCCTTTTCATTAAGACTTCCACGATAATGGCAAAACAGTCGAAAGGCTGTGACGCAAAACTAAAGGGCCTAAAGTATACTATGGCAGCCAGTTACCGAAAGGGGGTTATTTTTTATCTAAATGATTCGCGTTATATTATAATATGATTATACGTATCTTAGAAAAAAATGACTTTCACACCTTGTCTAATTTAAGGCGGTGCGCTTAATTCCCTCGAAATTTGTTAATTGCATCGCCTCGTATTAGACAAAAAATATCAATGAAATTATATAAAAAAGGAGCTTTACGCTCCTTTTAGTAGTTTTTATTATTTCTTTGTTGTTTTTTTACTCGTCTGCAGCTTGGGCATCTAACCGGATTATTTTCAAATCCTTTTTCTTTATAAAATGCTTGTTCGCTTTCGGTGAACACAAAGCTCGTTCCGCAATCTTTGCATTTAATATTTTTATCCGCCATACTATCCTCCTTTATTTATTTTTGTTCTCTGGTTCTTATTCTCTTTTATTTAATAAATAAAGGATTACAGACTTAAGAACATTTACTGCGGCAAAACAGTTTTTAAATATTATATCTTTAAATAAAAATATCATTCAGCAAGAGTATATTGAAGGTATAAAATTATTAACTTATTTGCCGTTACAATAAAATATATGAATATATTGCCTGATTTATGAAATAAAAATCAGACAAGTTTTACATAAACAGGAGTAGGATTTGAGATAATATCGCCAACAGGGCATCGGTATTCTAAGTTTTCAAGCCACGTTTTTTTAGTTTCCTCATCTGCGTCAATATCGGGGCATATTTGCACGCTTACTTCTTTCAGGCCTGCCCTTGTTTCTGTTTTTTCGCCTGTAAGTCTTGATATATCGATTATTGCATCTATATTTATTTCTATGCCTTTAAGCTCAATTCCCATGTCCCTTGCAACCCTGTAACCCACTCCGTTCATGCAGCCTGCAAGCGCCGCAAGAACATACTCAACAGGGCTTATGTGGTTTTCGCTTCCGTGATAAAAATCAACTTTCATTCCGCGTACATCAACCTTAGTTGTTGCGGGTCCCTTGTTTATTGAAGAAATTGTAATTTTTGATTCAGCCATAGTACACCTCTAATCTAAAATTTCCAGCCAGTATCCGTCCGGATCTGAAATAAAATATAAATTCATGTCATGATTTTCATAACATATGCATCCCATTTTTTTATGTTTTTCATAAGCGGCCTTTTTGTCAGCAACTTTAAATGCTATATGGAATTCGTTATCGCCTAAGTTATATGGTACTTTTTTATCTTTAAGCCAAGTCAATTCAAGCTTATGCGAGCTTGTGCCGTCTGAAAGATAAACAATAATAAAATTTTCGCCGGAACCTTCAATGCGTCTCGACTCAGATAAATCTAAAGCTTCGTTATAGAAGTTAATACTTTTATCAAGATCAAACACATTGATATTGGTATGAAGAAATTGCGCCATATAGTTTACTCCTTTAAATTATTTTATCTTATTATAAATCATTAAAGGGAATATATAATATTTTTTTGTAAAAATTAAATAATATCATACGAATAATATGTACGCGAAATGAATACAAATTAATTGACTTTGCTAAATAAAAGTACTAAAATGAGGTAAATATTAATAAAAAATACTAAAATAAGTACAAAGAAGGTGACAGATGTGCGTGTAATGCATACAAAACTTCCCGAATTCATCGATAAGATGAAACAGGCGGTAAAAAAGAATATACCGCAAAAAAGTATTACCATAAACGGCCTTGAAAATCTTAAAAGCGCAAAAATGCAGTCTTTAAGAACGGGGCGTATTGAAAGCGCCGTAGAAGAAATAGCTAAGAAACAAAATGTCGACAAAGTTGAGCTTATAATAATACCGAGAGTGCCCGAAACCATGCACACGGTAATAGTAAAAGGAATAGATAAAGACGGCAATTGCGACAGCGCAATTTTAGAAGTAATAAACATACTGCACCAAACCGAAGAAGCGTATACATCGGGATGCAAAATCATAGACGACAGACGACCTCAGATTGGCCGCCATTAACTATTTAAGGAGTGAAAAAAATGGCTGATTTAAAATACAGATTAATACCATGCGGAAAAGCGAACAATATTCACGTACCTATAAACATTGTACTGATTGATTCAAAAGATATTGCAGCGTGCAAAATAAACGATATGGATGCCATGAAAGCTGTAGCAAAAGAGATAGGCGAACCGACAGGTATAAGCATATTCGACATGGACTCGGTAACTACGACAAGCGACGGCATAATGATACCTGGAGCGATTATAAAAATGGCGGCGGCGGATAACGGGAAAATTAACCCTGATTTCGGTATACTGCCCATGGCGGAGATTACTTACAGCGAAGAAATAATAAAAGAAGAACCTCATCTTAAACAATGGGATATAAATTATAAAGGAAGGAAGCTTTTTAGAGGGCCTAATCCTAAAGAAAAAATTATTCCCGTGCATAACGTGGTAATAACGGGAAGAGCGTCAAATAATAACTCGGCAACAGAAATGATGAATATTGCCACAATGGAAGAAATCCTTCTGCCTATTTTAGGGCAGATTCAGATAATGACCGGCGGTGATATTGTTACTGGATATACGGGCGAGGTAATTTCGGTTGGCATTGGCATGACGGTAAAAGAATTGTACGGAAGAGTTTTCCCGACGCGTCAGTTCGGAGCGGGTGACACAGCTCACGGTTCGGGCATTTACGCCAAAACTTTAAAAAAGAGCATACCCTGCATAGTGGCAGATAAATCAATACTTGCAAAATATACATTAAAGGCGCTTAAAGCAGGCATGAGAGCGGGTGTGGAAATAGGATGCAGTCCTGCTGTAATAGCAATATCAAAAGCGTTCGGAGCGGAAGTTGATATTGATAAAATAACGCCGAAAGCTTTGGAAGAACTGCAAAGCATAGGATTTACAAAAGAGTATATAGAAAAGAAAATTGAAATATTATCAGAAGAAGAGATAATTAAAAGAGCAGATGAGATCATCCCGGGCGTAGAGAGCGCGAGCAAAATAAAATCAACTGAAATAGTGCAGATAAAAACTCTTAAAGTAAATTAATTTATGGATAAAACAAACAGCAGCGATTACAAAATTATTGCTTATGCCGATAAGACAATATTAAAGATAACTAACATCAGCATAAAAGGGCTGAACACCAAAGAGCTTGAATACGACCTGATGGAAAAACTAAATACCATAGTGCGTATTATAGGCGTTACGGGCGAAAATATCGAAATGGATATCTATAATTTAAGCCCTGAAGATGTGCTGAGAGACGCACAGGGTATCATAAAAGCGGTATCGCTTACAGAAGGCATCAAAGCGGAAAACGTAATGAATTTATCGGCAGAAAAAGCGGTGCAGGTTGATATTGATAATATTGATATAGTAAAAAATATTTCCTGCGCCCGTGAAAGGTGGCAGAGCTATGAACGCGGCAATAATACCGACAGGGACTGAAATACTTGCAGGCACGGTGCTTGATACATCCAGTCCTTATATAATGCAGAAATTAATTAAATACTTTCCCGATTGCCAAGTAACAAAACTATGTCCTGCTGCTGACGTTCAAGATGTAATTATTAAAAAAATAGATGAATGCGTTAAAAGTCATCCCGATTTGATTATAATCACTGGAGGTTCGGGCGGAGGTCACAGATACAGCTCTTCGCTGGCCTGTGATTATACCCACTCGGCTTTGAGCGAGTATCTTGACAAGTATAACGCAAGCGAGATATACGGAAAAAACGGACACCTATGGTGCAGGTTAGTATGCGGTTTTAAAAACGAATGTCTTGTTATTAATCTTCCGGGACCGTATGAAGAAGCTTCGGCGGCATTTGATGCTTTTTTGGAAGCGTTTGATATGAATGAAATTGATATAGTAAAAATTAATAATCAAATGATAAACGCGGTTTACAGTAAATATCCGGTTAGCGAAGTTTTGTAAAAATGGACGGATTTTACAACAGAATTATCTGCGCAAGCGGAGAAGAGATACTAATAGCAGGGCTGTGCAAAAAAGGAACAGGCAGAACGAACTTTGAAAGATGTTCTGCGTTTATAAATTTAGCATTTAGCAAAAATGATGATGCGTATGATGTTGATTATAAATTAGCCGAAAAAATAAAAGAAACCTTTGATGAATATGCATATGCTGTCGGGGCAAGCGTAAAGGCTGCGCATATAACTCATCAATCAACCGGCGGAGTGATAGGTTCGCCAAAAGAATCGGCAAAAAGCGCAGACGGAGATATAGAGTATATTGGTTATGGATTATATTTGTTATCTCTGCCCGAAGGACCGGGTGTAGCCGCGCAGTGCGAAAAAGAAATAATGGATGATATTTGTTTAATTATAAAAAATACCAAAGCAAGTAAGCTGGAGTGCAGCTTAAAGATAATAAAATACTTAAATAAATGTAATATAAAAAATTATCTTATCGTAAATGACGGAAGCGGCGAGAACAACGCCGCATACGTATTATGCAAAGCAGGTGATGTATATGAATTACCCTCAGATGTATAAAATCAAACAAAAATTCCCAACAGAAAAATTGGAAGATATTACCCGGGAAATCGGTAATCAGTTTGATTCAATTGAATTAAATAAAAAAATAAAAACCGGCGGCAGGTATGCTGTAACCGCAGGAAGCAGAGGAATTTCAAATTTAAATCTTATTGTCAAGTCAGTCTGCGATTACATAAAAAATTGCGGCGCAACACCTTTTATAGTGCCGTCTATGGGCAGCCACGGCGGAGCGACCGGACAAGGTCAGGCAGAGCTGCTTACGCATTTTGGCATCACACAAGATAAAATGGAAGCGGAAATAATATCATCAATGGATGTTGTAACGTTAGGCGCAACAAGCAATGGCGCGCCTGTATATATGGATAAGAACGCATATGAGTCCGATGGAATAATTGTTGTAAACAGAGTAAAACCTCATACGGATTTTACGGGAAATAATGAAAGCGGAATAGTAAAAATGGTTGCCGTAGGGCTTGGCAAGGAAAAAGGCGCATCGGCAATGCATTATTTTGACTTGGCGACTACCATACCGCTTGCTTATGAAATAGCCAGAAAAAACTCGCCAATTTTGGCAGGACTTGCTATAATAGAAAATACAAAGGATGAAACAAGCTTGCTTAAAGCGGTTAAGCCCGAAGAATTTTTAGAACAAGACGCAGAGCTTTTAAAAAGGGCGTATAAAAATGTACCTCGTCTGCCTGCAGATGACATTGACGTATTAATAGTAAAACAAATGGGAAAAGAATTCAGCGGAACAGGCATGGACACAAAGGTAATAGGCAGAATTTATATAGACGGTATAGAAGAGCCTATAGCGCCAAAGATAAAACGCTTAGTAGTTCTTAATCTCAGTGACCATTCAGGCGGTAACGCTTTAGGTATGGGACTTGCGGATATTACCACAAAAACAATGCTTAGCAGAATTGATTTTAATAAAACATTTGCTAATCTGTTTCCGACAACATACTTAAAAAGAGGAAAAACGCCGGTGTTTACGGACACAGACAAGCAGTCATATGAACTGGCGTTAAAAACAGCAGGCAATATAAAACCTGAAAACGCAAAAGTTGTAATAATAGAAAATACGCTTCATCTGGAAGAACTTTATGTATCTTCAGCAGTTTTAGAAGATATAAAAAATAAAGATATAGAAATACTTGAACAAATAAATAATTATTTTGACGAAAAAGGAAATTTAAATATATAAAAAAGAAAGGCCAATATTATGATTACAAATGATCAATTTTTCTTGCAGGGCAATAATGATAAAGCTGTATTGTTAATACATGGCATAACATCGGGAGCGGCGCAGCTTGTACCGATGGCAAGATTTTTAAATGACTACGGCTATAATGTATACGCTGTTAATCTAGCAGGTCACGGCACGTATCCGCAGGATCTGCTTCACACATCCGCCGAAGATTTTATTGCTAAAGCAGAATACGATTATCAGACATTAAAAAAGAATTTCGATACAATATATGTCGGAGGACTTTCGACGGGAGGACTGTTAAGCCTGTACCTCGCAAACAAATTCCCGAGTACCGGCGCGTTTATGTCGGTATCTTCGCCGCTTGATTTAGTGAAAGGCAATTTTATAACGGCAGCTTATCCTGACGATGTAGTATATTTCCACCGTGATATGGCGGGCAAAACAGGGCTGTTTAAGCAATATCATATACATTATGAAGATATAGCAGTAAAAGCTTTTAAAGAGCTCTATCGCTTAATGGATGTAATAAACGCGGACGGTTTCATGAAAGCAATTACCGTTCCCGGTATTGTAATACAGGCGAAAGACGATGCCGTTGCGTGCCCGGGCAGTGCCCAAATTATATACGACAGCATATCATCAAAAGTAAAAGAACTTTATAATCCTGATACGGGAGAACATAATATAATACTTACAGAAGGAAGACATGAGGCGTTCAGACGATGCGCTATGTTCTTAAAGAGTTTGGAATAGGGTAGTTAAAGAAATTATAAACTTTAAAAGCTATGATTTATATCATAGTTTTTTTAT
>Ga0228535_1002006_pt1 | contig 23320 bp, 18 predicted proteins | sample SJ1metagenome_FD_168457 | JGI IMG/M metagenome (GOLD analysis project Ga0228535, IMG submission 168457) | Enriched culture of PCE-dechlorinating microbial communities from Ithaca, New York, USA - SJ1 | ecosystem: Engineered > Modeled > Simulated communities (microbial... > Unclassified | place... | reverse complement strand
ATCCCATAGGTCTTCAGCTAATTTTTCTCCAGGACGGATCCCGGTAAATATTATTTCGATATCTTTCCCTGGTTGTAACCCCGATAATCGGATTAAATCCTCAGCAAGATCTAAAATCCGTACCTGTTGACCCATATTCAAAACAAATACTTCACCACTCTCTCCCATCGCTGCAGCCTGAAGTACAAGATGTACTGCTTCTGGTATGGTCATGAAGTAACGCTTCATATCAGGATGCGTGACTGTAACGGGACCACCACGTGCAATTTGGCGTTTGAATAGCGGCACAACACTACCTCTACTTCCAAGAACATTCCCAAACCGCACGACACTGTATGGCTTTCCTGTCCTCCTGGCTGTATCCAGCACCATCATCTCTGCCATTCTCTTTGTGGCACCCATGACATTTACCGGACGTATTGCTTTATCGGTTGAAATCATTACTAACCGGTTAACACCCGTAGAGTTACAGACCGAGACTACATTTCGGGTACCAAGGACATTGTTTGCTATTGCTTCACATACATTCATTTCCATTAATGGAACGTGTTTATGAGCAGCTGCATGGAATACGATATCCGGTCGTAATTGTGTAAAGATATCGACAAGGCGTGGATAATCACGTATATCTGCAATCACAGGACGTAGAGGTAGTGACGGATAATCTTCTCGCAATTCAATTAAAGCCTCAAAAATGCTGTTTTCACCATGTCCCAGGAGAATTAAAGACGATGGTCCCCAACGTGACACCTGCCTGCAGATTTCACGTCCAATTGAACCACCAGCGCCAGTGACAAGTACTGTTTTCCCGCCCAGTTTCGATCCTACCAGTTCATCATTTATTCGGGTTAGATCTCTGCGTAAAAGGTCTGCAATATCCACATCGCGTAAACGGTTTACGCTAACCTTTCCACCAATCAATTCGTATATGCCCGGCATGGTTCTGAAAGGAACCCCTTTTAACCGGCAGACATCAGCCACGAGTCTAACAACTCGTCCGGGAGCTGAAGGTATCGCAATTACCACTTCATCAATCTGTTGATTATCTAATACTTTAGCAAGGTCATTCAGCACACCAACAACCGGCACACCATAAATCTGATTATTTTGTTTTTCCTTTGCATCATCCAGATATCCAACTGGAATCAGGTTGATTTGTGGATTTTTCTGCATTTCACGAACAACCAATGCACCTGCATCACCAGCGCCAACAATCAACACTTTACGAGCGTTGGGTACTAATCGGGATAAGTTGGTATTTGTTCTATTTTCAGCAAGTAATCTGAAGATAAATCGTAATCCGCCTACTGCAAGAATGGATGCCAGCCAATCAATAATCAATACAGACCGTGGAAATCCCCTGAACAAACCAAGGCTAAAAAGACTGATCATTACTACTGATACTAAAATGGAAGCTGAAGTTACGGCAGCAACAATTAGTTTGAGCTCCTGGACGCTGGCATATATCCAAAGCCTTCTATACAAACCAAACTCAAAATAAATCAGAGGTTTGATGATGAGCGATAGCCCAACCATCCAAAGCATTGAAGGAGTATAGAAGGGAAATACGGTATTTAGTTCCAATCGGACAACATAACTGCCGAGAACTACAGCGAGAATTAAAATTAGATCGCCTAATAAAACAAATCTATTTCTGATAAACGGTTTCGTTTTCACTTACTCATCCAAGCTATTGTCTGTTTAAGTCCGGTTACAAGATCTTCCTTAAGAGAAAAATCTAGCAATTTTCTTGCCAATGAAGGATCGCCGTATGAATCATAAATATCCCCCATGCGAGCATTTTCATGCTTGGGCTCTTTAGAATTCGGAATTAATTGGCGAATAGTGGTAATTAGTTGATTAATGGATGTTGGTTTACCGCTGCAAATATTTATACATAAACCATTAGCTGAATCTAATTTTGCTGCTTGTATATTTGCATTGGCAATATCATTAACAAAAACAAAATCACGAGTCTGGTTTCCATCACCATAAACAGTAATTTCCTGCCCATTAATAGCATTATTGATGATGATTGGGATTACTGCTGCGTAGGGAGATCTTGGATCTTGACGTGGACCAAATACATTAAAATACCGAAGGCAGACCACTGGAAGGTTGAATGAACGTGAATATAGTGAAGCTAATATTTCATCCATCTGTTTAGATGCTCCATACGGAGATAACGGAGCAAGAGCAGCATCTTCAGATATTGGTAAAGTCGTCTGTTCTCCATAGACTGCAGCGCTGGATGATATGACGACTTTTTTTACTTTCATTTCAGCAGCTGTTTGTAAAAGTAAATTCGTTCCGCGGACATTTATATCGAAACAAACATCTGGATTCTTCATTGAATCAGCGACCGAGATATGAGCTGCCAGATGGAAAACCTGTTCAATTCCATCCGTTAAAGATCTCTTTATATCGGCTTGTGATCGTATATCAGCCTGAATGAACTCGATTTTATCCTTAACTCTTGAAAGATGATCCAAGTTACCAGTAGAAAGATTATCGATAACCCTGACAAAGTAACCCAACTCAACTAGTCTATCCACCAGGTGAGAGCCAATAAAACCCGCCCCCCCTGTAACAAGTACTTTCATTTATTGACCTCTCAATCCAATCGCAGCACCAGCGGTTCGTATTATGATGATAATATCCAAAAATAGGTTGCGCCTGCGAATATAATACAGATCATATTCAAGTTTTGTGGCAGTATCTTCCACCGTACCGGCGTATCCAAAATTTACCTGTGCCCAGCCACCTATACCGGGTTTGACCAGCAGGCGTGCACGATAAAATGGAATATTCTTCTGGAGTTCCTCTACCATGCCTGGACGTTCAGGGCGTGGACCAACCAAACTCATTTGTCCCAGTAGAACATTAACAAACTGCGGAATTTCATCCAGATGGCTTTTGCGTAAGAATCTTCCCACGCGGGTAACTCGCGTATCATGCTCCTGTGCAAACCTGGGTTTCCCATCTTTTTCAGATTCAACCACCATGGTTCTGAATTTGATGATATTGTAAGGTTGTCCACCTTTACCAAGACGTTTTTGGTAGTAGAAAATAGGTTTTCCGGTATCCAGAAGTATCGCTATTGATACAAATGGGAAAATCACCAACAGAATTAACACGCCGACTATTCCACCAATAATATCCATAAACCGTTTGGCTAATTCGTAAAATCCGCTGATACGAGCCTGCTCACCAAATCCACGTAGCACCCAGTCAGATTCAAGGTGGAATATCGGAACACGATTGAAAAGCTCCTCGTACACAGATTGCATCGTTGTAATACTTATTCCTTTTTCCTGAGCATCCAGAATAGCCTGGAACATCGCTCCATTCATTTCGCCAGATATGGCAATAACCAGATCTGAAATACTTTCATCATCAATGAGATTCAGTAGTGATGAATGACCACCCAAAACTTTATATCCTAATATCTCTGTTCCAATCTTTTGGGGATCATCATCCACCCAGCCAACAATTTCAAAAGGAGGCGGGGTTAAGGTCTTGATCATTCGAACAAGGGTTAGTCCCGAATTCCCGGCTCCAACCATTAAAACCCTGCGAATAAATGGTTGAGCAGTGAAGATGCGAATATACAATAATCGCCAAAGCAGTGTTAATAAAATGGCTGAAGCAATGAATGCAGCAATCCCTCTGCGGGGTAAAGATTTCGGAGTAGATGTGAAGTAAATTACTAAATAGATACCCAGGCAGATCACAGCTGCAAGTAAGACACCTCGTAAGGTATCTTTCCATCTAGAAGCCCGATGAACATCGTAAATCTCAATAAGGAGTAAGAGCCAGATTATAGGCAGAAAATAAAACCATGGATCAGGTCTGGTTTGTAAGAACTTCCATGAAAATTCGAGCCATTCCTCACCAGTAGTCCAAAAATATAGGGCAAAGAAAAGTGCAAATACCCCGGCTAGTAAATCACCGAGGATCAATAAAGTTAGACGTTCATTTGGTCTAAGACCCCAAAGGGTAGAATGTGTAGTTTTAGATTTCATCCACTCTCTTTGCCTGGCTCACCTTTTCTATGATTTAAGTTCAACAGACTAAATAGAAAGCCAGATCCCCAACTATGATGCATTATTGCTATTGCTAAGGGTACACCCATTATAAATGCCCCATCACGTTTTGATAAGGCAATTTTTAGTGATGCGCTGACCAAGATTAAAGAATACAACCCGATTATGCCAAGAAAAATCCAGAAGAAGAACTGATCAGCTAGAGAAAGGAACAATAAACCCAATAACCCTAATATATAAAGAGGAGGAAGAGCCTGACGCCATCTTACTGTATCAGGATATATCCGGATCATTTTAGCTTTCCAATATCCATAACGCCAGTATTGTTTTGCTAATGCTGACAACGTTGGGCGGGAGAAATATACACACTGAATAGCTGGGTCAAGATAGACTCTTCCGCCAGTTTTCTTTATCCTGACATTTAATTCATAGTCTTCATTTGCTAATAAATTCTCGTTATATGTTCCCAAAGAAACAATATAAGCCTTACGATAAGCACCAAATGGTACTGTATCAACATAACCGGCTCTGTTGGAATGACGATAACCTGCATCTCCTACTCCAATAGGATGAGATGCAGCGGCAGCTATTGAACGTCCGACCCAATCATTTTTACCCGGGTGTATTAACCATACTCCTCCCACATTTTCAGCAACGCCCTGTTTTAGCAGAGTTACACACCTTTCTATGTAATCAGAAGCAGGGACCGAGTGCGCATCCAGACGAATAATAAATTCTCCTTGTGCTTCCCGAATACCGCTGTTTAATCCAGATGGGATTGTCTTCTTGTGGTTGTCAATAATTTTTACCAGAGAATCTGGATGCTCGGAGGTAAACCTAGTAATTTCGGCTCTTGTTAAATCAGTAGATAACCCGTCTGCGATGATCACTTCCAGATCATCGGTTGGAAATGTCTGCTGATAGATTGACTCTAATAAAAGATAGATGGTTTTTTCTTCGTTGTAACAAGGGATTACTACTGAAACAGTGAGCATATCTCTGCTTTTCGTTTTTAGATACCTAATTTTACCATTAGACTTTGGTTTATCCTTTAATAATAAATGAAGCTGGTTTTGAACCAGCTTCCCGACATATTGTGTTTCTAACTCTGGGAGTGCCGTAAAATTGCCACAGCTTCTATCTCAACCGCAGCTCCTTTAGGTAGAGCACCTACCTGCACAGCAGACCTGGCTGGAGGTTGATCTTTGAAGAACTCCTGATAAATTCCATTCATTCGAGAAAAATCATTGATGTCTCTCAAAAATACCGTCGTTTTCAATACACTAGCCAGATCAGTACCCGCGGACGACAGAATGGATTCGAGATTATGCAAAGCCTGTCTGGTCTCCGCTTCTACTCCTCCATCCACAATAACTCCACTCACAGGATCCATCCCCAATTGCCCTGAAGTGTATATGATATGCCCTGCACGTATCGCCTGAGAGTAGGGTCCTATGGCTTTCGGAGCTTTAGCAGATGAAATAATTTCTTTTTGAACATCCATTGACATCTCCAATCTTCTCATCACTATTTCTTTGGTTTAATGTGTTTAATATCTTTCATGAATTGTTTTGCTTCACGAAGGATTTTTATACATTCAAGGTTACGCGCTTGTAATGCGATTGCAACTCCTTGAAATTTGGATACTGTGTATTTTGCTAATGGTTGATTCACAACTTTCATTTTGCTATTGAAACCAAAATGATTTTCCATCAACAATCTTCCTTCAATTTCATGATTCAAACCCGCATAATACGCGCTACGGTAATCGTAATAATATTTGCGCATTTGAATCCAGTTCTTATCACCCTTGTTATACAGCGCCTGGTAATCATTTAAAAGGCGGTTGAGGCCTTTTTCCATAGAATGGAGTTTAGGTATTTCTTTCTTATATATTCTCTTGTAGGTGTTATATTGCGTTAATAGAATGTTCTCTCCGTCACTGTTTAGTTTCTGACTATCAGCTCCCCATACAATGGATTGGGGCATAAAGAGACCGACCATGATGGTGAGAAGAGCAGAAATCAGAAATAACCTGGTGACTATCCTCTGATTACTTAACCAACTAAACATGTTACACCTCACAAATTACTAGTCTAATGAAGAATTAAATGCAAGAACTATTCCATTATGATGTGGATACATGGGATCAATATTAAATTCAGTGGAAATCTGATATCAAAGAATCGTTAGATGTTTCGTATTGGCCGATTCTGCAAAAAAATAATTATAAATAATTGATAGATAAGAATAAGAGACTATATAAAGTTACTACTCAAATTAGTAAGGCGATTTTTTCTGTTTTGCTATAAGTTTTTCATCAGGTTGAATTAATTCATATTTTGGAGTAATTCATACAAGTAAAAGATGAAATCTATGTAATTACTTTATAAGTTATTCAGAGAAAACAAAAACAGATTGTGGATATTTGATTTTTTACCGATTCGAAAGGGGGTAATGGTTCCCCATCAAGCCAGCAAATAGGATAGGGAACCATATGGTAAATTGGATCTAACTTGATACTTCAGGAAATGTTAAAAAATATAGGATATCCTGTAAACATACTTCGAACAATTCATCCATAATTCTTTGTTCAGCAGAATAGGGACCTCCAAATGTTCCATCTCCGTACACCTGGCGACTTTGCACTGCATTGAGTAATCCAGAATAGGATACAGGCTTTTTACTTCCCGGGGGTAATTCACATACACGGGAGAAATGAAATGCTTCCATCCAATTCGCATGTTCAGGCGGTAGATCATACTTTTGAGTTAATGAACTCACACTATTTGACATCCACCAGGCATACCAGATGATACGTAACCCATTCAGCTCATTTGCCAATTCTACGCATTTATCCCTGGCTAATTCATTCCCGCCATGCCCATTAAGAACCATTATTCGACGAAAACCACTACCATACAAAGAGCGGATGATATCTTCAACCACCATTAATAAGGTCTCACTACGCAAGCTTATCGTTCCGGGATAGGATAGAAAATATGGTGTTACTCCTAATGTAAGTTCAGGGGCAACAAGCACATTTGTTTTTTGGGAAGCCGCATCAGCCAATGCTAAAGGTATCCTTACATCTGTTTGCAAGCTCAGGTATCCATGTTGTTCTGATGAACCCAAAACCACCATCACCCGGTCATCATGCTTCAAATATTCTTCAACATCCATCCAATTCAGATCAGCAAACCGCATATTTCGCCTCACAAAACACTACACAACAATATTAACCAATCTTCCAGGGACAACAATCACCTGACGTGGTTCTTTGCCCTCAAGGATTTTTTGCACAGCAGCACTGGAGAGTGCAGCAATTTTCACATCATCCTGTGAGATGTCCACTGGAACATTAATCCGGTCTCTCAGCTTACCATTCACCTGAACGACCAGGGTGATTTCATCCTGCGCTGCCGCAGCTTCATCTACTGATGGAAATGGCTGATTGTGGATGGAGTAAGGTCTACCCATCTTCATCCATAATTCTTCAGCCAGATGTGGGCAAATAGGAGCAAGCATTAACGCATAAATTTCAAGCGCTTCCTGCCACTCTGGTGACCCGACAACACCTAATTGAGCAGCCTTGTACATCTCATTCATTAATTCCATCAAACTTGAAATGATAGTATTAAATTCAAACAATTCAAAATCTCTTGTTATTGATCTTAAGGTTTGATGGAGTTTTCTTCGTAATTCTCGAATGACCTCTGGGCTGGCAGTTTTCCCTGAAGGCGACTCTTGATAAATTGTCCAAACCCGTCGCAACCATCGGGAAGTACCATCGATACCTGTACTGGACCATGGACCACCTAATTCCCAACGGGCAAAAAACATCAGATAAGCTCGAATTGTATCTGCACCATATTTTTGAACCAGGCTGTCTGGTGCAACAACATTACCCCGGCTTTTGCTCATCTTTTCAGAATTTTCTGCCAGAACCATCCCTTGATTTCGCAGTTGCATCATTGGTTCCTTTGTTGGCACTAATCCAATATAGTGCAGTGCCTTATGGAAAAAGCGTGTATAGATGAGGTGCATGTTGGCATGTTCGATACCACCTGTGTAGATATCTACAGGCATCCAGTAATCATATTCTTTCTGGTCAAAAGGACCTTGGTGATACCATGGCGAAAGATAGCGAAGATGATACCAGGATGAACACATAAAAGTATCCATGGTGTCAGTTTCACGGGTCGCTTCCCCGCCGCATGAGGGGCAGGTTGTTTTCTTCCAGGTCGGATGCAGCTTTAGTGGGCTTTCTCCGGTTGGTTTCCATTCGACATCATCTGGTAATAGCAGCGGCAACTGATCTTCAGGCAACGGTACAGATCCGCATTTCTCACAGAATACAATTGGAATAGGCGCTCCCCAGTACCGCTGGCGTGAGATCAACCAATCGCGCAGACGATAACTGGTTGTCGCTTTTCCAACCCCAAGTTTTTCTACATACGCAATTGCCCGATTAATTGCCAGATCAGCAGGTGTTCCAGTTAGTTCCCCCGAATTTACCATTCGCCCAGTTGCAGGAACCGAGGTGATCATGTCTTCTTCCCGGATTGTTTCGATTTCATCAGGTTGGATGACCACTTTTACGGGTAAATTAAACTTGCGGGCAAATTCGAAGTCACGCTGATCATGCGCCGGTACAGCCATGATGGCTCCCGTACCATAAGTTATTAAGACATAATCAGCGATCCAGACAGGCACTTTTTCGCCATTAACAGGATTTATAGCATATCCACCTGTGAATACACCTGTTTTTTCTTTGTCCGCCGCTTCACGTTGAACATCACTCTGACGTAATGTCTGCTGGATGTATTCGTCAACGATAGCTTTTTGTTCTTTTGTCGTCAACTTTTCAACCAGCGGATGTTCAGGTGCAAGAACCATAAAGGTTACTCCCCATAAAGTATCCGGACGTGTAGTAAATACTTCTAACTCATCCCCACCTTCAGTCTTGAATATGACTGAAGCTCCTGTTGAGCGTCCAATCCAATTAGTTTCCAGGGTCTTTACTTTTTCTGGCCAATCAATTTTTGAGAAATCAAGCAAGTCATCGGCAAACTTAGTGGTTTTAAAGAACCATTGAGCAAGATTCTTCTTAATCACCGGTGTACCGCATCTCTCACAGTGGCGATCGTCCCCCCATACCTGCTCACGTGCCAGTGTGGTATTACAATTCGGGCACCAATCGACCGGAGACAGCTTTCGATATGCCAGGTCATTCTTATAGAACTGCAGGAAAAACCATTGAGTCCATTTGTAATATTCCGGGTCACAGGAGACTGCTTCACGACGCCAGTCAAAAATCGCGCCCATACTGCGCATTTGGATACGCATTTTTTCAATATTGGCATAAGTCCATTTTTTTGGATGAATATTCCGTTTGATGGCAGCATTTTCAGCAGGCAATCCAAATGCATCAAACCCCATTGGGAATAGTACATTGTATCCTCGCATACGCATGTATCTGGCTCTTGCATCTGGAGGGATCATTGCATACCAATGACCGATATGAAGATCTCCTGATGGATAGGGCAGCATTGTGAGCGCATAATGTTTCGGGCGGGAAGGATCAATATTGGATTGATAAATGCCATCCTCCTCCCACTTCTTTTGCCAGCGAGGTTCTATCTCAGCAGGGTTATAAAAGTTGGGGTCTTCGTGATTAGCCATGTCTTCTCCTGTTTCTGATCCTTAGCTAGATGTAAAAACAAAAAACTCCGTCCACTCAGGGACGGAGTAGTTCTCCGTGGTACCACCCTGATTGTCAAAATTACTGACCACTCAGGAAGCGCTAACGGGCTGACCCGTTTCCGGTTAATCTATTCGCCGAAAAAAGTTGCCTTATCAGGCTGACAGGCGAGTTTGGTGTTAGACACTCCGTGGGTGCCAGGTGGATTTTCAGCTATCCCATCCACTTCTCTAACGGATCACTTACTACTCCTGTCCTACTCTTAGTGGACCCAGCGAGATTCGAACTCGCGACCTTCTCAATGCCATTGAGACGCGCTCCCAACTGCGCTATGGGCCCATTATTAAACCTGTTTATTGCATCGCACAGTGGACCTGGAGGGATTCGAACCCTCGACCTCTTCAGTGCGATTGAAGCGCGCTCCCAACTGCGCTACAGGCCCCTTCTTCAGGGTGGAGGAATTTTAACCTTCTGCTGCTTGCTTGTCAAGCGAATGTTAAGTCACACTCCAGTAAGAAATCATCATTAATGTGTGATCGTATTTCTTATGAATAATTTTAAATCTTAGAATACTGACTGTAATTATTCACCATCTCATGGACCAAATTTATATCCACACACTGCATCGGGCCGGTATTCTGTACCGATAATCCACCGGTAACATTTCCATATCGCAAACAAATATCCAGCGGTTTTCCAGCCAGATACGCATATAAGAATCCCGCATTGAAACTGTCCCCTGCACCGGTTGTGTCTTTTACATTGGCTGTTATCGCAGGTACAGTCCATTGTCGACCGCTCTGTTTAACCACTGAGCCTTTGCCGCCACGTTTTATTACCACAGTAGGAATAATTTCCGATAATTGATCCAGAGCACGTAGAACATTATTTTCACCGGTGAGCGCCAGGGCTTCGCACTCATTGGGCGCAAAGATATCTATCTTTTGCAATGCGTCAGCGATTCCGGGTGTTTTTAGAGTAAGTGTTGTATGCTGGCAATCCATAAAGAATAAGAACTTGCTTCTGTATGGATGTTGGTCAACTACCTGGATCTGATGCCAATCGCTGATACCTGGTGCCAGGTAACAATCAAAATCAAATTTCAATAATTCGTCCAAATCCGGTTGTTTATACTCGCTATCCTCATAACTAACAAAACCTCTGTCATGCTCAAATGAAAAACTTGCAGCAACCACCCGTTTGGGATGGTCATATTTCCTGCAGAGCGAAGTATTTACACCGGCTTTTTCAGCTTCATCAATAATAAATTTGCTGAAGATATCATTGCCAAAATCACACAACCATGCTGTTCTCATCCCAAGCTGAGTGAGGATCTGGACAATGTAATATGTTCCACCAGGTACCATATCGAAACCAGTCGCATAAATATCTGCGCCTGTTCTGGGCATTTCAGGTAAGCCAGTGAAAACCATATCACAAAAGTATGTGCCGGGAACCAGCACATCATATTTAATATGTTCAATCATCTAATTCTTCCAATCACCCACATATTGCCTGTGTGCTTCAAGATATTCATCTACAAGTGTTCGGGCGAGCGAATATGACAACACCAATGGATGTGCCATGAGAGCCAGATATGCCTTTTTCCTTGACTGCGTCAAGATCGCTTCTGATGCCAATCGCTCATATTGTTTGACACTGCGCATAAGAAGCTCTTGTTGTTCAGGTACCTTACCAATTTGGATCGGATGAATTCCCTTACTGTCAACATCACAAGAAATCTCTACCACATCTGAATCGCGCATACAAGCTATTGCGCCGTTATTAGGAACATTGACTGCAATATGCACATTTTCGCCGGATTCAAACGCTTCAACAATACCCAAAGCAACACCGGCATAGCCCTCGCTGGTGGTATCATCCATCACTCCACCATAATCTGAGCTATCTGCTTCTTCCATCGAAATGCCATCTGGTCGGGCATAATTCATGTAAGTAGCACCGCGCCTTTCGTTGTATGCCCAATACGCTTTAATTACTTCTTCGGGATAATGATCTGGATTGATTTCGCTAAGCAGATCTATCAGGTTTTTATTCAGGCTAAGCACCTCTTCGCCACGTGTATGAGCTTCTGAAAGGATGCTATTTAACGCCCGATCTGCATAATGATAGTAAAAGAGATATTCGTTCATCCATAAACCTACTTCCCGGACTAATGACGGTTCAAAAACTCGCATATCACTATTTTTTAAGAAATCTTGATCTGCCAGTAATTTGGATAGCATCTCTTCACCACTCACTTGGATACTTTTTGACCAGGAGAGATGATTTAGACCAAAGACTTTTGTACGAATATTCTCAGGTTTTACCTTTAAGTAGCGGGCAGCTGAATGCTGCGCTCCATTCGCACCATCACAAATACCAACAATCTTGTCGAATCCACTATCTCGCAAAGCCTGAGTAACCAAACCTGCCGGGTTTGTGAAGTTGAACATCCATGCTTTAGGACAAATCTGCTGCATTAGATCGGAATACTTGCGGATAGCTGGAATACTTCGCATCGCCATTGCAAATCCACCCGGTCCGGTTGTTTCCTGACCTAAAACATGGTGAGCAAGAGCAATTCTCTCATCCAAGACGCGACTCTTTTCTTTACCAACCCGGATTGTTGTAATAACATAATCTGCACCATCTAATGCTTTATGGGCATCGGTAGTAAATGATAAATTAACCGGTGAACCAGCCTTTTTGACTGTCAACTGACAGATTTTTCCGATGAGTTCTAATTGATCCTCATCGATATCCATTAGACAAATCTCTTCCAGGTGTATCTTCTCAGCTCTTTTTAAAGCTGACTGGATTACTAGAGGAGCACGGATTCCGGCTCCACCTATCAATGTTAGTTTCATATATACCTCATGATGATTTATTGACCATGTAATGTACCCGAAGTCACTCCACGGGTAAATTGCCGTTGGAATAGTAAATAGACAATAATGGTTGGTAAAGCAACTATCGTTGCTCCTGCCGAAATGAATGGGACATTGGCTGTGTGCCTACCCTGAAAGAACGCAAGACCAAGGGGCAGAGTTCGCAGGGTATCTGAAGAAGTATTGACCAATGCGATCATGAAATCATTCCATGTCCAGATGAAAAACAAGACACACATTGTCGATATGGCTACCCACGCGTTGGGTACCAGTACTTTCCACAATACCTGCCATACATTGCAACCATCTACTCGCGATGCATCGATCAAATCACGGGGCATGGCAGCAAAAAATCCACGCATCCAAAAAGTGCCAAAACACACGCTCATTGCAATTTGCGGAAGAATCATAGCAAAGTAGGTATCATTCAAGCCCAAATCAACTAACAAATAATAGAGTGGAATAATATAGGCCTCCTGCGGCACCATAATTCCGAGCAGAAAGATTCCAAAAAGCAATTTGTTTAAGTTAAATTTCATTAATGCAAATGCATATCCCGACATGATGGATAAAATCATTGAAATCACTACAACCGGTACAGCCACGATTACACTATTACGGAAATACCAATTGAAATGCGCCTGTTGCCAGGCATTGATGTAGTTTTCAAAGAGCCATAGCTTGGGCAGAGTAAAAGCTCCCTGAACCAACTCAATTGATGTTTTAAAACCCGCAACTGCAATTGTCAGGAATGGCACTACTGTGGTTATGAAAAATATCAGTAAAATGAAATAGACTGCTAGGATTCCAATTAAATTCAATATGCGAGAGTAAAAAGGAGATAGAGATTTTGTGGTTGCTATCTTCATCCTAATCTCCTTCTTCCTGTCCACGTGAACGATTCAGCAGGAAATATGAAATTAATAGAATAATTGCTGTTTGTACAACTGCGATCGCAGCAGCATAGCCAACACGGTTGATCTGGAATGCATTCGTATACAGCCAGAGACTTGTGACAATCGTTTCTGATCCAGGTCCGCCTCGTGTTGTGACAAAGATCAAATCAAAAACCCGCAACGCAGCAATAAAAGTTGTTACCAGAGCAACGGATATTTCGGATCGAATACCGGGGATCGTCACATGTAGAAGTTGGTACCATTCATTTGCGCCATCCACTTTGGCAGCATCGTACAATGATTCATCTATTCTTTGGACTCCCGCCATAAAGAGAGTCAGACAGTAACCATACTGTACCCAAGTTGCAATAATTCCCACTGCAATGAAAGCAAGAGAAAAATCTCCAAGCCATGGCTTTGCCAAGCTAGCTAATCCCATACTTTTTAATGATGTGTTTAATGGACCAAATACTGGGTTATATATCCACCTCCAAACAACACCGACCACTACCATCGGCATGACATAAGAAAGGAAGAAACTAACTCTGAAGATATTCCTTCCCCAAAGATTCCTGCGAGATAGCAGAGCAGTCAAAACTAGTGCAATTATTATGGGAAGAAAGGTAAAAAACAGGATAAATTTCAGGTTATTGAGTAAACCAGTTAAAAACGTTTGATCTTTCAATAACTCCTGATAGTTTTTAATTCCTACAAACACTTCATCACTAAAACCAGTCCAGTCAAAAAAACTATATCTGAATGTATTCAGAACCGGTAGAAGTATGAAAATAAAAAAGAATAAGAATGCTGGCAAAATAAATAAATACGGTGTTATATTAATCCTATGGATTTTATTTGCACCGGTTTGCGCGGATACATTCATCGACTAATTCCTCTACTTTTGAGGGCAGGCAGGCTTCCTCAGCCTGCCTGCTTCTGATATTACTTATTTAATACCTTTTGCTTCCAAACCCTTAACATAATCGTCATTTACTTTGGCTATGAATTCTTCAGGGCTGATTTTGCCACCCATAAGTTCTTGCAATGATGCAGTAATGGTATCGTACATGGTCGGAGTAACCCAATCCATATAGTAACCAACCGAGTCGGTTGTGTTTAACATATTCCAACCAGCAACAATATCTGCCAACAAACCATCGGAAATTTCGACATTTTCCAGCGGATAGACTGGCAGAAAACCGGCTGCAAGCATATCCTGAGCAGTCTTTTCAGAATACAGATAATTGATATACTCAGCAGCCAGATCAGGATTCTTGGATTTTGCGCTGATACCAAAAGCGAAACCAGTTCCGCCGACGGTCAGTTTGTATCCAGCTTTTTCATCAGGTGGAAGGACAAAGAAACCAATATTCTCAATGAAAGGACTGGCAGCCAGATCGCCACTTAACCAACTACCAGTTAATAGCATAGCCCCTTCTCCGGCGGAGAAAAGCTGATAGGCATCATCATATCCAACCCCGGCGAAATTAGCCATAAAAGTACCATCTTCAGCCCATTTTTTCAAAGTTTGAGCGGCTTTAAGGTTTTCTGGTATATCAAAATTCACAGTTCCTGTGGTAAACATAAAATTGTCATACCACTCGCGACTTCCTAACATGACATTTTGAATTTCACTAAATGTGTGGATAGCCGGCCATCCATCAAGATTACCAAAAATGATGGGGGTTATTCCTTTAGTTTTCAGTGTTGCGATGGCTGCTTCAAACTCGGCAAAGGTGGTGGGGACTTGTAACCCGTTCTGTTCAAAAACATCTTTCCGGTAGTACACACCAATTAATTCTGCCTGGATGGGAATACCGTAGAAATTGCCTTCTCCCATCTTTGAACCATCTGCACTCCAACTATTTAGGCGGACAAGACTCTGAGGGAATTTCTCATACCAGCCGAATTTCTCTGCATATGCATTCATGGGTGTAAGAAGACTGGCTTTGGCAAATGCGCCCATATCTGATTCACCCTGGTTAATCATGGCAACATCAGGGCTATCGTCACTCTTTAATGCGAGTGCGAGAGTGGCTTTCAGATCATCCATGCTTTTTGCTTCACGTACAATTTTTACATTAGGATGATCGGCTTCAAAGTTCTTAATCAACTCTTCCATAATGGCAGTCTCTGCCGGACGAACAAAGTTATCCCACACTTTCAAGGTCGTTACTTCGGCAGCAGGCGCAGGCTTAGCAGGAGCCGCTGGGGCTGCCGGTTCTACTGGCGCAGCTGGCTCAACTGGAGCTGCGGGGGTACAGCTCACGACTCCAATCACAAATACAAAAACCAAAACAAAGTTAAGCAATTTCCTGATATTCATTTGGATTCCTCTCCTTGAGTATGTTCATGGTATAACATCGAAAACAGCAATTAAGGTTTAGTTTTCAGGTCACCTCCTTGTTTAAACTCCTATCCTTAGAATATTCTTCCCTCGTCGTATCTGGTACAGTACATATCACCACGAGACAAGTTGACGCTGTATTCAATTACTTCTCCAGATTCGATATAAGTAACCTGCTCTCTGAGCAGAAGCGCAGTAGTCTCAGTCAATTCCAACAACTGTTTAGATTCTTCATCCGGTACAACCGCAGTAACAGTATTTCGACTGCCAACCAATTTATAGCCATATTCTTCTCGTAACATCTTAAATAAAGATTTCTGAGCAAGTCCCTTTTCAACAATATCCGGAACTAAATAATGAGGAATGTATACTTTATATAAGGAAACTGGACGATCATCAGCAAATCTCAGCCGCTTCACATAAACCATTTTTTCCCCCGGACGAATTCTCAGTATCTCAGCAATAATTGTCGGTGCAGGCAGTTGATTAATTTCCAACGTTACTGTACGTGGAGCTAATCCTAATCTTGCCATTTGCTCCTCAAATCCTATCAGCGAGCCGTAATCAGTCTCCTTTCTCCGGAGGCTGGCATAAATTCCTTTTCCGGGAATGGACTGAATTACCTGCATTCGCTGAAGTTCATCAAGAACTTTTCGCAGTGTCATCAGGCTAATTTGATATTTTTCGCATAATTCCTTTTGGGTCGGAAGCTGTTGACCAGGTTTGTATGTTCCATCTCGCAGTGATTGGAGCATCGATTCGATGATCTTGTAATATACTGGTACTGTATTTGTTGTAGACATACTGACCAAACCTTTATATACAAGTATATATACCAGTATATACTAGTCAATAATTCTGTCAACAAAAAAATCAGGTAAAACTTTTTTATTGAGCAAACCACCTTTTCAATTTCTGGGTCTAAACGAACTAAATCGGCTGTGATATATTAACAAAACACTAAATTGGAAATCCAGGGAACATAATCTGTAACAAATAAGAAAATATGTTTACGAATATGTTATTTTCCGTATGAATGATCACACATTAAAGACAATCATTTACTTTATTCGTCATGGAGAGGTGTATAACCCTCAGAATATCTTCTATGGCAGACTACCTCGTTATTCTTTAAGCGTTACGGGTAAAAATCAGGTCGAAAGTATCATCCCATTTTTCACACATAAGCAAATATCCCAAGTATTTTCAAGCCCATTATTACGCGCAAAAAAAACCGCAGAAATCATTCAAGCTGGCATCAAACACCCAAACATTCGAGTAAGCAATCTTATTAATGAAGTTCACTCACCTTATGATGGCTTTCCAATTTCAGATTTAGATTCCAGAAAATGGGATATTTACTCAAAAATTCCACCCGAATTCGAACAACCACAAGATATTCTCAACCGTGTACTCAAGTTTACAAAAAAGATTCAATACATACATAAGGGAAAAGAAATAATTGCCGTTACCCATGCGGATGTGATTGTTTTTCTTTCGCTTTGGATTCATGGATACAAACCAGTCTATCAAAACAAATTACTAATTGAAAACAGATCGATTGACATACCCTTTCCTGGAAATGCCTCCATCACAAAAACTATATGGTCGGACGATTGTTCAACACCAGCATATGAATATATTTCTGCAGGTGAGGTGTAATTCCGGTGGAAGAAAAGCTATTAGCAGTAATGGCGCATCCCGATGACGAGACTTTTGGTATCGGCGGTACCCTTGCATATTACTCGAAACAAAACGTGGATGTTAGTTTGATTTGCGCGACCAAAGGTGAAGCAGGAGAAGTAGATCCGATTCATCTGCAAGGGTATTCAAATGTTGGAGAACTTAGAGAATCTGAATTACGATGTGCAGCATCGATTCTGGGGATAAAAAATCTTCATTTTCTTGATTATAGAGATTCGGGCATGCTGAGTTCTAAGGATAATGAGCATCCGCTGGCGTTAATAAACACACCCTTGCAAAAGTTGGCTGAAGATATTTCCCAAATAATACAAAAGACGAAACCCCAGGTAGTCATCACATTCGATCAGATTGGTGGGTATTTTCACATCGACCATATAAAAATTCATGAAGCAACAAAAATGGCATTCAACCAACTAATCAACTCGACAGATAAAAACAATTTCAAGCCAAATAAACTATATTTCTATACGATCCCAAAATCAACAATGAAGATACTTGTGAGGATTCTGCCATTCCTTGGTAAAAACCCGCATGAATTTGGAAAAAATAAAGATATTGACCTGGTAAAAATCAGCCAAAAAGATTTTCCGATACATGCGAAAATTGATTATTCAAGTGTTAAAATCGAAAGAATAACTGCATCACGCTGTTATGTAAGCCAGGGTGGTGGAAATTTGAATACAGGAGCCGCGGGGTTGCTTCGAGGTTGGGCAGGACCTTTCGAATACTTTATTCGTGAGTATCCGGAACCTACAAGCTCAAAAATGGAAACCGATTTGTTTAGCAATCTAGCTAATTCGTAAAAAGAATTATTTATTTTGTAACTTGCTTGATCTAATCACTTCACTATATACAGTAATCATCTTCGCTGTAATTGAATCCCATGAATACGATCTGGCGAATTCTGCAGCTTGCCTGCCAATTTTTTCTCTTATCTCGTCATTGATTAATAATTGTGTAAGTCGTTTTGCCAGTTCCTTTACATTGCCACCAGAGACTGTAAAGCCATTGATACCATTCTGAACCAAGTGGGCTAATCCACCGGTGTGTGAGGCTACCACTGGTGTACCACAAGCCATTGACTCTAATGCAACCATACCAAATGATTCGTAGTACGATGGGATAACAAGAACTTCTGCAGCCGAGTAGTAATAAGGTAATGTAGATTGATCCCTTTTCCCCAGGAATACCACCATGTCATTCAAACCTAAGGACTGACATAATTCTTTCAACCGATTGATCTCAGAACCACTTGATCCCAAATCATTTTGTGTATCTCCCCCAATAATCGCCAAATGATATGAGCATTTTTCAAGGTGACATTCTTTGCGCATAATTGCGAGGGCGTGCAGCAAAGTATCAATTCCTTTCAGCGGTTCAATCCGCCCTACAAATAATAGCATTTGCGCATCCTGGGGAATTCCAATCACTGCTTTCGCTTCATCCTTGGGAATTGGATAGAAATGGGAAAGATCAACTCCCGGTGGAATAATCTCGATCTTTTTCTCATCCAAATGGTAATATGATTCCATTTGCTGGATTTCTGCCGGGGTGGAAACAATTAATCGATCTGCAATATCCATACATCTTTGTTCACCATCCAACCGATAAGCACCTTCAAATTCAGAATGATCGCGGGCTATCCTGTTTTTCATATGTCCTAAAGTGTGGAACATATGAACAATCGGTATTTTCCAACAACTCTGTAAAAATTCAGCAGCAATACCCGACATCCAATAATGGCTGTGGATCAAATCATACCGGAGATCTTTTCGCATGGTAAAGTCAAGTACCTCGCGTGAAAAATCAGGGATATATTTGTGCAATTCCGGTTTTGGAAGTGGAATTTCTGGACCTGCATTAATATGGACTACTCGATTACAGTAACCTAAATCATGTAACACATGGGGTACATGTTCATCCTGCGAGCGTGTGAAAACATCGACATGGACACTAGCCTGACCTAAAAACCTGGTGAGATCTCTGACGTAAACATTCATCCCACCTGAGTCTTTTCCACCCAAAGTTGCAAGAGGACAAGTATGATAAGATATCATAGCTATGCGCATGTTCTTATTTCCTTATTTATCGTAGAAATATCCATTTTTGTACTTCCTGACAAACACGAAAAACGAACATTGTCCGCCCAAAGATGTGCCATAGGTTAGTATAGATATACCCGCACTTTTGCTGAGGAAAATAATTACTAGTCATACTTATTCATCTTATCAGATTTAGGATCAAATAAGATTCAGATATAATCATTAACATGCCACCGACAATAAAAGATGTCGCCCGAATTGCTGGATGTTCCATTAAAACTGTCTCCCGTGTCATCAATAATGAACCATATGTAACTAATAATATTCGGCAGAGAGTATTAGCAGCTATACGCAGTACCGGTTATGCACCCAATATGGCTGCCAGACAACTCGTTAAAAAGAAACCTTTCGCTATCTGTATTCTCCTTTATCCTGGCTTTCACCAGCCTGGCTCTACTCTGTTTTCAAGCTTGTTGGATATTGGGTACGAAAATAATTACCAAATCATCTTCCAAACCTATTACCCCAATAAATCAATATCCCGTGACCGATTGGCAGATCTGGTGAATCAACGCAGCTACGCTGGTTACATCATTACCCCCCCTTGTGATGCAGATGGTTTTGTTATCGATCTGCTGGCTACGTACAAAATTCCCATAGTGTTGATTAATCCAATTGAAACAGATATCGGGCATCCTTATGTTTGCGGTTCAGATTATGATGGTGCCCGTCAGATCACGCGTCATCTCATTGATCTTGGTCATACAGATATTGCTTTTCTTAAAGGACCACGCAATATGAAAACCAGTCAGAACAGATTAGACGGGTTTCTTGATATGATGCATGAATCAAAAATCAATGTAGATAATACGCAAATACTTGAGAGTGAATTCACCTTTGATGGCGGCATCAACGCCATTGAGCTTCTGATGCAGCGTAAAAATCATCCAACAGCTGTTTTTGCTGGAAATGACGAGTCTGCTTATGGTGTAATGTTCGGTGCACAAAGACTGGGATTAAACATACCCGGAGATCTCTCAATTGCTGGATTTGAGGATCAGCTATACTCGGGACGAATTTTTCCAGGACTGACCACGTATCATTTACCTGCTGATGATCTCTTGTTAGAAGCAGTGAAGTATTTAATTGGAATATTAAATAACCAACCTATGTCAACAATAATCCGAAAAGTGGATGGCAGCCTGATCGTCAGAGGATCAACATCTTCTCCGGCAAATAAACACTAGGATCCATTTAAGAGTAATAATCTTCAGCACATGGGCCATATCAGTATGATCCAGGAGTGAATACGCTATCAATTTTTCATAAGCTCTCCAAGCCTGGATTTCATAATTGATTCTCCAAACTGATTTCGTTATGATGGAATTCCGGATAGATAATTCACTTGTATCTTATTACTTAAATAAAGAGAAGATACTGATAGTGATGGATTCCAGGATTGATCTTATAAATCTGGCAAAGCATTGGATGATGGTTATGCGCAGAGGAGAGAGGTGCTCTCGCACCCGGTTACACTCAGAATAACTGTAAAGCTTGGTAATAAGGCATCTCTCGAAGGTAAGATTGGTGTTTTCAGTTTATATGAACTGAGCTGCTCTTTCGCGCAAGGGAGGACGGAGCACCCAGTCCCCTGGAATGTTACCTGATTGGATCTGCATTCGGAAAACTAATAAAAAAAGTTGTTGCTTGCATCTATGTATCAAGCCCAGATGGATGATGTATCTGTCTATTTATGCTTTAACTTTAATGATTCTGAAAAATTCAATTAAGTAGGACCGGATGTCGCATCTCATAGAGTCACATATAGTTTAATAGTTGTTAGTTCATCGAATAATGGAACAATGCAGGATCTTATCACGCACGCATAACGAGGATGTCACGCAACCCAATCCTTCCGACTCCCTTTACTGTTACCATTGAACCAGAAAGAGTTACACCTCGAAAAGAAGCTGGATTTTTGTCACTTTTTATTTAGTTATGCATCTAACATAGCACATACAAAACACAGGATCTAATAATGACAAAAAATAATCCTCGTACTAAATCTAATAATCAATCGATTTTATGGATTGGCGCCCTGATTATTCTGCTGATTGTGGCAGCTATATTCATATCAAAACCGTCTGCATTGTCAAACAATCCAACCCTTACCAGCGAAGTATCAGTCGAGAAAGCTTATGAGTTGCGTGAAGCGGGTGCATTTATTCTGGATGTGCGACAGCCAGAAGAATGGGAAGCTGCTCATATACCCGAATCGACTCTGATCCCATTGGGAGAATTGAGCAGTCGCATATCTGAAATTCCATCTGGTCAAACAATCGTGGTTGTTTGTCGCTCAGGCAATCGTAGTGCTCAGGGAAGAGATATCCTGCTGAAAGCTGGCATCGCTCCGGTAACCAGCATGGCAGGGGGAATAAATAGCTGGACGCTCAAGGGATACCCGACTGTATCAGGACCATAAACAAAAGAGCAGGCAAAAGCCTGCTCTTTACTAAAAGAATATCTCAGTTAGTCATCTGTTTCATCTGGTCGCAGCTTGCGGAAGGCATCTTGGATAGGCAGGAAGCCAAAGTTCAATTTTGCACTCATATCGAGAGGTTTCCCGTAGTAATCGGTAAGCTCGCGAGCCGGGCAAGATTTCTGTGTTGCCAGCGATACCACAACCATGAAGAGAATGGATGAGAAGAATGCTATAAAGGAGCCGATATACACCGCATCCCAGAATGCGCACCACCAGGCATCACTGTATACACCCATCTCAGCAGAGAATTCACAAACCGCTGCAGTAGATTGCCCACCGATGCCGGTATTGAAGAAATACACTGTGGCTAGCATCCATACTATGAATCCACCGACAAACGCAGCAACCGCACCATGTGAGTTCGCTTTTTTCCAATACATCCCAAAAGAGAATGGTACGAACAAACCCACAAGCAAAAGGGTCCAGGCAACAACAGATAGCTCATAAATTGTTTGCGCCCACATGGCGATTGAGAAACCAATTGCAGCATTAACTATAACCATGATTCGGGTTGCCCATAAGGCTTTCTTTCCTTCCAGTTTTTTGCCGGTGATGGCAGGGATAAGGTTTTCTGTTACTGCAGAAGCACCAGCAAGCAACGAACTATCGGATGTACTCATTAAAGCAGATGTGAGTGCTGCTATAAAAATGGCTGTAATGATTGGTGACAGATAATCCATCGATGCTTTTACTAACAGGAAGGAAGTATCCTCCATGCCAGGGTGCAGCTTGAACATCATGATACCGATCAAAGGCGACATGATGCCGAAGAAGAGATACAGTACACCCGCAAAGTAGGATCCATATACTGAAGTAGCCTGATTACGGGCTGCCATGGAACGTTGCATCAGGTCTTGTGTGGCGACAGATCCCAGGCCGATTGCCATCCACGCTGCCAGCCAGTACATCCACCCCGTAATACCTGTATAGCCAAGGTATCCTTCACCTGCAATTGGCAACAGGGTAAATGGATCCGATACATATGTGGAGCCCGCTCCTTCGAACAAACCGGGGAAGCCACCAACCTGACCCAAAACAGCCAGGAACACAAGGGTAATACCACCAGCTGTAAGGAACATCTGGAAGAAGTCCAGCAAGGTATCTGCGAGCATACCGCCCATCGTCGTGTAACCAGCTACAATGACGAT
>Ga0228535_1002004_pt1 | contig 23354 bp, 23 predicted proteins | sample SJ1metagenome_FD_168457 | JGI IMG/M metagenome (GOLD analysis project Ga0228535, IMG submission 168457) | Enriched culture of PCE-dechlorinating microbial communities from Ithaca, New York, USA - SJ1 | ecosystem: Engineered > Modeled > Simulated communities (microbial... > Unclassified | place... | reverse complement strand
GATCAAGATATCCAACGCCCAGATGAGAGCAATCCGGCTTCAGCGACACGAGGTCTGCCCAGACTGGAACTACACGATTGATCCCAATACCTCATAACATCCGAATCTTTTTCTTTACGAGTCCTTACCACCCACTTCACGGCAAAACCGGCGCCGGCAGACCGATGACCCCTGCGAAGCGTCCGGCGGCGCTGCCTTCCTTGCGATGGCTCGGGAACAGGTCGTTGCGGCAGAGCGTGCAGACGCCGGAGATGTGAATCGACTCGCCGGCCAGACCCGCTCGCACCAGGGCGTCGGTGTTGGCTTGCCAGAGGTCGAAATGGTGCTTCGAAGCGGAAGGAAAGAAGAACGCCTCCGCGTGCGGACCGATGCCTTCGAGGGCCGCCTGGCGGACCTCGTCGCCGACTTCGTAACAGCACGGCCCTGCCGACGGGCAGATGCAGGCCACCAGGTCGCTCGGGCGACAGCCCAGATCGACCATTCTGCGGACCGTCGCCGGCACGATCCCCGCGACGGTCGCCCGCCAGGAGGCGTGGGCGAACCCGACAGCCTTGCCTTGGCGGTCGGCGATCAGCACAATGGGGCAGTCGCCGCTCTTGCCCAGCACGGCCAGGCCTTTTCTGGCGGTCACCAGCGCGTCGGCGAACCCGGCGCAGCCCCCCTGCTCGCACGTAAGGACATCGCTACCGTGGACCTGTTCGAGGAAGGCGGTCTCCTCCAGGCCCAGAGCGTGCGCGACCTGGCGACCCGCGGCCGCCGGATCATGGCGGACCTGCTGCACGTCGGGGCCCTGTCGCGTCGTCACGAGATGGGGGAGGCCGAGGGCTTCGAGCGCTGCGAAGCGCCCGACCAGCCAGCCGTTGGGCAGCCGTGCCAGACGGAATCCGCCCGGCCCTTGGACCTCCCGGCGGCGCTCGCTCATGGTTTCGCCTGGGGCAGCGGCGCCAGCTTCATCGTGTTCAGGATGTTCCGCAGCTCGATCCTCTCCTCTTCCGTCCAGAACGCGGTCGTGAGCACCAGTGCGTAGCCCTTCCGCACGGTCGCGAAGTACTCCTGCATCATCTTGCCGGCAGGCGGGATGTCGAGTTCCACCGCCATGACGTGAAACGGGACGCCGCCCAGCGTCTCGACGGTGACCTCGCGAGGGAACGAGAACTTGAACTGTCCGGCCTCGAGCACCCGCCTGGCGTGAAAGAGGTAATCGTCCCCAGTCTGGACGCCCGGCGAGCGGGAGAGGTTTTCCGCGCAGGCGAAAATGTAAGGATTGTGCGGAACCGGACTGCCCGGCAGGAACTTGAACGCGTTGAAGAGTTGGACGGTCCGCTGTTGGCCCTCTTCCAGAGTGGCCTGGAGATTCTCCTTGTCCCCCGCCAGCATCCGACCGCCCGTGCGAGCGGTCTCTTTCGTCAACTGGGGGTCCTCCACGCTCCATTCGACGGGCAGAGCGATCGCCAGTCCGAGATAGTCGTTGTGGTACACCGAGCCTTCGAACCGCCCGTTGTCCATCTGCGAGCCGGGCTTCTTGCCGCACCCGCAGACACAAACACACAGAGTCAGCGCCATCCCAAGGCAGATTCCGCCGTATCGCATCCACGCTCCTTTGACACATTCAACAAGCGTTCCGCGGCCACCCGCGACCGCAAGAAGCATTATGGGCAGAATCACAAGATTTCGCAAGGCCAGGATCGCCCGGTTATCACAACCCGAACGCCTTCTCATTGATCGTGGATAAAGGCGCCGGTCTTGCCAAGTGAACGCGCCGCTGTAGAATACGGCGATGCCTAAACTTGAAGATCAGATTCTGTGCGGGGACTGCGTTGCGATTCTGCAAGAGGCCCAGGAGCCTTTTGCCGATCTGGTGTTCGCCGATCCGCCGTTCAATATCGGGTACAAGTACGACAAGTATCACGACAGCAGGGCCAGCGGGAAATACCTCGACTGGACGCGGGATTGGATTGGCCAGTGCGTTCGCGTGCTCAAGCCGCAGGGGTCCATCTACATCGCCATCGGCGACGAGTACGCCGCCCATATCAAGCTGATCCTGGAGGACGAGCACCGCCTGACCTTGCGCAACTGGATCATCTGGCACTACACGTTCGGCCAACAGACCAAGGTGAAGTTCGCCCGCGCGCACACGCACATCCTCTACTTCGTCAAAGATCCGAAGCGTTTCACGTTCAATGACGATCTGGTGCGAGTGATTTCGGATCGACAGAAGAAATACAGGGACAGCCGGGCGTACCCCTCAGGCAAGATCCCCGACGACGTCTGGAACGAGTATCCGCGGATCTGCGGCACGTTCTCCGAGCGAACGGGCCACCCCTGCCAGATGCCCGAGAGCCTCCTGGCCAGGATCATCCGGACCAGCTCGAACGAGGGCGACTGGGTGCTCGATCCGTTCTGCGGGTCCGGCGTGACAGCGACCGTCGCGCACAAGCTGGGCCGGCGATACACGACCATCGACCTGTCCGAAGACTATGTGGAGGCCGCGAAGAAGCGGATCGACGATTCCGTCGGTCTTTCGCACGAGGCCAAGAGCGAAGGCTGGACGGAACATGCCGACTCGGAGCTCAGGTGGCTCTTCGGCGAGAACAAGGTCCCGCTCAGTCAACTCCGCGATAACCGATTCCTCCTGACCCTGTTCACAAAGAAGCTGAACCAGCGCGTGCAGAAGAAATCCCCGTACACGACGGAACAAGTCAGCAAGCGACTCAAACAGCTCGCAAGCAGCCTCAGTCCTCTCGATGCTGCGAAGGCCCTGGAACTGGAGACCACCGGCGTTGAAGAATAGGCAAAGGACCAAGGTGGACGCGGTGAATCGCAGGAGCGACAACGCTTCCACGCTTCCACGCTTCCACGCTTCCACGCTTTCACTCTTGGTCGCCGGCGCACTCCTGCTGACGGTGATCCAACCGCCGATCGGGTGGTCGTTTCTGGCGTGGGTGGCGTGGACGCCTTTCGTGCTGGCCTGTTCGCCGCAGAAGAGCGCTCGGAGCGTGGCCCTGGCGGCGTTCTCCGTCGGATTCCTCTATTGGCTGGTGAATCTGTACTGGATCCAGCCGATCACGACGATCGGCTGGCTCGGAATGGGCCTGTACCTGTCGTTGTACTGGGGGCTGCCTGCATTGGCGGTGCGGCGGGTCCGCGGGACGCGAATTCCGCTGTTCGTCACTCTGCCCATTCTGCTGGTCGGATGGGAGCGGGCCCAGGGCTTCCCCCTGGGCGGCTTCTTCTGGCGATTCCTCGGGCACAGCCAATACGAGCAACTGGCGATGATTCAGGTATCCGACTTGGTCGGCGTGGCGGGGGTTTCCTTCGTGATCGCCATGGTCAACGGCCTGATCGCGGATCTCATCCTGTTCGTTTGGCAGAGAAGATCGGTGGGGCAAGCCTCACCCTACATGCCCCGCCGTCGAATGGTCGTGGCAGGCGCCGTGGCGACCGCCATCGTGGTCGCAGGCAATCTCCTGTACGGCCAATGGCGGCTTCGCCAGACGCCGGAGTTCGTGACCGAGGGCCCTCTGGTCGGATCGCTCCAGTCCAACGTGCCGCAATCGGTCAAGCAGAGCTTCAGCGAAAGCGGCAAGCTCTTCGACGAGCTGATGGTCAGCAGCAAGGCCGCCGCGACGGCTGGAGCCGAATTGATCGTCTGGCCCGAAACGATGGTCCAGGGCATCCTCGACCCGGCGCTCTGGCCTCGCCTTCGCAGCGGCGGCGACGAGGACGACGAGACCTTCCTCGACGAGGACAAGGCCTTCCACAAGGCCCTGTCCGAACACGCACGGGAGACCGCCTCGGGCCTGCTGGTCGGCGCCTACGGCATGGAGATCCGCCAGGACCGCCGGGGCGAGTCCTACCTGGCCAGCTTCAACTCCGCCTATTTCTACCATCCCGACGGGACCCGCGACCCCGGCCGGTACGACAAGATCCACCTGGTGCTCTTCGGGGAGTACATCCCCTTCCGCCACCGGTTCCCCTGGCTGTTCGAACAGCTCAAGAAGTTCTTCCCCAAGGGGTACAACCCCAACTACTCGCTCGAACACGGCCAGCGGTACACGGTCTTCGAGTTGGCTGCGTCCCAGGAAAGGCAGGGTGCAGAACAGAGGCCGGAGGACGGAGCCTCGGCCCTTCAAACTTCAAACCTCAGACTTCAAACTCCCTTCCGTTTTGGGGTCATCATCTGCTACGAAGACGCGATCCCCTACGTCGGACGGAACTTCGCCCTGGACGACGAGGGTCGCAAACGCATCGACTGGCTGGTCAACATCAGCAACGACGGCTGGTTCGTCCGCTTTCCCGAAGCCCAGGGGCGCGTGATCGCCAGCAGCGAACTGCCCCAACACGCCGCAATCAGCGCGTTCCGAGCGGTCGAGAACCGCCTGGCGATCATCCGCAGCGTCAACACCGGCATCAGTTGCCTGATCGAGTCCACCGGTCGCATCCGCGACGGATACCTGGCCGCCAGCGAGAATTTCCCCAAGGAAGCGATGAGCCGGACCGCAATGGCTGGATGGTTCGTGGACCGATTGCCGATAGATAAGCGGGTGACGTTCTACAGTCGCCACGGCGAATGGTTTGCCAACGCCTGCGCAGGGATCTTCGCAGCAACGCTGCTGTGGCCGCTGGCGACGTGGTGGCGAAGGCGTAGTCGCCCATGCGTCTGAAAGCTCGAAATCCGAATTTCGAAATTCGAAACAAGCTCAAATGACCCAGATCTCAAATCCGAAGCGACCCGGCGCCGGAGCCGCGACAGCGTTTCGGTCATTTGGGTTTTGAGCCTTTGGATTTGTTTCGGATTTCGAGCTTCGGATTTCGGATTTCTCTTCAATGAGGTTTCGATGCTTCGAATCGGTCGGCTCCTGGAGACTCTGACATTCGGTTTCGTCCTGCTGCTGGTCCTGGGCTGCGAGCGGACGGCGCAGCCGCGGTCTGCGCCGCTGCTGACGACGCCGGCCCCGAAGACGCCTGCGCCGATATCGACCGAGGAGATGCAGGCCCAGGCCCGACAGATCGTCTCCGACGGGCTGGGCGACCCCAATCCCCAGATCCGCGCCAACGCGATCGAGGTCGTCGCGACGACGCGGGACGCCCGCCTGATGCCCAAAGTCCAGAAGCTCCTGGCCGACGAGGTGGTGCCCGTCCGGTTCGCAGCGGCGCTGGCGGTGGGCGACCTGGAGTACGCCCTGGCGCAGAGCGAGATTATCGGTCTTCTCAAGGACCCCAACCCCAACGTCGTGCTGGCGGCCTCCTATGCAACCTGGCGTCTGGGCAACGCGGACTACTACAAAGTCCTGTGCAGTTCCATCGCCAGCGACGACCAGACCGTGCGGGCCAACGCCGCCCTGCTGTTGGGCAAAAGCGGAAAACAGGAAGGCGTTCGCTATCTTTATTGGACCCTGCGACGGACGGACTCGTCCGAGAAGGTCGTCACCCAGGCGGCCGAGGCGATCGCGATGCTCAAAGACCCCGCGATCTATCCCAAGCTCTGGACGAGGCTGATCAGCGCATACGCGGACGACCGCGTCCTGGGAATCCGCGCCATGGGCGCCCTGGGCACCCCCGAGGCCAGGAACGCCCTGACGACGATGCTGGACGACCCGGTGCCGGAGGTCCGCCTGGCGGCGGTCGAGCAGCTCGGCAAGCTGGGCGACCGGATCGGCGAAGCGGAAGTCCTGGCTGTCTTCGAGAAGAATCTCCTCTCCAGCCTCGACGCGCAGAGCCAGGAACGCATCAAGATGCTGGCGGCCCTGGCGATCGGAGAGGTAGCCACCCCGTCGGCGTTCAAGCACCTGCCCCCCCTGCTGCGCGACCCCTCCAAGGTGGTCCGCCTGGCGGCCTCCAAGGCGGTTCTAAGGGCGACAGCCGGCCGCATGGGCCGCTGATCGCCTATTTGCCCTGTCCCCGACTCCCTCGATCTCGTCTGTAAGAGTTTCTATCTGGGCTATTTAGGAAAAATGACTTGACCTTTGCCTGGCAGAAGCGTAAAATTATGGCATAGCAGATGTGATAAAGCTGATTGGTGGTGAAAGGAGCCTGTCTTGAGCACGCTTACCAAGGTTCTGATCGTTTTGCTGACCGTCTTTTCGATCTTCCTGTGCGGCATCGTGGTGACGTACGTCGCCAACGCCAACAACGAGAAGGAAACTGCAAGCGATCTGAAGCGCAGTCTCCAGTCGGCCAAGGCTTCGCAGTCCGCAGCCCAGGCGGACCTGGAAGAGGCGAAGAAGGCCGTCGAGGCGCTCAAGACCGAACTCAACGCCAAGATCACCGATCTGGACACTCGAAACAAGGAACTGATCGCCCAGATCGACGATGTCAAACGCCAGAACAGCATGCTGATGGGCGAGATCCAGCAGCAGCGGGCCACCGCCACCCAAGCCAACGAACTGGCCACCAAGCAACATGACCTGGCCAAGGCCGCGCAGGCACAGGTCGTCGCACTGCAGGCCGAGCAGAGCAATCGCAGGAAGGAACTCGACGAGACCAACCAGATGCTCCTGGAGCGGATGGCCGTGATCTCCGAGCTGGAGGCCAAGGTCCGCCGGCTCACCGAGGAGAATCAGGACGTCGAGGCCCGACTGAATCAGTACTTGCAGCAGTATGGACGGATCGCAGCCAAGGCCCCGGTGACGGTGGCCCCCAGGCCCACGACTCTTCAGCCGGTGTCGACAGCGACCGTCGCGGCGCCCAGCCGCATGATCGCCCTGAACGGGCAGGTCACCGCAGTGGACATCAAGAACCGGTTGGCCGAGATCTCCATCGGAGCGGCCGCCGGCGTTCGCCAGGAGATGAAGTTCCACATCATCCGCGGCGACCGCTGGGTGGCGGACATGGTGATCCTCGAGGTCGGGCCGGACAAGGCCGTCGGGATCGTCGAGACCATGCAGCCGGGCATGGAGCCCCGGGCCGGTGACGTCGTCGCAACGAATCTGTAAGCCGAGAGCGGTCGGTGACACAAGGGTCATCGCCGACAGGAGGTTCTTCATCTATGAGTCCAATGCCTCAACCCCGCGGGGGCAAGATGTCCCCTCCCAGCAATCTCTACACCGCCATCCTGGCCGTGGCGTTCGGGGTCGTCCTGGCGACTTCGGCCTATGTCGCCGTCGCCTGCCAGATGCGTTACGGCACGATTTTTGGGATGCCCTAGCGGAATTCCCTTGACGATACCGCCAAGCGGCACTCAAAATAGCCAATGGCAAACTGAGAAAGGAGTCGCCTGTGCTGTTGGACTCTATCCTTGGCTATTTCAGTATGGATATGGGTATCGATCTAGGTACCTGCTCCACGCTGGTTTGCGTCCGTGACAAAGGGATCGTCCTGAACGAACCGTCCGTCGTGGCGGTTCGCAAGGGAACCAACACCGTATTGAACAACGGCGAGGCTGTCGGTCTGGTCGCACGCGAGATGCTGGGCAAGACCCCCGGCTCCATCACCGCCATTCGTCCCCTCAAGGACGGAGTCATCAGCGATTTCGAAGTCACCGAAGCGATGCTCCACTACTTCATCCGCAAGGTCCACGGACGCGGCCGGCTGGTCAGTCCGCGCGTGGTCATCGCGGTGCCCAGCGGCATCACCGCCGTCGAGCGCCGGGCGGTCATCGACAGCGCCGAGCGGGCGGGCGCCCGCAAGGTGTTCCTCGTGGACGAGCCCATGGCCGCCGGCATCGGAGCGGGACTACCCATCACCGAGCCGACCGCCTCCATGATCGTCGACACCGGCGGCGGCACCACCGAGGTCGCCATCATGAGCCTGGCGGACATCGCCACCGCCACGAGCATCCGCACCGGCGGCGACGACATGGACGAAGCGGTGATCAACCACCTCAAACGAACGTACAATCTCCTGATCGGCGAAGCGCGGGCCGAGAAGGTCAAGATCGCCATCGGCTCGGCCGCCCCCTTGGAGCAGGAGCTGACGATGGAAATCGCCGGCCGGGACACCATCTCCGGCCTGCCTCGAAAGATCGTCATCACCAGCGAAGAGATCCGCGAGGCGCTGAAAGACCCCGTTGCCTCCATCATCGAAGCCGTCACCGGCACGCTCGAACGGGCGGAGCCCGAACTGGCGGCCGACCTGATCGACAACGGCATCTGCATCTGCGGCGGCGGTTCCCTCCTTCGGGGCATGGACAGCGTCCTGGGCAACGCCACCGGCCTGAAGGTCTTCCGCGCCGAGGACCCGCTCAGTTGCGTCGCGCGGGGCACAGCGGTATACCTGGAGAACCTGGAAATCTGGAAGGACACCATGGACCACAGCGACCGCGGGTACGACTAGCGGCCGCTCTGGACAGCAGAGGACCCGTGGGGCGGGACTGGGGACAGTAGAGCGCAATCATGAGACGAAAGCGGGCCAACATATCCAGAGGAATGCTCTTCGCCTGGGGCATGGGCATCGGGCTGCTGTTCCTGTTCGCGGTGCCTCAGAGAACGAGCGACCGGATTCAACTGACCTACGCCCGCGTGTTCCGCTGGCCCCTGGCGGCCGGCCACGGCCTGACGCTGGCCGCACGCGACGTCGCCCTTCCGCACGGCGTCACCGAAGAACAGTACCGCGAGCTGCTCGCCAATCACCGCGAGATCCAGAACGTCATCGCCAATCTCCAGGCCAAGCTCCGCGAGACCCAGAGCCAGAACGAAATGCTGGCGCGTCTGCGGGCCAAGCCCGGGTGGGAAACCGTCCCGATCCAGTTGGCGCCGGTCATCGTTGGCGTGGGCCAGGAACAGAACGAGCTGATCATCGGTCGGGGCAGAGACCACGGCCTGGCGATCGGCCAGTTCGTCATGAGCCTGGGCGAACAGGGCGCCCTCAGTCAGAGCGAAAGCGTCGTCGGGACGATCTCCAGCGTGGACGCCAGGACCGCCAAGGTCCGACTCCTCACCGCGCCGCGCGATCCGAAGGCGCCGCGCGAGTCGGGAGTCGTCGTGAGCATCGGGAACCTCGGCGTGCGGCCTCTCCTGGAAGGATTGGGCGGCAACAAGGCCCGAATCCCGCTGGTCAAAGTCGAAGGCAACAACATCGGCAAAGGCGATCCGGTGTACGTACAGAAGTCCCAGGGGCTGGATGTGCCGGTCATCGCGGGCCGGGTCGCCCAGTGCGTGCGGTCCCGAGACGACCCCATGTTCTGGGACATCACGGTCGAACCCGTCTGCGACGTGGCCGGCCTGCGAGAGGTGGCTGTGGTGGTGCCGCCCATCCCGGCCCATTGACCGATCGCCGATAGGCGACTCCCAGGACGTCGAGTCGTGTTTCCATGGAGTGGTGGCATGCGTTGGATTCGGTTTGCAGTTCTGGTGCTCGCGGCCTCGATCCTGCAAGCCAGTCTACTGGACGTGCTGCGGGTCCGCCGCGACGTCAAACCCGACCTGCTGCTGGTCCTGCTGGTCTTCTTCGGCTCCCGCTGCAGTTCCACCCACGGCGTCATCACCTCGTTCGTCCTGGGCTTCTTCGCGGACCTGGTCAGTCCGATCGGAGGCGTGATGGGCCCTCGGATCATCAGCTTCGGCCTGTTCGGCACCCTGCTGTCCGACGTGCAGAACGTCTTCTCGCTGCGTCGTCCCCTCTATCAGGGCGGCGCGATCTTCCTCCTGGGCGTCCTGACCGCGGTCCTGAGCTATCTGCTGGCTTCCCTGCGAACCGACGGCAGCCAGACCCGCCTGCTGACCTTGTTCCTCTGGCAACCCCTGTACTCGGGAATCCTGGGACCGCTCTTCACCTTGCCGGTGGGCTGGTGGATGCATATGAATAGAAGAAGCCGCAGCCCCTTTGCACGCGGGGCTCGCGTCAGATAAGTGGAGTCCTGCACAACAGACTCGGACGACACGGATGTACGATCAACGAGTCAAGGTGTTTGTCGGCGTGTGCATCGCAATCCTGCTGATGTGCGTGCTCCGTCTGGCGCAGATGCAGTTGCTGGCCGAGTCCGCGGTCCAGGACGAGATCGCCAAGCTCAGGGAGCGGCGCAGCGAGTCCAGGCAGCTCAAGACGCTTCGCGGCAAGATCCTCGACCGCCACGGCAACGTGCTGGCCATCGACACGCCCAAGTTCCAGGTCTACGTCAATTATCAATTGAGCTGCTACCTGGACGAACGGGTCGTGCAGGCGCAGATCGCTGAGTCCAGGAGGGAAGGCGCGGATCCGTCCCTGGAGGCGAAAGTCCGCGACCGGGTGGCCGAACGGAAAGAGGAAATCGAACGCATCATCGCGGAATGCTCCGAGTTCGGCGCCGCGCCCGAGCAGATCCGCTCGACGCTGGCCGCGAGGAACAACCAGATCTGGAAGCTGCGAAGCTACCTCGCCTGGCGACGAGGCAGCCACGATCCGAACCTGATGTCGAAGTATGAAGACCGCGTGGACCGGGTCCCCTTTGCCGAGGCGATGGCCGATCTCGTCGGCCGGTATCCCGACCCGAACGACCGGTATCGGCGGGTGATCCGCGTCAATGACATCCCGGAGGTGCGGAAGGACCTGCCCATCGTCGAACTGCAAACCGAGGACGACGTCTTCGCCGCACAGATCGAATTCCGCGACATCGCGGACGTCCAGGTCCTCCCGACCGGGCATCGATTCTACCCTTACGGCCAAGTGGCGGCGCAGACGATCGGTTGGGTGGGACCCGCCACCCAGACGCGGGACATGGAGCTGTTCGAGGACGACCCGCAGGCCAGCTACCTCTCCGGCGAAGTCTGCGGACGCGAGGACGGCGTCGAATACGTCTGCGAGACCATCCTCCGCGGCCGACGCGGCGAACTGGTCTACGACATCGACGATCAGCTCGTCCGCCAGATCGAGACCCAGTTCGGACGGGACGTGCAACTGACGCTGGACATCGAGCTCCAGCGACAGATCGAACGGTGGCTGACCGACCCCAACAACAACCCGCTGTACTGCCGGTCTCGCATGGCCGCGGCGGTGATCGAGATCGGTTCGGGCGACATCCTGGCCCTCGTGTCGCTGCCGACCTACGACCTGAACACCGCTCGATACGACTGGGGCAAGCTGATGAACGACAGGGAGGGCCGCCCCCTCATCAACCGCGCGATCAACGATCTGTACGCGCCGGGATCGGTGGTCAAGCCGTTGATCCTGATCGCAGGGCTCGAAGCGGGAGCCATCACGCCGGACCAGGCCATCAGTTGCCCCGCGGCGCCCCAGGCCAAACCGCCCAACTGCTGGATCTTCAAGCAGTACCGAGCCGGACACGACGGAAGCTGGATCAACAACGCGCGCAACGCCATGAAGGGGAGCTGCAACATCTACTTTGCCGAGCTGGCGGACAGGATCGAGCCCCGGTTGCTCCAGAACTGGATGTTCCGCTTCGGCTATGGACGTCAGATCCCGCTGGAATGCCCCATCCCGCCTGGGCCCGGCGTTCCGCTTCGCAGTCTCCGCCAGGCTCCCGGCCAGATCGCCAGCACGCTCGTCCCGTCGTACACCGACATCACGTCGTTGGACCAGATCCCGCCGCTCAAGAGCTGGCACAGGAGGCTCTTCGGGATCGGCCACGGCGACTTCCGCGCCACGCCGTTGCAGGTGGCCAACACGTTCGCCACCCTGGCCCGCGGCGGGCGGCACAAAATGCCCCGCCTGTTCCGAGACCCCGCCCCTTCGGAAGGCGAGACGACGGATCTGCAGATTTCCATGGCGAGTCTGGCGACGGTCGCCGAGGGGATGAACGCGGTGGTCGGCGAGCAAAGCGGCACCGCCTACGAGTACTTCCGCGGCAGCGACCTGCACACCCGCGGCGTGCGGGTCTATGGCAAGACCGGATCGACGGAAGCCCCTGAAAACGCGTGGTTCGCCGCCTACGCGACGGATCGAGGCGGCGCCAAGATCGCCATCGCGGTGGTCATCGTGGGAGGCGAACACGGAGGGCGGGACGCGGCGCCGCCAGGCCGGGCCATTCTGGAGTTGTGCGCCGCAGCCGGCTATCTGGGTAACTGAAGTTTGCCGTTTCAAGTTTGAAGTGTGAAGTTTGAAGTCAGAGGCTTCGCACTTCGCAGAGACGTTCTTGCTTGAAACTTCACACTTGAAACTTCGAACTTCCTCCCAACCCCGCCAGGACGCCGCGGAAGATCTCGAAGAACTTCTCATTGTCCGGCCAGAGAATGCGGTCGTCTTGCGGGAAAGGCTCGTCGATCCGCTGGAGGAAATGCGACACCGCGGGTTCGTCCAGGTCCCGCGACCAGACGCCCAGTCCGAGCCGGTCGACGTAATGGGCGTTCAGGAGTTGCTCGTAGTGCCCACCCAGAGGCAGCAGGAGCATTTTCTTCTTGAGGTACAGACACTCGCTGATGAGAGAGAAACCCGCGGAGGCGACGACGCCCCTCGACGAGGCCAGGTCCGCGAGGAAGCCTTCGGTCGATCGTTCCTTGAACAGGCAGTTTCCGCATTCGAGCCGCTTGTTGAAGCCGTAGATGTGGAACCGCTGACGGGGGAATCGGCCGAGCACGTCGCGCAGGCGGTCCTCGCCGGTGCCGGTGGTCCAGTAGATGGTGATATGCCCGGCGTCGGTGGGCGTCAGTTCGGTGATGACCCGTCGAACGATCGGCGGGGTCAGGACCGCCTTGTCCCTCTTGACCGGGGCCTTGAAGAAATTGATGATGACGTAGGCCTCGGCGCCGAAGTAATGGAATCGCGTCACGACCCCCGCCTGGAGCCGCTGGACGACGTTCCGCAGGTCGTGTTCGAGCCGGCAGAAGATCAGCGTGTGCTCGTTGTTGACGCTCAGGAAAGGCACGCGGTTGCGCCAGGCCCACCACGCGCTGAACGGCTCGAAGTCGGTGATCAGCAGGTCGGGACGGAAGGGCTTGTACACCTGGTTGAAGAGTTCCTTGTTGGCCTGTCGGCCGTGCGGGAACTGCCAGAGGTTCTTCCACACGGTGGCGACCGGCGCGACGTAGCCCTTGCTGTAGTCGAACGTCAGGCCGAAGAGTTCCTTCGCCCGCGGGCCGAAGCACTCGCGCAAATACAGCAGCGCCCGGTGCGACGTCGCGAAGATCACGTCGTGTCCGGCGTCGAGCAATCGCTGGCCGATGAGGTGCGCTCGACTCGCGTGCCCATACCCCTCGCCCGCCACCGCATAGATGATCCTGGCCATCCGGCTCTCTGCTCCTGCCCAGTCAAACGGCATGTCAAAGCACGGCAGTGTACCAGATTTCCGCCGGTCCGCCAGTACCAAAAACGCCGGGGAAGGAACCCGCGGCGCCGTCCTCCCTTCTCCCGTGCGTCAACGCTCTGACCACTACACCAAACGCCGGCGAACCATGCCGACGAGACCCGTGCCTACCGCGGTCAGCAGGAGTGCGCCAGGCACGGGAATCGTGGCCGAGACACCCCTGCCCGTCAGCAGGAAGAACGCCTCCGTCCCCGGCGGCAGGATCGAATCGTTGCTGTGGACTCCGAGGTAAACGCTGTAGTAGCCCGGGCTGGGTGGCGTGAAGATCACGGGAACCGTCACCAACTCCCCTACCGACATCTCGCGAGGAATCCCGGGAGCGTCGGGAAAAGTGAACGCTCCGAATGAGAACGCCCCGAGAGAATACGTACGATCCTCTTCCGGCCACGCATACGGATTCGCACAGGGAGGATCGAAATCCTGCGTCTCATTGAGAACCACTTGATAAGTCCACACCGGACTCGGAGGTCCGGCCAGCAGATTGAAGGTCACGGTCTCCGAGGTCCCCACGGCCACGGTGCCAAAATCCCATCCCGTGGGCGACACGCTCAAGTCCTGAGCCTGTACGGCCGTGCCAGCAGCCAAAAGAACTACCACGGCAATCGAGAGCCTCACACCACAGATCTGATTCGCGATACCACCCATCATTTCCTCCTTCCAATCCAAATCCCCCCGATGATCGTCTATAGCGTCCGCCGTTTGCGCCAGCCGCCGACCAAGCCCGTTCCCAGGCTGCACAGAACGAGCGCCGCAGGCGCTGGGATCGACACTACCGATGTCGTGGCGGCAACATCCCGCACCAGGATGGAGTGATTGCTGGGGCCGGCGCGCCAGGCCAAAGACATGGGGGTACGATCGAAATTGTCTGACGCAAACGACGTCGGCAAAGCATCGCTGTCCAGGGCGGTGCCCGAGTAGTCGATCCACGAAAGAGAGAACATCCAGAGAGGCCTCGAACCGATATCCGGGCCGGTCAGCGTCCCCGGCTGCGACGTCGCGGGCGAGAAAACCAGGAAGGAGATCGTATCGTAGATTTCAGACTCCTCGAGCGGCACGTCGTTCTCGACGATGAACCGTCCATCCGTCGCAAACGCGGAATAGATCAGAGCATCCGCAGCATCGCGAACGGTCAGACGGAGCGAGTCGACGCAATAGTACAGACCTCGCCAGGAATCGGCTTCCACGTCCGGCGTGGTGGATTCGAAGGTCAGGGAGAACCGCATGACATCGCCGATGCTGAACGGATGCGGATCGGCCATGGCGATGGAGGCCACCGGTCCCTCGAAGACTGCCGTCACCTGTGATCCATGGGCTGCGGTGCAGAAACACAGACCCGCAAGCAACAGGAGAACCCGCGAAGACCCTTCACCCGTCTTTCTCATCTGACGCCTCCACGTGCCCAGCCGGCACAGACCAAAACTTCGCCGCGACCTCCGGATGACAGGCGGCCGATCCGCCCGAACGGTACCGGAGTCTATGGGGAGGACAGGAATGCACACCCTTCCGTATTCCATGATTTTATCGTTTGTCGGATCGTGTGTCTATCCGTAGAACTACGTACTCCCTATGGAGGATGGCGACATGGCGTCGAGGTTCACCAGGAGTTTTCGTCTTCCGAGTATGGTTGTGCGCGGCGCGCGGCAATCGCGGCGGCGGCTTCCGGCGTGCCTTCGGAGGGGACGCCCAGATAGGTGAGGGTCTTTTCGAGGATCGTGGCCGCCACCGGCGCGGCGACCGTGCCGCCGGTGTAGCCTTTCTTGAGGGCCACGTTGGGCCGACGGATCGAGATCAGCACGACCACCCGCGGGTTCGAGGCCGGCGCCCCGGCGATGAACGACGCGACGTAGGCCTTGTCCAGGTAGACGCCGTCCTTGGCGATCTGGGCGGTGCCCGTCTTTCCGAAGACCGTCCATTTGGCGAGCTTGGCTCGCGAGCCGGTGCCGTTGCGTTCGTTGACGACCGCGGTCATCGCGTCCTGCACCACCCACTTGGCCACGTCCGGCTTGATCACGTAGCCGACCCGAAGGGTCGAAGGACGCATGTCCACAACCATTCCGTCGGAACGGACGAGCGATTTGACGATGTACGGATGGACCAGGTGGCCTCCGTTGGCGAGCATGCAGAAGGCTCGCAGCATTTGCAGGCCGGTGACGGAGATCTCCTGGCCGAACGGGATGCGGGTAACGCTGTAACCGGTCCACTGGCCAGGCGGTCGGAGCAGTCCTTCCGCCTCGCCCGGCAGTTCCACGCCCACCTTGCGTCCGAACCCGAAGAGGGTCAGGCCCTCATAGAGCCGGGTGGCGCCCAGACGCTGGCCGATCTTGGCCATGCCGATGTTGCTGGAGTTCATCAGGATCTCGCGAAGGGTCAGGTCGCCGAAGCCTCGTCGGTACTCGCCGATGCGTCCGAAGCCCTTGCCGTGATAGTTCCCGTTTTCGCAGAAGATCGTCTCGTAGCGGTTCATGACCTTGGTGTCCAGGGCGATGGCCGCGACGACCGGCTTGATGATGCTGCCCGGCTCGTACTGGTCCGTGAGCAGTCGGTTCGTGAAAAGCTCGGGCTGTTTCTGGGCGATCTGTGCGCTCTCGGCGGGATCGAAGTCCGGCAGCGTCACCATGGCCAGGATCTCGCCGGTGTAGGGATCGGCCACCATGGCCACCGCGGACTCCGCTTCGAACTCCTTGTATTGCGCGTACAAGGCCTCGCGGGTGAACTGCTGGATCGTGGCGTCCAGAGTCAGAATGATCCCGGCCCCGTGGATGGGCATGTCGTTGTCGTCCTGCTCCTCGCCCAGGCACAAGGCCAACGGCCGGCGTTTGACGTCGACCAGGAAGGTGTGCTTGGCCCCCCTGCCCCGCAGGTCGCGGTCGAAGGTGTATTCGATGCCGGCCAGGCCGTAGTTGTCCCGGCTTGTGAAACCGACGATATGCGCGGCCAGGCGGCCCATCGGATACTGCCGTCGCCAGTCGTACTCGATTCCGACGCCATAGACCTGTCGCGCCGCCTCGGACTGGGCGACTGTCGCATCCTTCTTCAGCGAGACGTAGCCGGGATTGCTGCTGTCCACGATGAGCTTGCAGATCTCGTGGGCCCCCATGTCGAGGACCGGCGCCAAACGGGTGGCCGTCTCCTTGGGGTCCTGGATGATTCTCGGCTCCGCGAAGATCGTGCGGATCTGGTGGCTGGCGGCCAGGAGCCTTCCACGGGTGTCGAGGATGGCGCCCCGCTGGGGTTCCAGCGGAAGATAGGCCCGTTGCTGGATCATGCACTTCTCGGCGTAGTAGTCCGCCAGGTTGCGCTGGAGATAGACGCACCGTCCCGCCAAAGCGAAAAACGCGACGATGACCAGGGACATGACGACCACGATCGTCTTGAGCTGGCGATCGTTCCGAGTCGAGACGGCCCTGCCGCGAACCTCTTTGCCTGCATCGGCGGACTGCATGGGTCATTCCTCCAGGCGACGCCAGATCGAAGCGGGGTTGATCAGGCTCTCCACGCGAAGCTGCTTCTGCCAGAGATCCTGCTGGAGCCGGCCCTGCTCGATCTTGTATGTGCGCAACGTGTAGAACGCGCGGTGGTTGGCGCCGCGCAAATACACGGCCACGATCAGCGTGGCCGCGAAGAAGAAAATCACCAGAATCAGACTCAGTCGCGATCCCATGTCGCAGCCATCGGCCTATTTCACAGGCAGCCGGATCTTCACGCCCACCTTGAGCTTCTCGCCGTCCTTCAGCAGATCGGTGTTGAGCTTGGCGATCTCGTCGTAGCGAGCCCCGGCGCCGAGCTGCGCGGAGGCGATCTTCCAGAGGTTGTCGCCTTCCTGGACGGTGTACCATCGCCCCTGACCGCCAACCGCGGACGTCGTCGTCGGGGTCGAGGTCGCGGTCTGGGTCTGCGGCGTCGGACGCTTGGCGATGGACTCCACCTTCTCGAATAGCTCCCTGGACAAGACATCGGAGGGCTTGTCGGGGGCGACGGTCGGCTTCGGCAGCGGCGGGATGATCAGCTTCTGGCCTGCGATGACCTCGTTGACGGACTTGAGGATGTCCTTGTTCGCCTCATAGATCCGATTGATGTTGACGTATCGATTGCCTTCCTCCGGCCCGTACACGTTCTTGGCCACGGTGGACAGGCTCTCGCCCTCGCCCACGACGTAGATCCTGCCGACGATGGGTTTGTTTGCGGTGGTCGCCTGGGCGGGCGAAGTCGCAGTGGGACTGCGCTGCTCGGAGGGCCGAACCTCGACCCTGGGCTGCACGGCAGTCGGCTGCGGGTTCTGAATCCCCGGCTGCGGCGCGACCGTCGCCGGCTGCATCGGCGACATGTCCACCGTGGAGGTCCCCTGGCTCTGCTGGCTGGCGGCGAATCGGTTCAGGATGCTCTCGATCCGACCCAGAGGATTGTCGATCCGAGGCAGAAGGCTCTCGATCCGCGGCGAATCCGTCTGGGCGCCGGGCAACAGCGTCTCGTACCGAACGTCCTGGCCGCCGGCCACCTGAGGTTCCGCAGCGGGCGTTTCGGCCACAACCGCCGAGGGCTGCTCGACCGGAGTCACAATCCCAGGAGCGGGCTCTTGCGGCTGACCGGCCAGCGTGGTCCAGTCGCGATCGGCCTCGGCCTTCGCCCGACCGGTGATTCCGACCTCCTGGCCTTCGAAACCCACTACAACCGGCACGTCGGCTCGGGTGGCCTGCTGGGGTTTGAGATTCGGCAAGCCGTTGATGATGAAGGCGATCACAAAGATGAACACCAGTCCCAGCAGCAACCCGATCTTGGCATCCGACGTCATGGTTTCACTCCGTTTCTACCGTTGCGTCTGTTCCGTTGCAGACCGGCCCGATTCCGTCAGGCCCTCTGTGCGATTCTCAGTTTTGCGCTCCGCGCCCGGTTGTTGGCCGCGACCTCTTCCGAGCTCGCCTCGATGGGTTTCTTCGTGACGATTCGATAGATCCCATCGCTCTGATTCTTCTTGAAGTCCCACTTCACCATGCCGTCTTCCAGACTATGAAAACTGATGATGGCGATGAAGCCGTCCTTCTTCAGCAATCCCGGCCCCGAGGTCAGCAACGCCTGCAGGTTGTCCAACTCGTGGTTGACGGCAATCCGCAGGGCCTGGAACGTTCGAGTGGCCGGGTGTTTCCTTGGCTTGTATTTCCGATCCGGCGCTCGCAACGCACTGCACACGACCGACGCCAGTTGCCCTGTGGTCTGGATGGGCTCGCGACGCCGTCGGTCCACGATGTATCGCGCAATGCGCCGGGACGCGCGATCCTGGCCGTACTGGAAAATCACATCGGCCAGCGATTTCTCATCGTATCCGTTCACTATATCGGCTGCCGTGGTTTCCAGACTTTCGTCCATTCTCATATCCAACGGCATATCCGTGCGAAAACTCAGTCCCATTTCGTTGTCGACAAGCTGGGCCGAGCAGAAACCCAGATCCGCCAGGATCAGGTCCGCGCGTCTGACGCCCAACTCGCCGAGACAGTCGGCGATCCGGGAGAAATTCGACTTGACCAGAACCACTTTGCAGGACAGGCCTGCCAACCGTTGCCGGGCCCGGTCCAGGGAGTTGCCGTCGACATCCAGTCCGATCAGCGTCCCGGCCGGCCCCAGCCGACTCCCGAACAGAAAGCTGTGACCTCCATGTCCTGTGGTCGCATCGACCACCACCCCGTCCTGAGGACAGCTTATCTGTTCGGCTAAAGGTCCCGCAAGGACCGGAACGTGCTCTACCTGCGAGTGTTCCACCGCCGCATCCGTGGGCCTTGCCCTTGCGCCCGGACGTCTCCACGACCGGGGGCGATTCCACGCCTTCTCAACTTGCCACGACCGCTTCGGCGCGACGCTGCATCTTCTGCACGTACGGCGAGAACATCACGCCCGCGAAGAGAGGACTGCTTTGCCTGAGCCGCTCCAGCCGATCGGCCAGGATGGCCATCGACACGTTCGTCTGCTCGTCCACCGGCCGTTCGCCGGCCAGGCTCTCACCCACGATTTGACAATGACGATCCATCCCTGTCATGATGCCTCCAACGCCGCAATCACGATTCCTTGTTCTGCTTCTGCATCACGATCTGGCGCGCCTGGGTCATCTGCTTCTGGTACTGGGTCATGTGATCGCCGAGATACTGCTCCCAGTCCTCTGTGTTCCAAAGCTCGATGTGGTCCCGGACGCCGACCAGCGTGACGTCCTCCTTCAGACCGGCCCGCTTGCGAAGCTTCTCGTTCAGCAGCAGGCGGCCCTGATTGTCCAACTCCACCTTGCTCGCCAGCGCGAAGCTGATTCGCTCGAAGGCGACCGCTTCATCGGGGGCCGTCGCCCCCGGCGCCATGGACAGAGCAAGCTGCTCGAAGCACCTCTCCGGGTACAGACACAAGATCCCGTTGGCCCCGAGCACCAGATAGAAATCCGCGCCGTGCAGATCGACGTCGATCTGATTCCTGAGCTTATTGGAGACGAGTACCCGCCCCTTCACGTCAATCGTGTGCTGGTACTCCCCTGTTAATAAGAGCATGGCGTCAATCCCACTGGGTCATTTAATTGAGGGATATCTTACCACCTGCTCCCACTCCGTCAATATCTTTCGCCACATTTTCCTCAGTTTTTGGGAGATTTGTTCACGAAACTGTCACGCGGTCTTCGAGTATGGTAAACAGGGTAATCTGGCGAACAAACCGCGACCATAAGACGTCCCATAAAAGACCCTCAGCGACAGGGAGACAGCCCTACCGCGGGCAGAAACGCCCCTCGAACCGGACCGCCCGACGGTGGGAAGCTGTCCCTGAACCGCGACGCCGGCGGCAAGGGCCCTTCCTCGTGCGGAGAAGAAGAACCAACTCACGGTTTTTCTGTGGAATCGACGCCGGTCTGGGTTTTTCCTTATTGGAATCGCGACTCAATCGTGTATGTTATGCCGCACGTAAGTCGGAGCAACAATCGCAAGATCAAGGGGCGCCATGAAGAAGATCGTACAAATCACCGCTCAGGAACTGTTGGACTCCCGCGGCAACCCCACTGTGGAGGCCAGCGTGTACCTGGACCACCGCGTCAAGGCATCCGCCATGGTGCCCTCCGGCGCATCGACCGGCCGACATGAGGCCCTCGAACTGAGAGACAACGACGCCCAGCGATACCTGGGCAAAGGCGTCCTCCAGGCCGTGCGGAACATCAAAGAGACCCTCGCCCCCGCCCTGATCGGACTCGACGTGACGGACCTCCACGGAATCGACCAGCGAATGATCGAGCTCGACGGCACCGAGGACAAGTCCCGCCTGGGCGCCAATGCCCTGCTGGCGGTCTCGATCGCATGCCTTCGGGCCGGCGCCCTCGTCCGGCGGGTTCCTTTCTACGAGTACACCGCCGAGGTCTTCGGCAAACCCGCGAACACTCCGTTCATCATGCCCATCCCCCTGATCAACGTCCTCAACGGCGGCAAGCACGCCATCGGCTCCTCCGACTTCCAGGAGTACATGATCGTGCCCATCGGGGCCCCCTCCTTCGTCGAGGCGACCCGCTGGGCGTCCGAGATTTTCCACCTGCTCAAGCCTCTGATCCAGGAACGCGGCTGGCCCACCACCGTGGGCGACGAGGGCGGGTTCGCGCCGCCGGTGAGTTCCAATGAAGAGCCGCTCCAACTGATCCTGACCGCGGTCGAGCGGGCCGGCTACATCCCAGGCGAAGACATCGTCATCGCCCTGGACCCGGCCGCCTCGGAGTTCTATCAGGACGGCAAGTACCGCCTGGAAAAGGACCGCCTGGAGCTCACCTCCGCCGAGATGGTGGACCTGTTCGTCGACTGGAGCCGACGCTATCCGATCGTCTCGATCGAGGACGGGCTCGACCAGGAGGACTGGGACGGATTCGCCCTGCTCAAGGAAAAGACCGGCAACAAGATGCAGGTCGTCGGGGACGACCTGTTCGTGACCAACCCGGAGCGGGTCCGCATCGGCGTCGAGCGCAACGCCGCCAACTCGGTCCTGATCAAGGCCAACCAGATCGGCACGATCACCGAGACTTTCGGCACGATCAAGCTGGCCCGCGAGTACGGCCTGACGACCATCATCTCCCACCGCTCGGGCGAAACCGAACTGCCCTTCGAGGCGGATTTCGCCGTCGGCACCAGTTCCGGCCAGGTCAAGATCGGCTCGGTCTCGCGCTCCGAGCGAATCGCCGAGTACAACGAGCTGATGCGGATCGAACGGGACCTGGGCGACCGGGCGACCATCGCCAAGTTCCCCTTCCCCAGATAGGCCATTGAAGAAGGATCGCCTCATGTCGGAATTCAGAAATGTCACCGTGATCAAGAAAGCCAACGTCTACTTCGACGGCAAAGTGACCAGCCGAACCGTCCTGTTCCCGAACGGCTCGAAGAAGACCCTCGGCGTCATGCTCCCCGGCGAATACACCTTCAACACCGACGACCCCGAGATCATGGAGATCCTCGCCGGCGACCTGGAGGTGCAGTTGCCCGGTTCGAGCCAGTGGAAAAAGGTCCAGGCCGGCGAGCGGTTCGAAGTCCCCGGCCGGGCGAAGTTCAGCCTCAAAGTGGCAACCCTCACGGACTACTGCTGCTCATTCGTGAGCCCCCCGCGGGCGTAACAGGCCGTCTCCGCCGGGGCGACGCACACGTCGTCCCGGCTTGCCACTGAAATGTGCAGGCCTGCCCCCCCAGGACATGGACGCGACGGGTCCCGTCGTTTCCGTCTTTCGTCCTTTTCATTTCTTTCGGCCGCCATCCCCTGGATTTCGGCCGAAGGCCGCGCCAATTCCTCCGGCTTCCTCGCGTTCTTGAACTGCTTGCGGATTGACTGAGGCGAGCCAATCTGATATGCTTGCCGTATGGTGATCGCGCGCCAAGCCCGTCCGCGGGCCGGCGACCGAATCGAGGCCGAGGAGCGGCGAATACTTCTTTGAGGACGACGCAACGTGAGAACGCTCTGGGTGCTGGCGGCAACCGCCGTCTTCGCGACCGCTGCGAAGGCGGCAGTGTGGCCGGTCGTGTGCCTCTATGATGGAAAGACCCCCCTGGCGGTGGTCAATGGGAATGACCCCATCGTCTTTCGCGACATCATGGTCGGGACGCATCTGACGATCATTATCCGCTCCGACAAAGCCGAACACTTCTCCGGCGGCCTGGTCATGAGCCGCGAGGACTACGTGTTCGGCGCACTGCAGCCCCGCGGGACGTCCGACGCATGGGGGAACTACGCGGATTCCTGCTTCTACGAAGCGGGAGACGACGCGTGGACCTTGTTCCTGGTCGAACCCTTCACGGTGGCCGTCGACTTCATGAACACGTTCTCTGACGGGAACCCTCGTTATCGCGACGCCGTGCCCGGCGACTGGTTCATTATGGATTACCACGCGCTGCAGGTCGGGTCGTGCGCGATCGATTTCTACGACTACGACATCATCCCTCCGGATACGCCGATTCATTTGATTCCGCCGCTGCGGACGCTGCTCCTGCACCACGTCCCCACCAGGGACTTCAACGCCGACCGGATCGTCGATCTGAACGATTTCGCGGTCCTGGCCGCAAGCTGGCGATGCCCCGTGGATGGCGACCCGGACACTCCCGACGAGGCGTTCGATTTCGACGCCGACAGTCGGATCGACGTCAACGACCTGGCCCTCTTCTGCGAATTCTGGCTCGAACGGACCGGCGTCCCCCTGCCCCCCGATCCGGATCGGACCGACGCCGTCTCTGTTGTCCTTCCCCGACTTCCCTGATCCTGGAGGCCCTGTCACCACGGCCTCCGGATGCCGGTCGGACCCCTCCGCTCCCGTCGAGTGCGTGACATGCGCCGCCGTGCTTCAATCCAGCAGTCCGTTCAGGACCAGCGCCGCTTCCTGGCGCAGGGTCAGGAGTTGTCGGAGGTTCTGCCTGGCCTTGGTCAGTTCCTGGCGGCTCTGCTCCTGGGCGACCCGAAGGGCGGTCAGCTTGGCCTTGATCTGATCGGCCGAGGCGTCCTTGCTGGCCAGCATCTGGCGAAGCTCGCCCTTGCTCCGATCCACAGGGCTCGCAGGCCCCATATTCCCAGCCCCCCCAAACTGCGGCTGCGGATGCACCAGTCTGTACACCGCCTCGACCCGAGGCTTCAAGACCGACCACTCCGCCTCCGCGACCTCCAACTGCCCGCGAATGTCCTCGATGGCCCGCGCCCGTTCCCAGGCGTT
>Ga0228535_1002002_pt1 | contig 23361 bp, 23 predicted proteins | sample SJ1metagenome_FD_168457 | JGI IMG/M metagenome (GOLD analysis project Ga0228535, IMG submission 168457) | Enriched culture of PCE-dechlorinating microbial communities from Ithaca, New York, USA - SJ1 | ecosystem: Engineered > Modeled > Simulated communities (microbial... > Unclassified | place... | reverse complement strand
GCCGAGGCAGAGCGCGAGGAAGATATGGCCGCCCGAAAGCGAAACCACAAGAACGCCAAACTTCTGCGCCAGGCCGCCCAGCACGATGCCGCCCATCACGACACCGAGAATGCCGATGGTGGAACCGACCGAGACGTTACTGCGGCCGCCGCCTTCGCAGCCTCTGGCGATGTCCTTGAGACCCATCTTGTGATCCCTGGTGAACCAGCTCAGACCAACGCACAGCACGATGGCGATAAAGGCCGCTCGATCGGGAGCATATCCCATGAGCATCACGACAAAAATGGCGATGATGGGAACGATGAAGAACCAGCCTTCCTTGAGGACTTCCTTCAATGGCGGAATCTCGTTATCCGGCAGGTTGCCGATGTTCTCGCGCTTGGCGTAGCAGTGCACCGAGCACAGGCACCAGAAATAGTACATCAAGGCGGGGATTACGTTCATCAGCGCGACCTGGATATAGGGCGTTTCCGTCATAGTCGCCAGGAGAAAGGCACCCGCGCCCATGACCGGCGGCAAGAGCTGCCCGCCCGTTGAAGCCGCAGCCTCAATAGCGCCCGCGTGCTCCGGCTTAAAGCCCACTCTCTTCATCATGGGGATGGTAAACGTGCCGGTGGAAACCACGTTGGCCACAGAACTACCACTGATGGAACCAAAGATACCGCTGGCGATAACCGCCACCTTGGCGGGGCCGCCGGCCATGCCTTTTGTCATCGAAAGCGCCAGCTTGATGAAGAACTCACCCGCGCCCGAGCCTTCCATAAAGGCGCCCATGATCACAAAGGGCAAAACGTAGGTGCAAAAGGTTGCAGTGATGGTACCGAAAATCGACTGGTCGGTTCGGAACATGAAGTCGACGATGCGGAACCACGAGAAACCTCTGTGCGCGAAGGTGCCGGGCAAGTAGGGGCCATAGCGGAGTTGCAATATAAACACCGCGCCCATGATAGGAATGATGTAGCCTATCACCCGCCGAGCGATTTCAAAGAGCAAGAGAAGAGCGATAACGCCAAAATAAAAGTCCTGCATGGTCGCCTGGCCTCTAAGCACGATGGCATAGGTCTTGTACGTAAGCCACCAGTAGCCAAACGAAACGACGGTGAGGCTGATCAAAATCCAGTCATACCACGGGATTGTCTTGCCCCCGCCCTTGCCAGGGCGCGCGGGATAGAGCATCAGGGCCATGATAACGTTTCCCATCAGATAGAGAGAACGCATTGCTTCCGTCGTTAAAAAGCGAAAGCCCGAGTGCAAAATAAAAACCGCCGAAAACGCAATTGCCACAACGGAAAAAGCAATTTTGTGCGCGCCTTCCAGCTTTCTTGTTTTCATCGTAACGCTGCTCCTTCTTGGAGAGGACGGATGGCCGGCGCGTTTGGCTGACCATCCGTCCCCCGAGACCGAGTGTCAAGTACCCGCGGACTAATACCCCTTGGGAACGTTCGGATGATCGGCGTAGAACTTCTTGGCGCCAGGATGGACTTCAAGGCCAAGAGCCTCAAAAGCTTTGGTATCCTCGGCAAAGTAGTTCCAGTTGTTGTGACCGGCAGCCATCTCCTTGATGACCTCGGGCCGATACGCAACCTCAAGGATCTTGTAGAGGACGTCCGCATTCATCGCGCGGCTGGCAATTATGTAGTTGCGGAAATGCGGCAGAAGGACGGGCTTGTCAACACCCTTGTATCTGCCTGCCGGCATCTCGGCGGCGAAAAAGAACGGAGAAATCTTCTTTAGTTCCTCGATCTGTGCCATCGTGAAGGGGAGGATCCTGATATTCGCGGTGTTGGCCATCTCGGTTACGGCCCCGGACGGCGAACCGGCCTGGCAGACAGCGTGAACGCGCCCTTCTTTCATCGCGGCCACGGTATCACTAAACGCAATGTACTCCCTCTTGGCGTTAATCTTAAAGGCGTCCAGGATCATGTCCGCTACATACTGCGCCCCCGATCCGGGGTTGCCGCAGGCCACAGTCTTGCCGTTTAGGTCTTGAATGCTCTTGATGTTGGAATTGGCGTACACCACAATGTAGAAGTCACTGTCGTAGGCCCTGCCCACACCGGTAATGTTCTTGGCCTTTGAGGCATAGTTTGGATTTTTGAAGTTGCCGATGCCCTTCGAAGCCTCATAAATCAAGGAGCTATAGGTGATGGATAGATCCAGCTCACCCAAAGCGGTCTTGATGGCGTTGTCCACGGCGGCCCCCGTGGTTACGTTGGTGATGTTGATGCCCTTGAGTCTCGGGGTGACCGAGTTGGCGAAGGCGCCCGCCATGTAGTACATGACGCCGCCGGTAGAACTACCGCCGAACGAAATCTGGACATCGGCGGCCGGCTTAGCAGGCGTATTGGTCTTCGGAGTCGCAGGAGCGGACGGGGGCGCAGTCACGCTGCAGCCGCTAAGTAACCCAACCAGTACTGCTAACGCAAGGCCAAGTGCGAGAAACCTTTTCATTCTCCTCTTCCTCCTCATCTTGTTTTAACGCGTCAATCTGCGAAAGCGTTAAGGTAGATCTTCCGACAATCCTCAACGCTCAGAACGCGGGCGCTTCTTGCGAGCAGACGTTGCTCTCCATGCCCGTCGATGGCCCACTGATCCACTCGGGACTTGTCGGTGATGCCAAGGTCATCGAGGCAGGCGGGCAGCTCCAGATCAACGAGAAGGTTTTCGATGGCCTCGATGCAGAGGTAGGCGGCCTCTCTCTCGGACAGGCCCTCAGTGCGCTCGCCCATGGCTGCGGCCATCTGTGCAAACTTAGATTGCTTGGCCACCATGATGTACTCAAAGCATGACAGCAGAATGGCGGTCAGGCTTCTACCGTGATTGATGTGAAACTCGCCCCCGATGGGATAGGCCAGCGCGTGCACCAGGCTGGTTCCGGCGTTGTTGAGCACCATACCCGCCATCATGGAGCCCATCATCATATGATAACGCGCTTCCAGGTTGCCGCCGTCGGCAAAGGCAGGGCCGATCCACCTGGTGATCATGCTGATCGCGTTGAGTGCGAGGTTATCAGTGATGGGATTGGCCGCCTTGGAGACAAAGGGCTCTGCGGCATGCAAGAACGCGTCTATGCCTGCGCTCGCGGTGACAGCAGACGGGCAACTCAAGGTCAGCATGGGGTCGATGATGGCCGTATTGGGCAGTAGTTTGGAGGAGGCGACCGCCTTTTTTACGTTGGTTTCCTCATCCAAGAAGATGGCATGCTTGGTGATTTCGGCGCCGGTGCCCGCGGTAGTAGGGATCATGATCGTGGGAATGCCGCGGAGGGGCACCTTTTCACGGCCGAAGTAGTCGCGCACTTTGAGCCGGTTGGTCTGTAGAGCCGCAGCCATCTTAGCAACATCCAGCACGCTGCCGCCGCCCATGCCGATGACACAATCGGCCGCGGCGTCCTTAACGGCCCTGGCTACTTCCTCGGCGATTTCGGTGGTGGGTTCGGGGGTGCTGCGGCTGGGTACCTGGACGACGGCCTCAATGCCTTGCTTCTTGAGGGAGTCGAGCAATCTGTCTACAGTCCCTGTCTTCTGGACGTTGGGGCCGGTCACCAGCAATACCCTTTTTGCGCCAAGGTTCCTGGCTTCCTGACCAGTCACGTCTACAACATTCATGCCAAAAATGGTGAGCGGCGTTGCAAAGGTGAAATTCTGATACATCTGTATCCTGGCTCCTTATCTTTGTTTATGGCGTATCTCAGTCAACTCTCAGTCACAATCGTCCTCACCAAACAGATCGCTGCCGACCTCGCGGATATGCTTTTCCATGAGACTCCTGACTCCGGCGCTATCGTGGTTTTTGAGGCACTCGACGATGGCGACATGCGACGCCTGGTACTTATCGAACATCGTCCCGCGTTCGAGAACGTGGGTCTTGAGCGCCATCCACAGACTCTCTCTCATCTGGTCGAAGACTTCCCCCAGAACCTGGAGGATTAGCTCGTTGCCCGTCAGCGATGCGATGGCGGCGTGAAACTCTCGGTCGACGCTGTGGAACTGCTTGTGGTCGCGTGCTTCGAGTGCGCCGTTCATTCGCCTAAGCAGTTGGCCTAGCGACTCAAGGTCTTCATTGCTGCATCTTGCGGCTGCCAGGCCTGCCGCACTCGGTTCAAACATGAGCCTCGTCTCATACACCTCATAGGGGCTTGCCTGCACGGCGAGCCGGGCCACGGATGGCGCTTTGATGCTCTTTGCGTTTTCACGTATGACATTTCCGATGCCGGGTTTGCAGTCAACCAGTCCGAGAACTTCAAGGGCGGCAAGAGCCTCCCGGACGGAAGCGCGACTTGAGTTGAACTGCAACGCAAGGTCCCTCTCTGATGGGAGCTTATCGCCAGGCTTGAGCAGGCCGGATTCAATCGCCTTGTGTACGTGCTCGGTGATAGTGACGTAGATACGCTTATTGACCGCCGGCATAAACTCCAATTGCACTCGCCTCCTTATCGGTCAAATGACTGACCGGCCTAACTGGCCTGACCAGTATGGCCAGATCTTCCGCGCTTGGCGAGGAAAATCCTTCTTACATAATACTCAAAGTGTAATTGACAGGGATAGGGAACCAGATGGTAAACGAATATGGGTTGTAACAGGGCTCTTATGACGTCGGGCAAGATCGTGATGAGAGAATGCTTGGGCGGGCAAGGAATGGCCGCATGCGCCTACGGCGTGGAGGCGGCGTTTGAAGTGCACTTCGGCAACAGCGCAACCAACCTTACGCTCGCCTAATCGGCGATGCTTGCTAGCATTCTTGTCGCTTCGTCGGCCGTTCCGGTGGCGGTGGTTATGAACCGTTTGCGCCGGTAGGCTTCTATTTGAGCGGCCGTCATCTGTGCGCTCCGCCGCAGCATGTACATCTTCGCAAGAACACCTAGCAAAGGAGCCACACCCTGGAGTGTGGCGTCGATGGGGAGTCCGCTCCTAAAGACATTGGGATGAAGCAAACGACACGTCACCACCCAGACCTCTGCCCAGATGGATAAATCCCTGTTAGGTGTTGATTCAGATGGACACGATCACCGCATATTGATATGGGGTACCACTATAGATGCCGTAGGAGTAGCAGATGAAGTAGGGGGTATTAATCCTGCATCTCCCACTCCCCCTGATGCCCTTTTGATGCCCTCCGCGCTGCGCATAGGCGCACACTGGCGCACTGGGTGCACAAAAGCAAGCAGCCCCGAGTTCGTCTTAGGGCCAGCGTGTGGTTAGAATCGTTGCGAGAGTGTTGGTGCCGGGAGCGGGAGGCATAGTGTGCACGAACAGAGGGCAACCTTCGTAGTCTCCATCTCGACTGAGAAGCGTCGATGACCCCTGGACGTCGGGCCGAGAGACTCACCATCCGCGGATGATGAGCATATGGCAGAAGCTAGACTCTAAGAGAACAACGAAAACCTCTGGCAGCATAGTAGGATTCTGCTCCGTTGTGGTATACAAAGACAGTGTTGTAGCGACGGTCGCCAAAGATGGCGCCCCCAAGTCTCCTAATACTGGCGGGTGTTCTTAGCCAGCTCGATGTTTTGGTATCGAAACTGCCAAGTTCTTGCAGGCCCCGGTACTGCTCTTCTGTTAAGAGATCACTTCCCATGGCAGCAGCCATATCGACAGCGCTATTCTTTGGCCTGTGCTCTTTCCTTGTCTCCAGGGCTTCACGGTCGTAACAAACGCTTCTGCGGCTTGTGGGGCTTTCCACCGCACAATCATAAAAGGAGTACTCGTCTAGCGTCTTGTCGTAACCGACTACATCGGGTTCACCGCCAGTTCTTTCCATTTCGTGCAGCGTCCACAGCTTTTCTGCATTAGCCTCCATCTTTGCTCGCACTTTAGTCCAATCGATACCCTCGTGTCGGCTCATGTTCTTTTCAAAACGTGCTTTCAATGTCCTAAGTAATTCCTCACGCTGTGCTGGCGACAGATCACCCTTGTTCATGGCTCCATCAACATCGGTCATATTGGGTTCCCCTTCTGTCGTGATAGTTGAGGTCTTTCGGGACAGCTATCCTTATGTCTAGTGTTCTGAAACCTGCGCGTAAGATACCACGAAGAAAGAACAGGGAGCAGATGGCTGACGACTAAAGTTCAAGAGAAACGTCCGCTGACTGTGTTCCGGTTTCGCATGTAGCATTCCAACCTCCTCCCACTTCCCCTGATGCCCACTTGCTGCCATCCGCGCCGCACGCACGTGCGAACTGGTGCAGTCCATGCACACAAAAAGCAAAAAGCCCCGAGTGTGTCAGGGTCATCGTAGGGCTAGAATCGTTGCGAGAGTAGTGACGCTGGTAGCGGGGTTGCATATAGTTTGCACGGATTTTGACCCCACCTAGCCCGTGCAGTCCCGAGATAGGCTTATAGTCTCAATGGTGTCTCTTTGTCAAGTGTTGCAATCTCCTTACACGAGTCGCAATACCATGAGGTCCTCGTCAAAGAACCGATTATCCAACCTCAACGCTTCTTTTTCGACGCCATAGGTCACAAAGCCCATAGAGGTGTACAGTCTCTTTGCGGGCATGTTGTCTGAGACAACCGCTAGGTTGACCTGCCGCAGGTCACTGACGCTTCGAATGTGATCTAGTATCCCGGTTAGGAGTGCTCTTCCAGCACCCTTACCGCGTGACCCCGGGTTCACATACATTCCCCATATGACGCCCTTGTGACGGTTCTTGAGTCGAGCCTCGCGGCGAAATCCGGCTATCCCAACGATCCGACCTGCCCTATCAAATGCGCCGAGCACAAAAGTATCGTTGGTGGGGCGTAATACTGCTGAGTACTTCTGAGCAAGTTGATCGTCAGAGAGCAGTATCTCCTCCTCATACGAAGAGCCGAAAGCCTCGGGAGAGTCCCGAAACCCCTGCAGACGCATTCTTCGGAACTCCTCAAAGTGCTCTGCCCCTAGCCTCTTGATGTTCATGAGTGAATGCCCCTGACTGCCATGCAGATCACTCTCATTTCACATTGCCTTGTACCATTATGGAACAATATGTCATACACTGGTTCTGGATTTCCAGGCCGCAACCTGCTAGACGCGTTGAGTGTTGTTCTTGTCACGAACAAACGGCAGTTCTCAGATGAGTTAGGGGCTGCCCATTGCCTACCATGACAGTTGATGCGGTGCATTATGCATTGGAGAGTGATGGTCCACTCTTGCCGCAGTGGACTACGCTATTGTGACATTACTTCAGCCGATGACTGGTATAAAATGGATACTTGAAGACATTAAATCGGGCACGAAACTGGGAAAATATTTTAGCTGTGTGCCAGCAATAGGAAGGAGAAGCCTAAGTACACGCATAAGTATCAATTTACAATCAAATTAGAGTTGAAGGGTCACGATCTGGAGGTATTTACGGTGCCAACCAGACCAAGCACCGTCGTCGTAACGGCGACTGCTCTAATGCCAAAGGCGACCCCGACATATGAACTGCACAAAGTCCTGGGAATCGCTGTCGAAATTGATGACTCCTGCCACAAGATAGTCAGGGTTGAATGTACATTTCAAACCAATCTCATGCGCGATCACCTAACCAATCTCCTCTGCGGGTACGACCTCACCCAGGGAATCGAGGGTGCTGTAGACGTTGTGAATCGGCACCTGGTGATAAGTGCTACAGGTGCCCTTGTGAGAGCCCTTAAGACTGTATACTTCAAGTACGTTCAGCATCTTAAGGCGATTGGACGTACAGATTTGCCAGCCATTTTCCTGAGCGAACTGAGAAGAGGAAAGGCTGAAATAGTGTGAAGGCAGATACCTTCATTCACTCATAATGACTGTGGCGTATTGACGGACACCCATTAGCCAATTAGGCCTATGGACTAGTTCGACAAAACCCAGCCCAGTTGCGGGTTGGGTTTTTGCTTTTTCGATGCTCATCAATCGGGGGTGATAAGGGAGACCAAACGTTGCTCATTACTCACCAGAGAGGAGGTACTCACCAACGCATGACCACTAAAGATGAGAACCTGATTAGTCAACATTCGGATGAGGCGATCTATGAACCACCTAAGGACATTGTGGAGATTACTAAACAAGCCGAGGGCGTTGCCGATAAGCCCGGTCCGAAGACCAAACTCGATTCAAACGTACGAAACATCATCCTGGCCATCGGCGTTGCCTTGGTGCTATTCCATGTATACACGGGCGTGTTTGGTGTGCTTGAGATCGTGCCCCAGAGGGCACTGCACCTTGGGGCTGTTGTGCTTGGCGGCTGGCTAATAGAGATGCAGAAAGCGAAGAACCCTCTGCATAAGTACCTTTTGGCAGCCGTCGCGTTGGTAACTTGTTTCGCATCCTTATGGATGATGGACGCTTACCCGCGCATCGCCTTCTCAATGAACTCCACCGCATTGGACATCGGACTCGGTATCTTTCTAATATTTAGCCTTCTCGAGTTGGGAAGGCGATCCATGGGCTTTTCGATGCCGTTCCTCACGTTCTTGTTCTTGGTCTACGCTCTGGTGGGTCCATGGATGCCAGGGCGGCTGTCGCACCGTGGCCTCAGCATCCGCCGTCTTGTGGACTGGATATACCTATCGACTGACGGTATATATGGCATGCCCATCGGTGTTATGAGCCAGTTCATTTTTCTTTTCATCCTGTTTGGATGGGTCCTGCTGGCCACCGGTACAGGTCAGCTGATCATTGATCTTGCATATGGCCTGGCGGGCAAAGCGCGAGGTGGCCCGGCTAAAGTCGGTATCGTCGCGAGCGCGGCGTTCGGCACCATATCAGGCAGTGCAGTAGCCAATGTTGTGTCGGTGGGCAGCTTCACCATCCCTATGATGAAGCAGGTTGGTTACTCGCCCGTCTACGCTGGCGCCATCGGTGCGGCGGCCTCCACGGGTGGAGTCATCATGCCACCAGTCATGGGTGCTGCAGCATTTATCATGGCCGAGATGCTAAACGTTACATACAACTCGGTGTGTATAGCTGCAGCCATACCAGCGTGCCTGTATTACGCTGCACTCTTCGTACAGGTACACCTAGCGGCGGTGCGGACAGGTATGAAGGGAATGACTCAGGAGCAATTGCCGGATGTCAAGAAGATCTTCAAGGAAAGATGGCACCTGATGCTCGGCCCCGCATTTCTGGTGTATACGCTAGTTGTGCTACGGCGCAGCCCGATGTGGTGCGCTGGATGGTCGATCCTTGTGACCCTTGCGGTGTCGTGTCTAAGTGCAAAAACCCGGGTTACGTTCAAGGGTCTTCTGGAAATCTGCTCCAACTCGATCAAAGGTACTGTGTCGGTGACCGGTAGCTGCGCACTGGCAGGCATAATTATAGGTGTGGTTTCGATAACCGGTCTGGGCGTTAAAATATCAAGTTTCATAGTGGGCCTCTCGGGCGGGAACATCGGCCTGATGCTTTTCCTCACAATGATAGTGTCACTGATCCTGGGTATGGGCCTTTCGGCCGGCGTAGCCTTCATCATTCCAGCGATGATGGTTTTGCCGATACTCGTAAGTGCCGGTATCCCGAAGATGGCAGCAGGGCTCTTCATCTTCTATTTCGCGTGTATTTCGTACATTACGCCGCCTGTTGCCCTCGCCGCTTACGCCGCGGCGGGCGTTGCGCAGGCCAATGCGTCAGCCGTAGGCTGGCGTGCATTTGCTCTCGGTATATCGGGGTTCATCGTGCCTTACCTTCTCATAGCTGACCCGTCTTTGATCCTTATCGGCTCCACTACCAGCAGTGTTATCGCCATAGGTGCTGCTTTGCTTGGTATTACGGGACTTTCAGCCTTCATTGAGGGCTGGCTGTTCAGCAGGCTCAACATCCCCGAACGGGTCGTCTTGTTGGTCGGGTCGCTGTTCTTGCTGTACCCAAAGGCAGGTAATGAGGTCGGCACGTTATTGCTCGTTGTTGGTGCGGCAATTAACTGGTGGCGCACTAAACAGGCGACCAGAGTACCTGCCGCGGGTCAGGCGGTCTAAGAATAAACGGAGGTGTGAGTATGAGACCAAAGGCATTGGTGCGTATGTTACTGTCCCTTCTAATTCTGACCCTGGTTGTCACGGGTTGCGGTACTCCTGCACCGGCGACGCCGGCTAAAGCGGAAACAAAGACTACGATCCCTGCTCCTAATTCCGGGAAGAAGAAAGAACTCCTATTAGCCGGGTCGCAGACGGGTGGAACCTTTTACTTGTGGTGCGGCGCGGTAGCCGAAATGATCAACAAGTACCTCCCGGGATACAGCGGTACTCCATCACCAGGCGTGGATAACATCAAGGCTCTGCAGCTTGGGGAAATCGACATAGGAACAGTACTGCCAGACCAGGCCGCCTGGGTATATCACGGCCAGGACATCTACAAAGGTAAGCAGTGGCAGGGTATTAGGGCTCTGTATAACGGCTACTCTTTCCCCCTCCACATAATGGTCCTCGCGGATTCACCGATTAAGAGCATGAAGGATCTGAAAGGCAAGAAGATCGGTTCGGGGCCTCCAACTTCATACACGGAGACCCACATGCTTGAGTTCCTTCTGGAAGCTCACGGCGTAAAGCCGAATGAAGTCAAGATTCAAAGAATCTCGTTGACAGACCGTACCGAAGGCCTCGCCGACAAGCAGTTGGACTGCATTGTGATTCTTGTGGGCCACACTTCACCGGGAGTTCAGGAACTGGTGAACGTGCACAAGGTGCGGTACCTGAGCATAGACGAAAAGATACTGGATGATATGAACAAAAAGTATCCCTATTACCTAAAGGGCACTCTGAAGGCCGGGCTCATGAAGGGCACCGACGTAGATGTGAAACTCCCTTGGATGTGGGGCACGCTCGTTACCACTGACAAACTTCCCGATGAAGTTGCTTATCAGATAGTGAAGCTCAGCTTCGAGCACAAAGACGAAATGGTTAAGATCAATCCAATTCTCCAGGAGATGACGCTTGAAAACGCGATCAAGGGACTCGATTACCCTGTTCATCCAGGCGCATTGAAGTACTACAAGGAAAAAGGCATTGTTAAGTAGTCAATGGAGGTGAGCAGATTGGACAAAGAGCCAAAGCGTGAACTGTTTGGAGAGGTTGCCACCGATGGATGGGAGCATGATGTGTGGTTGATGGCCCGGCGTCTTTCGCTCCTGTATCACTACCTGGCTACAGCTATAGTAGAACGTCTGGGGGACGAAGAGGGGCGCGCTCTCGTGAAGACTGCAGTATGGAACTACGGAACTCACATAGGCAATGTCCAGAAGGAAGCGGCCATCGGAATGGGTCTACCTCTAACTAAAGAGAACTTCCGTCGTGTTCCGGATCTGCCTTCTCGCGGATGGAGACACAGAGATGTGACTCTTACGAACGGCAAGAACCAGCGTCAGACATATCTATGCCCTATTGCCCGCGCCTTCAAGGACATCAGTACGGATCCAAATCTCACCAGCCTGCACCGCCTCTATTGCTTCGTTGATCAGTCCAAGGTTGACGCCTACAATGGCTGTGATCTGGAGTGTGTGCATGAACACAACGTCCTAAGTGGAGATGACTTCTGTGAGGTTGTAACGCGAGAGAAAGCCAAGTAAGGGAGGGATCACCGTGGCTGGCCATTTCACCAAAGAGCAGATGATGCAGATGGATCCGCTCTTCCTAAGGATGCATCTGCGCGAAAGGGTCCACCACACCGTAGAGCATCAGCTCTACTCGGCGATTTTCGGTAACCGTGAACTGGGACCTGTCTTTGGTAACATTGCAAAGGAGATTATTGAAGTCTGGGAAGAAAGGGGCCTACCAAAAGACCCGCCTGACATCAAGTGGATATACACCTTAATGGACCTGGCGGAGAGAGCCAAGAAAGGCGAAAAGGTAGAACCTCCAGGCGGGTATCTACCAGTAGCACTGGACGAAGTCGAGATGAAAGCATGGGAGAAGCTGCTATTCGGTAGACGGTCGTATCGTCACTGGGACGATAGGCCTGTACCATCTTGGATGGTGGAGAAGGTTATGGAGGCAGGCATGTGGGCTGCCAGCGGCTGTAACCTGGAAATCTGGCGGTTCATAGTCATGGAGGACCCTGAAGTGCTGAAGAAGTTCGCCAATACAGAGTTCGAAGTTGAAAAAGTGAAAATAGTCTGCTGCATGGATATAAGAGGGTACCAAGGTACTGCGGAGTTCCCCATTGATAGGCCACCACCCGAGAAGAACAAGTTGCTTGACTGCGGTGCGGCGCTCCAGAATATGGCGCTAATGGCCCACGCATTGGGACTTGGAGGCTGTTGGTCAACGTTTACCCAGAAGCAAATCGACGGCATTCACGAGCATTTCGGCCTGCCCGACTATGTTGAGGTCGTCACCTACCTGTCGTTAGGGTGGGCAGCCGAGCGAGTTATGCCGCCCCTGAGGATGGACTATAAGGAAGCCATTCTAGCTTGGCCCGGTAAGAAGGATTAACGCTCGCGATCAAGAGACTGCGCCTTAGCCCCCGAAAGATTGAGCTCTACCGGGGGCTAAGGCTCAGCGAAACAGGCGTTTGCCTGCTGACATGAGGCCGCATGGAAGGCCTCAACAAGAGGTAAGCATACCCAGCCTGATACGAAGGCTGGGTTGCGTGTTTTTTGGGGGTAGCATCCGGGACTAGGTGCATAGGAGGAGTGCCTGTGTTGATTCAGGGTCGCCTGATGCAGACGTTCACTTTCTTGTTAACCTTAGTTCTCGTTGTCTACAACATGCAGCGTTATAGAAAGCGCGACGTGCCATACATTCGAAGGCTAGAACCCATCGAGCAGATTAATGTGTCTGTGCGCTCTGCAGCAGAGCTGAAGCGGCCTGTTGTCATGCACGTTGGGAGCGGTGCCCTCACAACGCAGGATGCAGTCCAGACAATGGCCGGTTTAGCTGTGACTGCATATGTCGCCGAACTATCTGCCCGCTATGGAGCCGACTTACGAGTGCCCGTCATTCGACCTGACGTCTTCCCATCGGCTATCATAGCGACTCGTAAGGGGTACGAAGCCGCCGGAAAATTGACCGAGTTTGACCCGCTCAAGACTGTACTGTTCATGTCGGGAGACTTCATGGCTGCGCACATGCAAATCCTTTCCATAATTCAGGAAGAAAAAGCATATGTGGCCATACTGATGGGTTCGTTCACTGGTGATACCAACCTGATGGGAGAGGGCACCAAGGTCGGGGGCGCAGACGCAATTACCATCTCTGGCCTTGCAAGAATAACTCACGTCGCGTTCTTTGTCGTGCTCACCGATTTCGCTTTGATAGGTGAGGAACTACTGGTGGCAGGAGCATACCTTTCCAAAGATAGGGCTTCGCTAGGTAGCATAGTCGCACAAGATTGGATGAAGGTGATCGCGGTAGTGCTGCTTGTAGCAGGCGGGATAATGGCTACTTTCAGTTCAGCAAGTTCGCTAATCTCCCTACTGTCGTCGTAGGTTTCAGGAGGACATTGCCATGAAGCAATTGCCACTAAGACTGGGCATTGCCATATGTGGACTGATATTGCTTGATCACTTTCTCCTCATCAATCTACTACGCAATCTATCGAAGGAAATACTGGATTATGCAGCCATCGTCACAGCGTTTGCTATGGGGCTCGGTTTTGTGAGCCTATCCATCAGGCACTATAAGGCCATCAAAGCGCGGCGTGAGGGATGGCTCTACAGTACGATACTTGTTATGGGTCTGCTATCATTTCCCGTGGCCACGTTCCTGTTCGGAGGACTGCGTGGTCGTCTAGGCATGTGGATTTACGATAACATCTACGGGTCAATTAACGCCACTTTTTACTCAATCCAGATGTTTTACGTGTGTTCAGGCTCGTATCGTGTCTTTAGGGTGAAAAGCACCCAGGCTGTAGTACTCGGAATAGCTGCTATGCTTGTTGTGTTCGGCAGGACCCCCGCGCTTGAGGGATTATGGGCGGGCTTCCCAAACCTTGCCGATTGGCTATGGAAAGTGCCCGGAGGCGGTGCACAGCGGGGAATTGTCATTGGCACTGGAGTTGGAACTATGGCTGCCGGCGTTCGATACCTTCTAGGCATCGAACGCTCCAGCACTCAGTAATGGGGGGTGGCCAACAAGTGCTAGCGAAGCTTGCGCACATAGACAGCAGGGTAATATTCGCCGCCTTTTTCATAGTAGTATCTCTGCCGCTAATCTTCCCTCTGAACCTTCCGCTAAATGTTCTTGGATGGACGCGGCAGAGCTACGATGAGCTGCAGAAGCTGGCGGCCGGTGACTTAGTGATAATGACAATGCAGTATAGCCCAGCCCTGATGGCCGATAGCCACCCGACCGCAGTGGTAATGATGAAGCATCTCATGCAAAAAAACGTGCGGGTAATCCTGATGGGAGACACACCGGACGGCGCCCGTTGGGCAACGCTGTTTGCCAAGGAATGGGAGGGAAAGGGCAAGACATACGGTGTGGATATCGTGGATCTCGGGTTTCTGCCGGGCTATGAGACTGGGTTGGCGGCATTCGTGAGAGACATACCCAAGACCATGCCGCGGGATGCCCGCGGAAATGACGTTGGCTCTTTGCCTATAATGAAGGGCATTAAGACGGTAACAGATGTGAAACTTTTCATCGGTCATGAGTCCGGGTCAGGCAGGAACTATGTCCGGCAGGTATCGCCTTACAAGATACCAGTTGTCATCGGATGCATGACTGCAGATGCCTATGAACTGGAACCCTTCCTCCAGGCAAAGCAAATTCAGGGATTGATTGTTGGGCTTCGAGGAGGCGCGGAGTACGAAAAGCTTCTTGGCGCCCCGGGGGCAGGGCTTGCAGGTAACGATTCGCAGAATGCGGGGCACCTTCTCGTAATAGCGTTCGTGATTTTGGGCAATATCGGTTATCTGGCTGAGCGCCGCAACAAGGCCCGGCAGGGAGGGGAATAGCGATGAGTCCCGATCTGGGCACCTGGGTCAATGCGATATGTACGTTGGCAGTATTCACTGTGCTGTACCGGCATAATCCGGTATCCAAGGTCACTGAGAACTTGTACGTTGGTATCGGGGCAGGCTACCAGCTGATGTTGGCATACGAGACCGTCCGCAACAAGGCTTGGATTCCATTAGCCACTAAAGGCGAGGCGAAAATGGCCATCCCGATAGTACTCGGCTTGCTCTTGTTTACCAACTATGTGCTGCCTAAAGCTAGGGAATGGAACAAAATTGCCATCGCAGTTATGGTAGCGGCAGGTACGGCCGTTACCCTGAAGGGGACCATGGAAGCCGACTTCCTGGGGCAGATCAGGGGTGCAATATCAGTCCCATTGACTTCGTTTGACGCAATGCTGACCTTCATCTGCACCGTGTCCACAATCATCTACTTCCTGTTCACATTCAGCATGAAAGGTGTCATGGCAACCGTAAGCCGTCTGGGTTACTGGGCGATGATGGTTGCATTTGGGGCAGGCTTTGGAAACACCATCGGCGGACGGTTTGCCCAGTTCACCGGTAGAATGGATGTAGTGTTTGGTGAGTGGCTCAAGTTGTACACAAGGTAAGCAAGAGCAATACGCAGTTGGCCTTTCCTGGACGGGGCACTTGTGCAGGGAAGACTTCTCGATGCCATAACCAAGGAGGCTTTGACCCATGAGAAAACCAGACAGATCTTTATCCTGGATTGACGATCACACGCGCGAGCTCATTAACCTTAGCGATCAGATCTGGGCTTACGCTGAACTTGGGCTACATGAGACCAGGTCAGCCAAAGATCAGGAGGATTACCTACGGCAAAACGGCTTTGATATTGAGAGCGGTGTGGCCGGTATGCCTACAGCGTTTGTGGCAACCTGGGGCTCAGGCAGACCGGTCATAGGGCTGCTCGGGGAGTTCGATGCACTACCGGGCTGCTCAAATGATACTCTGCCTGAACGAAAAGAGATCATCCCAGAGGGGCCTGGCCACGCTTGTGGTCACAATTTACTGGGTGTGGCAGCCCTGGGCGCCGCCATAGCGGCGAAGGAAGAACTCATCGCTCGCGGGCTCAATGCTACCGTGAAATACTACGGGTGCCCCGCTGAAGAAAACTTTGCCGGAAAGGCATACATGGCCAAAGAGGGGTACTTCAACGATCTTGATGCTTGCCTCACTTGGCATGCTGCGGCGACGAACACAGTAAGGGGCGGCTCCTCGCTTGCGGTGAACATGGTGAACTTCCATTTCCACGGAAGGACCGCCCATGCAGCCGGCGCTCCCCATCACGGTAGAAGCGCCTTGGACGCAGTCGAGATCATGAACGTTGGCGTGAACTACTTGCGAGAACATGTGCTTGACTCTGTAAGGATGCACTACGTGATTACGAACGGTGGCAGGCAGCCCAACGTAGTTCCGGCAGAGGCCACCGTGTGGTACTACATAAGGGCACCAAGACGTCAGGATGTAGACGAAGTATATGCAAGAGTCATCAAGTGCGCTGAGGGCGCCGCGCATATGACGGAGACCACTCTAGACATCGAGTTTCTTGCCGCCATGAACGAGGTTCTGCCGAACGAAGTTCTGAGTGACGTTCTGTATGAAGCACTGCAAGTCGTGGGGCCTCCCCAGTTCACCGACGATGACGTTGTGTTTGCCGCGGAGATCACCAAGACCTTCCCTGCCGGCCAGCGTGAGTCTATCCTGCGGCAAGAGCGACTACCCAAAGAAGTAGCGGACAAGGTTCTCAACGACACAATACTCCCAAGGCCAACTGACCGCCCAGGTGGCAAGGGCTCGACAGACGTTGGAGACGTGTCGTGGGTGACGCCCACCTCCTCGCTCAGCACAGCCTGTTATGCTCTAGGTACAGCCGGTCACTCGTGGCAGATTGCCGCCCAGAGCGGCATGGGTATTGGGCATGCCGGCATGATCGCGGCAACCAGAACCATGGCAACTGCAACTGTGCATCTTATTGAAAACCCTAGCGTGGTAGAGAAGGCAAAGAAGGAGTACTTCGAGGTGTCAGGTGGCACAGGCTACAAGAGCGGGATCCCGACCGGTGTCAATCCACCACTACATATACACGACCCCAACAAGAAAAGGGCCTAGCATGCGGGATGGCGCCAGTAGAGAAAAGGTGAACGGCATGACGCGCTTTTCAGCAGCGTATCAAGCTGCTGTGTTCGCTATTCGCGCATGCTAGGCGAGCAGGCACCTTGGGTATATTGGGGGTCAAGCATTGTCACCGCGGGTTAGGCGGTCTTTGGATTTCACTATTGGAGAGAGGTATGACCTATGACAAGTGCGACAGGCAGGACGCTAAAGACCGATCTCCTGTGTATTGGAGGCTCGGGAGCGGGTGTAATGTCAGCGACCACCGCTGCTAAGCAGGGACTACAGGTCTTGCTAATATCCAAAGGTAGAGTTGGCTATAGCGGAAATGCTGTTATGGCCGGCGGCGGATTCAGCATTGATGGCCAGAGTGGCGCAGAGGTGCTAGGGTATGATGATGTCGATAAAACCTTTACACGAGACAAGATGTTCGACTGTATCGTGAAGGAATCGTTCTTTGTGGCAGATCAGAACATAGTGCAGCAGTATGTAGACGAGTCAGGCCCTGCGCTCAAGGACTATGTCTCATGGGTTGAGCACGGGAACTTCAAGATCACCAGGACCAATAGGCCCTGCGGATGGTACTCGTCTGGTCTCGAGTTCACCAAGGCACTTGCCCAGGGGGTACGAGAGACCGGCGGCATTCAGGTGCTGGAGGACGTCACTGTGGTGGAGATTCTTACCTCCGATGGGGTCTGCTGTGGCGCGCTTGCCATCGACCTGTACAGTGGCGAGATCATAACCATTAAGGCCAAAGCCGTGGTTATTGGCACTGGCGGCTACCAGCCGTTCTCTCTGAAGAACACTGTGAGCGACATGACGGGTGATGGCCCGGCCATGGCTTACCGCGTCGGAGCAGGGTTGAGCGACATGGAATTTCTCCTCTCCTTCCCCACGGCTGTGGTTCCGCACGATATGAGGGGCTCGATTTACCCTTTTATGCTCCAGTCCGGCATGCCGAACCTGAGGTACACAGTAAGTGGCGCTGGCGGTATCGCCGCTGGAGGGTTAGGAGCTAAAGCCGAGGCAGGTGTCGCCTTCGATCATCGCCTCAACTCAGCTGGTTTTACGACAGAGCACTTCGTCGGCGGTGTAGCCGTAGGTGCTGGAGGCGTGTTTGGAGTCTATTGGGGCGTTGAAACAGTGGAGGATCTCAGGGGGCCAGGTTTTTCGTTCGGCTTCTCCATTGCTGGTATCGGAATCGAGCTAGAGTGGACGAATCCAAACTCAAAATGGCCCACGGGATTTGAAGTTGGTATTGGTGGAAAAGGGAAGATTGGAGCGTATACCTCATACGGTGAAACACAGGTGTGGAAGCGCGAACCCGTTATGGAGAGGGATCTCGATGAAGTGGCTAGAGAATATGGATTTGAGGTTCAAACCGACCGAAGTCGCTACTTCACTGAGAAGGATTTCACTGTACTACCGAGCGGAGACATCGTACCGGGTCGTCAGAGAGCCTTCGGATTGCCACTGGAGTAGTAAGCCCCCGGACGGTAACTGCCGTCCAAGCGAACTGTAAGATGGGAGGATCTCCAATTGGTTAACAACCTAATGTTTTGGTCCATATTCATCCTTGTCAATCTATGGCTTCTGGCTGGTTTCATGGGTTGGGTCAGATGGTCGACCAGCCCTCAAGTTCAGCGCATAGGGGCCGCAATCATCCTTATTCTCGAAAGTGTATTTGTCCTGCTTGCTTTGCTGAAGCAGTGACTGCGCGACATGAGGGCTCAAGCTGGTTTTCAGACGTTGCTGACGTTGCGAGTGCTTCAAGACCCCGGTGCATAAAATGTGCAGCCGCGGGCACCTACGAGTGGGCATTGGATTGCCTAAAGCCGTAAACTACTACGCGTTTACCGACCACATCGGTAGCATCATGGCGAAGGCCAACGCTTCCGGCACAGTTGAAGGCTATGCGAAGTATGACCCGTTTGGGGCGACGCTCACGGCGCTGTCCGGAGTTTCATTTGGCTTCGCCGGTGCACGTTGGGATGCATAGGCTCAGAAGTACTCAATGGGCGCCAGGCATTATGACCCGGTGCAGGGTAGGTTTGTTACTCGGGATTCCCGGTCAGGGAATGTAGGGGAGCCCTGGACGTGGAACCTGTACACATATTGCAAGAATAGCCCGCAAAACTTCATAGACCCAACCGGACATTCATTCTACTCCGCGCAAGACGAGGCCCCACAATGGGTACCGGACGAGGAACTACCTTACAATGCTCCCGGCGTTCAAAACATTATTGAGTTTGCGGCCCTCGTCGCCGTTGCCTGGGGCCTCATAGCAGGTACAGCCGCAGTTGCTACTGCGCTCGGCGGCAAGAAACTCGTTGAATCAGCTAGTGCCGCTGCTCCTTCTGCTCAGGCATCTACGACGGGGTCGATGAACCTCCAGCTGTTTGCGCAAACGACCAGGGATCAGCTGCTGTCAAAGGTTTCGAATGCCGCGTTACGAAATGCAATCAACGAGCTATATAAGAAAGGCGCAAAGGTTGGTGACGGCGGCACCGCTGCTGCGCTGAGACAGGAGAAACTTACGAACCTGCCGGTGGGAAGTAAATTCCATCTACAGAAAGCTGGCGACATGTTGAAACACTTAGAGAAACTCATAAAGGAGCAGAAGCTTAGTCCAGAGGATTTGAAGATGGCCCAGGATCTTATAGATGATCTGAAAGACGCCCTAAATAGATAGAACAGGCTTAGGCGGGCCTTGGTGAGTGGAAATGCCGACTGGTGAACGGACTAGTCGATATCAAGATGGGAGATGATGACTCCCGGGGGGATTATCTGCATGGAGTATGCCAGCATCATTGAGACGCTGCTCTCGAGATTTCCGGACCTTCAAGATCAATACGCAAGAGACAAGGCGATTATGGAGGGCATACCGTACGCTGTCTACGGGATTATCTTCGTACATTACATAGTTGATCTGTACAACCAAAGGGATCTGCAGAAGCTGAAATCGACACTTGAGTTCGTAGAGGAACTCACGAATGCCCAAGATCCGGACATAAATAGTCTAGTAGTTGTCGCCGTCATAGAGTCTCTCGTAGACAAGTACGATGAGCTCCCCGAATTGAAGAAGTACTTAGGCAGAAAGACGCTGGAGAACTTCATTGAGATAGAACGCTTCTTTGAGCAGCACGGGCAGGACCCATCATCACTGAATGACATTGAAAGAGGCCACTGAGGCGGCGTAGACACCGGTCGCAGGAGTGACGAAACACTCTCTAAGCGTACCGTACAGCTTTAACGCCAGAGGGCTAGTAACCAACATGAGGAGCGCTGACCTGCTTGATCAAATAAACCGGCTCAGCGAAATGCTCCTGGGAACCGTCAGCACTCAAATTGAGATGCGGAAGTCACTGCATGGGTGGGCGAGGTTCGGACGCTTCACCTAGAAGGTGAAAAACAAGACGGTTTACGGCATTACTTACCGCCAGATAGTCATTCTGGCTGGGGCGCATCTGCCGCAATGGCTATTTGAGTGAATCCAGAACGCGAGGCTGATAAGGCATGAATTCGGAAAGACAGGGGGCTATAGAGTTTGATGTACCAGGGTCTCCCAGGTGGTCCTTGGTAGAGAACAATGGGATGGAACTATTTGTGGCTGGGGCAGTGCTCGGACCTTCTACGACAGGAAAAGGTCTACGCCCTAATTGAGGTCGCGCTAAGCCGTTGACGGGCTCTACTCAAGTCCTTAAATAGCAGAAGTTGGGGCCGCTAGTCAGTAATCCTGACTTCCGGTGTTTAGCATGCGCCTTCGGATGCTCTCGCTATTGCAGTTGTGCGTGATAGGCACTAATTCCTACGCTCAGCGCGGGCACGGCACCCAACACAAATGACGCAGGTCACGCTCTGCTCCCCTGATGCCCTTTTGATGCCCTCCGCGCTGCACATAGGCGCACACTGGCGCACTGGGTGCACAAAACGCAAAAAGCCCTGAGTTCGCCTCAGGGCCAGCGTGTGGCTAGAATCATTGCGAGAGAATGGTGCCGGGAGTGGGGAGTGGTCTAAAACGTGTTATGTGATCCGTCAATGACTTAGCCTATAGTATGCAGTGCCAACACTATAGTAGGCGAAGATGAAACGAACGTAGAATGGAATGAACTCACGGCTGACCACGGCGACCTCGTAGACCAGTCAGTCAAGTGACCCTATGGCCCGGAGGAAGAACGCACTTGTACAGGGTAGCGCTGTCTTCTGTGAGCAAGACACAGGCTGTTCTCTCCACGGTACTTACTCTGATGCTATCTGTCCTGGTCTTCTGGAGGCTCGGAGTGAGCAAAGAAGACATTGTCTACATTCCGTTCCACTGCTTCGTGGTTGCATACAATCTCCACTCGATCTGGTTAGCCCATAGGTGTGTTCCACTATCCAGCAAGCGTACGGTCGTACCGCTCTTTGCTGTTCTCGTATTTAGCGTGCACCTAATGAAGGAGTCGTATATCGCCATTCGCACCGGACAATATTCAGAAGTAGTAATGATGGGCCACATATTCGTTCTAATCTACGTTCAGGCCATCTTTGCTTACTATGGCGTTGGGACCACGTTCGAAAGTCCGAGGCGATAGCCCTGATGGCTCCTGAGTCTCGGACCACCACCTGCGTGCCTCTGGGTATTCACAACGAGATATGGCCTTTAGATAAATCTGAAGCCCCCGGAGGAGGCAGACGCTCCCGGGGGCCGAGACTATCCGCCATAACTAACGCTTCAGCAAGGGACTTCGTCGCTCCGCGGCCAAGTTCCCCGCCGCCGCCCTGATGCCCTTTTGATGCCCTCCGCGCTGCACATAGGTGCACACTGGCGCACTGGGTGCACAAAAAGTAGAAAGTCACGAGTTCGCCTCAGGGCCAGCGTGTGGCTAGACTCGTTGCGAGAGTAGTGGTGCTGGAAGTGGGACTCAAACCCGCATGCTTCTTGGCTCATAAGATTTTGAGTCGAGTGAACAGGACTCATCTGGCCTCTAACTTACGGCTGGAATAACAGCAAACATCGCTACCAGAGTAAGCCTTACCCAGGAGGCTATCACCGGCTTCTCGTATAACTCAGGAACAAAGACGCTTAGCGTTACAGACCCTCGTTCTAAGCTCTGGCAGTACACCTATAACTCGATGGGAAACCTCACCCGGATAGTAGACCCCAACTCAAACCAGAGCAATTACGAGTGGGTTAATAACCGCGTGAGCGCTGTTGTTGACGCGGTAGGCGCCAGGCGTTCTTTCTCCTACGATTCTAACGGCAACATGCTCACGATGGCAGACGCCTATGGAAACACCAGCCGCTATACTTATGACAGCCTTAATAACCCGCTCAGCAAGACAGACGCCAGAGGAAACAAGACAACCTACGCGTATTACTCAAACGGAAACCTGCAGACTGTGACCGATCCTCTTGGCAACAGCACGAGTTACCAGTATAACTCGTACGGCCAGATAACGCAGGTGACAGACCCCAGGAGCAAGGCTACAAGTTTCGGCTATAGCGCTTCGGGCACGAATATAGGCTTCCTTACTTCTGTTACCGACGCCAACACCAAAACTACCACGTTTGTTCCTGACGCAAGGGGAAATAACTTAAGTGTCACAAACGCGCTAAACAAGTCAGCCACCTATACCTATGACTCCATGGACCGTGTGCTTACCGCAACCGACCCGTTAAGCCATGTAACCCAGTACACGTACGATGTTCTCGGAAACCTGACGCAGACTACAGATGCCAATAGCCATAACTCGAGTTTCGAGTATGACCTTGCCAACAGGCTGACAAAAAGCACAAATGCTCTCGGCAATTACCAGCAGTACGGCTATGACCTCTCTGGAAACCTGACCTCGCTTACCGATCCTGCAACCAAGGTGTGGAGCGCTGTTTACGACGACGCCGGAAGGCTTATAAGCGTTACCAACCCTCTAAACTACACCAGTTCGTACCAGTACGATGCGGTGGGCCGGCGTACTCGCGTTACCGAGCCCGGCAATTTTGCCACCCAGTACGCGTATGACCCTAACGGCAGGCTTGTTACGGTTACAAACCCTCTAAACTACGTGACCAGGTACCGATACGACCAGGTGGGAAATCTTACAGAGGTCGAAAACGCAAGGGGTTTCAAGACGGCGTTCAGGTATGACGCGAATAACAGGAAGGCCAGGGAGACGGATGCCGAAGGCTATTTCACTTCTTACGCCTATGACGCCTCAGGCAATCTTTCCAGCAAGACCGATGCCAAGGGCCAGACAATAAACTATACTTACGACGACGTAAACAGGCTTACCGCCAAGAGCTATCCCAACAGCACGAGCGCTACTTACGGCTACGACGACATAGGCCGAATGACCGGCGCCTCCTGGGATAACCACAGCTTCACGTTCGGCTATGATGACTCTAACAGGCT
>Ga0228535_1002001_pt1 | contig 23365 bp, 23 predicted proteins | sample SJ1metagenome_FD_168457 | JGI IMG/M metagenome (GOLD analysis project Ga0228535, IMG submission 168457) | Enriched culture of PCE-dechlorinating microbial communities from Ithaca, New York, USA - SJ1 | ecosystem: Engineered > Modeled > Simulated communities (microbial... > Unclassified | place... | reverse complement strand
AGGCTGGTCGGCGCCGGTTTTCCTGTTCACGTACGCCTTGTTTTCGAAGGAACCGAGAGAAACAGCAACCTTCTCATTCTCGACAGTGAAGGGACCATCCTCGAACCGGCAAAACATATTCACGGGGGCATGAACCGGTACAGGATGCTTCTGCCCGGAATAAGCTATACTCCCCCGCCCCCCCTGAAAGGCCGGGAGTGGGAAGCGGGACAGTCCATCCGCTCTCCAGGGGAACTTTCAAACCTCACGGGGATAGGGAAAGGTCTTGCACGGAAAATTGCCTGCCTCTGGGAAGAAAAGTCGTCCGGATACTGGACCGGCTGTCTCTCGTCCCTTCTTGACGAAACCGCACCGGTATCTGGGCTGGTCCTCCAGAAAATCGGCACCTATCTCACCGTTTTTCCGGATCTCCTCCATGGAGCGGAAAGCGTGCCCGGCAGCATTCTTGAAGGCGCGGGACAGGAGATAATCTCAGCCGCATTTTCGGCCCACAGGGAACATACCCTGGCGAAGGTACGGAAGACAATAGCAAAAGAAATACGAAGCAGGATACGTCATGCGGACGGGCTGCGGAACCAGGCGGCAATGGCTGAAAGAGCCGATGAGTTCAGAAAGACCGGCGATCTTCTTCTTGCGTCGAAAGATTCCATACCCCCGAGAACAAGGGAAATAACACTGACTGACTGGGAGACAGGCGAAGAGGTACGCATACAGCTTGATGAAAAACTTTCTCCCTCCCAGAATGCAGAAAAGTATTTCAGGAAATACAAAAAAGGGAAAATAGACGTCAACGAGACAAGGAGCAAAATACTCTCTCTCGAGGAAGGCATACAAGAGCTGGAGGAACAGCTGGAGGCTCTGGAATCCATCGACGATCCGGATCTTCTGGCCGCCGCGGCGGCAGATATCCTTGACTGGGTTTCTCCGGAGAAAAAAAGGCAGGGGAAGAAAAAAAAGGAGAACACTCCTCCCCACATACAGTTTCAGAATGGAGAGGACCTTATTTATGTCGGACTGAACGCGAGGGGAAACAGGTATGTCACATTTAAATGCGCATCACCTGCGGACCTCTGGTTCCACGTCCACGAGATCCCCGGTGCCCATGTCATTCTGAAAACCCCGGGAAAAGGCATGAGCCCCCGGGATGACTCCATTGAAATAGCCGCTTCTCTGGCCGCCTGGTACAGCAGGGCAAAAAACGCGGCAAAGGTTCAGGTGGACTACACTGAGAAAAAAAACGTCAGGTCAATTCCCGGCAGCGCCGTCGCTCATGTAACCTATACCGGCCCCCGTACCCTGCTGGTCAGTCCCGGCCTGTGGAAAGAACATCCTGAAGCTGCCCTGTCAAGGCGGCAGGAAGGATCGAAGTGAAAGACATCCTTGTACCGGCTGCAGGGTGAAGAAATGAGAGCTTCCAGGAGTGAAGAAACACTCTCCCCAGCACGGCGGCGGCTTTTTTATCCCCGCCATAGAGGCTGTCGCCTACTATGGGGTGGCCCAGGAAACCCAGATGGACCCGGATCTGATGAGTCCGCCCCGTCTCTATGGTACATTCCAGAAATGAGAATCCCTTTCTCCGCCACAGCATCCTGTATTCTGTCACTGCATGCCTCCCGTCCCCGGAGACCGCCATTTTAAGACGGTTTGCAGAGCTCCTTCCAATGGGCAGGTCGATCCGGCCGGAAGCCTGCTTTATTCTTCCGTGAACGAGTGCGAGATATTTTTTCGAGACAGTCCTCTGCCTGAACTGTTCCTGCAGGTTTTCAAGGCTTTTCTGTTCCCTTGCCACCACCATGAGCCCTGATGTGGTAGCGTCAAGCCTGTGCACGATGCCCGGCCTGAGGACGTTATTGAACGCTCCGAACTCCCTGAAGCGGTACAGAAGGCCGTGGACCAGCGTTCCGTGCCAGTTTCCCGGCGCAGGATGGACGACGACCCCGCTCGGTTTGTCCACGACGATAATATGTTCGTCTTCATAGACGACTCCGAAGGGAACTTCCTCGGGCTCGAGGTCGAGGGATTCCGGAGGAGGAAGAACAACACGTACTGTTATCCCCACCCCCATTCGCAGGGCAGGTTTCGCCTTTTTTTCGGGGGTGAGGCTTACGTTTCCGTCATCGATAAGCCTGCGGACGAAAGACCGTGTAATGCCCAGGCGAGAGGCCAGAAAAACATCAAGACGGATCCCTGAATCCTCCTCTTCCGCGTTGAGGATTTCAAGAGATCCGTCCTGTGAATCGAAAAATACCCCGGAGTCCTCTCCGTTATCCGGCAAAAGAAGCCCGGGGGCGTCATCCTGTATCATTGATCGTTAGTGTCAGCGTCTCACTTGGAAAGGACCGAGGCACACCTCGGGCAGAGTCCGTCTTCATTGCCCTGTTCCGTGTACTGCCAGCATCTCGGGCATTTTGTCCCCCGTGCCTTGTCGACTCCCACATTCACAGAGGTCTCGCCGTCAATTTGCACGACAGCCAGATCACTGACCTCGTCCACCCATGAGAACCCCGAGACGATGGAAAACACCCGAAGCTCTTCTTCAGTGAACGCGGATGCGGCCTCCGGTGCGGATTTTCTTTCAACTTCCACCCGTGCGTCAAGGGGATGCCCGATTATGTTTTTCGTCCGGGCGGTCTCAAGTACCCGGCTGATCGCGGAACGAACAATCAGGACTTTCGACCACTTCTCCTCAAGCTCCCTGCCTCCGGCGATCCCGATTGCTTCAGGCCAGTCGGAAAGGAAAATGCTTTCAGGCAGTTTGCTGTCTATCCTGCGCATCTCCTGCCAGATCTCCTCGGCGGTGAAGCTCAGCACGGGGGCGAGCATGCGGGTGAGGGATGAAAGCACCACCCACATGGCGGTCTGTCCGCTCTTCCTGGTGACTGAGTCTGTCCCGTCGGCATACATTCTGTCTTTGCTGGAGTCGAGATAGAATGAACTCAGCTCGTTCACGCAGAACTGGTGGATCGCGAAGGTCGGGATATGGAACTCGTAGTCGTTGTACGCAGCGTTCGATTTCTCGATCACTCCGTTGAGCTTCTGCAGTATCCACCTGTCCATCTCCACCATCTTTTCGAAGGGGACATTGTCGCTTCCCGGAACGAAATCCTTCAGGTTGGCGAGAAGATACCGGGCAGTGTTTCGTATCCTCCTGTACGACTCGCTCAGGTTTTTGATTATCCCCTGGGAGATCCTGATGTCGTTCCTGTAATCAGTGGAAGCGACCCACAGGCGGAGGATATCCGCGCCGTACTGGTCGATGACCTCCTGGGGACTCACCACGTTGCCCAGAGACTTTGACATCTTCTTCCCTTCACCGTCGACGATGAATCCATGGGTGAGGACCTGCTCATATGGAGGCTTCCCGTACATTCCCACCGACGTGAGAAGGGAGGTCTGGAACCATCCCCTGTGCTGGTCGCTTCCCTCGAGGTACATATCGGCAGGCCACTTCAGTTCCGGCCGCACTTTGAGGACGGCAGCGTGGCTCGAACCGGAGTCGAACCAGACATCCATGATGTCCGTTTCTTTCCTGAGATGCTTTCCTCCGCAATGGGGGCATACGCACAGGTCGCCCAGCAGTTCCTCCGGAGACATCCGCCACCAGGCTGAACAGCCTTCCTTTTCCACATGTTTCTGCACGGAGTGGATCCGGTCCTCCGTAAGGATGGGTTTTCCGCAATCCTCGCAGTAAAAGGCGGGGATGGGAACTCCCCAGATGCGCTGCCTGCTGATGCACCAGTCAGAGCGGTCGCGGACCATGTTGTAGATCCGCTCCTTGCCCCAATCCGGAATCCAGCGTACATCCTCCTCGATGCACTTCAGGGCGTTCTCCCTGAAGTCGGATACGGAGACGAACCACTGGTCCGTGGACCTGAAGATGACAGGTTTTTTGCACCTCCAGCAGTGGGGATATGAATGGCTCAGGGAACTGCTCCCCAGGAGCCTTCCGCTTTCGGTGAGGATTTCAAGTATCCTGCGGGAGCCTTCATGAATTGAAAGTCCCTCTACCAGTCCGGTGCCTTTCTTGTAGTACCCCTTGTCGTCCACGGGGTTGTACACATCGAGACCATACTTCACCCCGGATTCGTAGTCCTCGACGCCGTGGCCGGGTGCGGTGTGGACGCATCCCGTTCCGGTATCGAGAAGAATGTAGTCGGCGAGGAGAATAAGGATTTCCTTTTCGGGATAGAAGGGGTGAACCGCCTTGTGCTCCTCCAGTTCCCGCCCCTTGACCACAAGGATCTCCTCATCGAAAGAAAGTCCCGTCTCAGCGGAAATGCTCTCGCGGAGGGCTTTTGCGAAGAGATAAATCGTGTCTCCCGCCCTGTAGAACCCGTAATCGTGGTCTCCCCCCACAGCTACCGCAAGGCTCGCAGGAAGCGTCCACGGGGTGGTGGTCCACACGATGACGTTTACGTCTTTTCCCTCGAGGGAAGGGTGGATTTTCCCCGCTTCAGGCATGGAATAGGCAACAAAGATGGAGGGCGATGACTCGTCCCAGTATTCGATCTCCGCGGCGGCAAGGGCCGTCTGGCAGTCTATGCACCAGTAGACGGGCTTCTGTCCCTTGTACACCAGCCTTTTCTTCACCAGCTCGGCGAAGGCGCCGAGCTGTGCGGCCTCGTAGTGAGGGGCGAGGGTCATATAGGGGTTCTCCCAGTCACCGAGCACCCCGAGACGGATAAACTCCTCCCGCTGGATATCACGGAACTTCAGCGCGTGCTCCGTACATTTCTCCCGGAGAAGAACGGGGTCTGCCTCGTCCTTCGAGACCTTCAGGTTTTTAATGACCTGCAGTTCAATGGGAAGGCCATGTGTGTCCCATCCGGGGACATAGGGGGCGTAAAATCCCTTCATCGCTTTGTACTTGGGGATGAAGTCCTTGAGGATCTTGTTGAACGCCGTTCCGATATGAATATGCCCGTTTGCGTAGGGAGGCCCGTCATGAAGGACAAACGACGGAGCACCTTCCCTGTTCTTGAGCATTTTTCCCGAAATGTCCCGTTCCTTCCAGAACTCGAGAAAACCAGGTTCCCTTTTCGCCAGGTTTGCCCTCATGGGAAAATCTGTTTCGGGAAGGTTCAGCGTATTCTTATAGTCCGTACTCATGCAGGTACCCCCTTGTGTAATAGGAAAAACCGTCCCCCCGGTCCGGGGGGACGGGCAAAAAGCCGAAGTTATTTTAGCACAGCAACAAAAAATCCCCAATGAGCGAATTGTAAATCGCTTTTTATCGTATTCTCTTAATGGGAGAGAAAATGCTCCGCGGCACACACCCTGTCCACTTTGAAAAGAAGGAGTTCACCGGGGAAAAGATCATGCAAAAACCATTTTTCTCCGGCTATTCGAAGGGTGTTTTCTCCGACGGCACCGTTTCCTGCGCGGTACCTCAGCATCGGGAATGAAAGTCGTCCGCCCCGGAAAATCATAAACTCCCCTCCCGGGAAAAACCTGCCGCAGTTCCCCGGTTCCGACGGCAGTCCGGCATTATGTGAACGCACCCGGACCTCCCATTGCCAGAGCCGGCCTCCTGCAGCGCGCAGTTCATCTTCAACCGGAGTTCTCTCCACTGAATGGATATATCGGAGTACGATCGGGGTACCGGGAGAAACGATCCTCCGAATAACAGGTCCCCCGTTTCCGCGGGACACGGAGAGAACGTACACCGGCAAACCAAGACAATAGGCTATCCATAAAAGAAAAAAACCCATGATAATCCGCCTTCTGACGAGGATTCTCATGGACATTCACTCCGTTTCATATTCTGGTTGAAAAATGGCGAGCCTGGGCCGATTCGAACGGCCGACCTACAGCTTAGGAGGCTGTCGCTCTATCCTCTGAGCTACAGGCCCGCACTCTTTCTGCCCCGAAAAGAAAAACACGTTCAATGTTCCTTTTCGTGAACAGGGGACATAGTACCATCCCTCCGGCGAAAATTCAAGTTTTTCGGCCCCGGCCTCCCGTGCAAAAAATTCAGTCATTGTATCCCCATTCCCCATCCCGATACCGGTGACCAATAACTGAAACAGGTGCGGGAAAAAACGCCGAAAACTATATCCTGCTATTGAGTTAACGTTTGACAAATCTGCGTGTTTAATGTTTATAATAGCGGAATTTCTGATGCGAGGAGGAAAAAGCAATGAAGAGAGTATGGGTTGCAGTGCTGACTGTGTGTTTGGCGGCAGTTTTTGCCGCAGGAGCGGGAGGAGAGGAAAAAGTACGCATTATATTGAAAAGCGCACGGCAGGCGTCGGTGTACTACGCATTTGCCGTCGGCCAGGCCGGGGCCATCATGGAGGGAGCGCCTGACGTGGAGGTCACCATAGAAGAAAGCCCTGGATCCATGGTTAACGTCAAAGAAAGCAGGATACGGGAAAACTTCGTCTTCACATCCCCGACAACACTCATCTCCTCCGCAAGACAGGGCAAGGGTGACTTCAGCGAAGGAGGCTATGAAAAAATCAGGAGTCTCTGGCCCCTTCCGGGAATCATCATGCACTGGGTCGTCCGCGGGGACAGTGGCATTAAGGATCTGAAGGAACTTGTCGGACAGCGGTTTATCCCCGGCGGTGCCGGAAGTGCCGGGGTAAAAGTCACCGAGACTGTTTTCGATGCACTCGGAATAAAAGACAAGGTCACCATGGTGCTGATCGACTTAAACGAAGGCGTTCAGGCGGTAAAGAACAACAGGGCAATAGGCTTTGCCACATCGAGCTCGGTACCTGCGGGCATGATTTCCGAAATAGCGGCTACAATGCCCATCCGCCTGCTCGGGCTGGAGGACGGGGCCTATGAGAAAATTTCCGGGCAGTACTCCAGGCGTGTCATACCTGCGGGCACATACAGCGGTGTGGATTACGACGTAAATACCATAGGGCAGATAGTTGGAGCCTATGCGACCCTGGATGTCCCTGAAGACGTGATATACAAAATAACCAGGGCGTTCTGGGAGAACAGGCCCGTATGGGAGAAAACCCACCCTGCAATGAAACTGATACAGCTGGAGGACGTGAATCTCCTCGAGGCGCCGGTCCATCCGGGCGCACTCCGCTACTACAGGGAGATCGGATTTGAAGTAAAGGAGTAAGGGAGTACAGGAGTACAGGGAATACCCCTGAACAACAGGTAACTGATCCGCCGGGCTACAGGGAAGGAGCTGTTTTTTCTTGCGCACCGCAAAGTACGTGGCCATCGCCTCGGCAATTTTCGCAGCATACCAGATCATTCTGCCCGTGTACGCATTCATGCCCGACATCAGGGAAAGGGCAGTTCATCTCTCTTTTGCCTTTGTTCTGATCTTCCTGGGCGGAAACATGCGGCAGCGGAGACAATGGATCGCTGATCTCGCCCTCACTGCGGCCGGGATATTTCTGTGCATGTACGCATTTTTCAACTATGAAGCGATCATGGGGCAATACGGCATACCCAGCGGCACATCACAGGTCGTAATGGCCTTCCTCCTGATCGCCCTGATCCTTGAAGCGGCCAGAAGGGCCGTACGTCCCGCTCTTCCGCTTATCGCACTGGCGGCACTGCTCTATGCCCTCCTGGGACATCTCATCCCGGGGTATTTCGGCCATCCTCCTTACACGCTGACCACACTCGGCGGCATGTTTTACCTGACGACCGGGGGAATATGGGGCCAGCTTCTCGGTGTAAGCGCGAACACCATTGCGATTTTTGTTTTTCTGGGGAGCTTTATCGTCCACAGCGGCGGAGGTGCGGGTTTCATGAAGATCTCTCTCCGCCTGGCAGGACGGTATGTCGGCGGTCCTGCAAAGGTCGCCGTGATATCAAGCGCGCTTTTCGGCTCCGTATCAGGGAGCGCGAGTGCAAACGTGGCATCTACCGGAGTTTTCACCATTCCGATGATGAAAAGGCTGGGATACAGGCCGGAGTTTGCTGCAGCCGTCGAAGCTGTAGCCAGTACGGGGGGACAGATCATGCCCCCCGTCATGGGAGCCGGCGCCTTTGTCATGGCAGAACTCATCGAGATGCCCTACCTCACGATCGCTGCGGGAGCTTCCCTGCCGGCGATCCTGTATTTTTTCGCGGCCTTGGCCGGTGTACATTTTTATTCACTCAGGGAAGGATTTCGGGGCATTCCCCGTGAGGACCTTCCAGGCTGGAAGGAAACGCTCAAGGCCAGCGGTTTCTTCCTGGTACCCTTCACCGTTCTGATTTACCTGATGATAAAAGGACGTACCCCACAGTACGCAGCTTTTTGGGCCCTTCTCTCAACGCTTCCGCTCATGTTTTTGAACGAGCACTGGGAGCCTGATGTCCACAATGCCCTCGGGAAGCTGAAGCAGGCCGTGATGGATGGTGCCCGGCAGGCGGCTTTTATTGCAGGCATCTGTGCCTGTGCCCAGATCATCATCGCGACCATAGCCTTTACGGGCCTTGGGGTAAAAGCCAGTTCAAGCCTCCTGGCGTTCAGTGAAAACAGCCTGTTTTTGGCCCTTGTTCTTGCAGGCATAACGAGTACGGTTCTGGGAATGGAAGTTCCCACCACCGCCGCCTACACAGTAGCGGTAGTAGTGGCAGGCCCCGTCCTCGTGGAAGTAGGGCTTCCTCCCCTTGTTGCCCACATGTTCGTATTTTACCTGGCCATATTGTCTGCGGTTACGCCTCCCGTATGCGGGGCGGTATTCATTGCGGCGGGCATGGCCGACGCGAACTGGGTCAAGACTGCCGGTACAGCCCTCAAGCTCAGTTTTGCGATTTTCATCCTCCCGTTTTACTTCGCCTATTCCCCGAGTCTTCTCATCTTTGACTCGCCTGCCACAACGGCTGCACATTTCATCAAGACAGCCCTGGCGCTGCTGGCCCTTTCTTCCGGATTCATGGGATACCTCCGATCAAGGCTGGGCACGCCGGTTCGGATACTCCTGGTAACAGCAGGCATTATGATCCTTTCCCCCGTTTCCTGGATATGGGGTACAGGCGCTTCAGCGTGCATTCTGTTTTATTTCAGCGGCAGGCGGGAAGAGGCAGGACGGGTCGCGTGATTCTTTGTTTTTTCAAAGAAGTACAGGGTTTTGCCCGAAATGCGGTAGTACGGAAAAAGGGGGGGCATATATGCCCCCCCTTGCTTTGTTCAGGAATGTTTCCCTGCCTCTTCTTACCTGTCCTGTTTTCCCAGAGCCCCTGCAAGCCGTTCATAAACGCCACATCCCTGCACCCGCAGGCTTTCAAAGATGCCTTGCGCCTTTTCAACATCCGATTTCATCTGTTTAGCGAGCGCCGCCGCAGAGTCGAATTTTTCCTCGTCGCGAAGAAACTGCTCCAGAAAGACGAGGATCCTCCTGTTGTACAAGGTGCCATTGTAGCCGATAATGTGCGTCTCCGCCCTGACCCGGACTTCCTCCGGGACGAATGTCGGGTTTATGCCCACATTCAGTGCTCCCGGCAGCCACTGTGAATCCACAAGAACCGAGGCAACATACACACCCCGGCGGGGCATCACCTTTTCCGCCGGGTAATGAACGTTTGCCGTCGGGAATCCCAGCTTCCTTCCGCGGCCTGCACCGGGAACCACCTCTCCCTCGTAGAAAAAAGGATACCCCATCAGTTTCCTGGCTGTCCTCATCTCTCCGTGGGCCACATGGCTCCGGATCGTACTGCTTCCGACTTTTTCCCCGTCTATGAAAAGAGGCTCCACTTCATGGAAGAGCCAGTTTTTTCTGCCTGAAACGGATCTGAGATACCCTGTATCCCCCCCGCGGTCTCTTCCGAAGCGAAAATCTTTCCCCACAACTATCCCCGAGACACGTACGAGGGTCTCCAGCAGAACAAGGAATTCGTCTGGAGACGCTGACGCGAGCTCCGGTGTAAAGGGGATTTTTATCGTCCTCGGAATCCCAAGGTAACGGGCAAGGATATCCCTTTCGTTTTCCGTGAAGAGGACGGGAATCTCCCGGTTCTTGACCACACTACCCGGATGGGGGCTGAATGTGACCACTCCCCAGTCATCGCTGCAGCCGTTTTCTGATGCAAGTTCCGCCGCGCGGTCGAGAAGCAGGCGATGGCCGAGATGGAATCCGTCAAAAGCTCCCAGAACGACGATCATGGCTATGCCTCCAGGGGAATGTTCACCTTCGGCCCGAAAAAACCGGAGGCCGTTATATTTCCGAAGGAAAAAAGATCCCTGCAGAGGACTGCGGCTTTCTTTCCGGGGTCGGATATCCCCGGGTTCAGAAAGGACATGGCCGAAAGGGGTGCGCTTTTTCCTGCCATCAGCATCCGGCATGTGTCTTCTTCAGCGCTGTACCCGTAATACTGGGCCGCCAGGCAGGAGAGAGGAAGGATCCTGTCCTCCGGTGAAAAGGAACCCCGCTGCAGTTCGTCAAAAGCGAGGGCGTCCCCGAGCCGGAAAAGGCCTGTCGCCGTCCGGACAAGGGAAGATACGTGGGCACCGCATCCGAGCCTTCTGCCAAGGTCCCGGACGATGCTCCTCACGTATGTGCCCCTGGAACAGCGGATCCTGAGCATCAGCGTATTATTGCCTTCTTTCGGTTCGGATAGAATGCGTATTTCGGTCACACGAACAGGACGAGGCTGTATTGCAGGCTCTTTCCCTGACCGGCTGAGAGCATGGGCACGTACTCCGTTCACGTGTATTGCCGAAACAGCGGGCGGAACCTGAAGACGGGTGCCCAGGAAGGAAGGGAGAAAGCACGCGGCCAGTTTTCCGGCATCCGGCGGGACAGGTCCCGAGTAACAGACTTCCCCGGAATAGTCATCGGTGGATCGCTCTTCTCCGAGGCGGACTTCCACGTCGTAGGTTTTCGGAAGCCCCATTACCAGTTCGCTCGCCCGTGTCGCCCCTCCCACGAGCATGATAAGCAGTCCCTGTGCAGTGGAATCCAGTGTTCCCCCGTGTCCGACCTTCTGTCTTCCGGGGAGGGCACGCCTGAGGGCGGCAACACAGACAGTACTCCGGACACCTTCGGGTTTATTCAGAAGGAGAAGTCCGCAGGCCATCCGTCTCCTCCAGCAGGTCCTCAACAGACCGCAGAGCTTCTTCAAGAGGAAGGGGCAGGCTGCATCCGGCCGCCTGGGGATGTCCTCCCCCGCCGAACCTGTGCGCGGCTTTCGCTGCCGAAATGCCTCCCCTGGACCGGAAACTCGCCCGTACCTTGTCCTCCTCCTCCACCAACAGAACGGCAAACGAAACCGACCGCAGGGTGAGAAGCTCGTTCACGAGTCCTTCCGTCTCAGAGGGATCGCTTCCCGTATCGGCGAAGTCCTGCAGTGCAAGCCACGTGCAGGCAGCTGTCCCGCCGACAGGGAATATCCGCTCCAGTGCCCTTCCCCGAAGGTGAAGGCCTTCCATGGTACGGCTGCACCGTATCATATAGTCCAGTTTTTCCGGAGAGACGCCGCAGTCTAGAAGGTCCCCGGCGGCTTCATGGGTCCGTGACGTTGTGCAGGAAAAAGTAAAATTGCCGCAGTCAGTGACGATTGCAGTATAAAGCGATTCTGCCGCTTCAGGGGGCAGTGCTGCCCCCCATTGTTTGAACAGCAGCCAGCACATCTCGCCCGTGGAAGATGCGGAGGCATCCACCCAGGCGATCGAGCCGAAGCGTTCGTTGTCGTGATGATGGTCTATGTTCACCACAGGTACCCCTTCAGGCAGGAAATCAATTCCGGGAACGCAGCGCTCTCTCGTGGATGTATCGAGCACGATGACCGCATCCCCTTTCTTCAGATCCAGGGCATCCGGGGCAATTCCCGGAACATAACGGTCGGCCCCGTATAGGAAATCATAGGTTTCAGGGAACTGGTCCGGGCCTCCCCACGCGACTTTTTTCCCCATGGATTCACCGAGCGCAAGGAAAGCGCTTCCCGAACCCAGGGTATCTCCGTCCGGTTTGCAGTGAGTCACCACGATCCACCTGTCCGCTTCCGACAGGATACGGATTATTCCGGTGATCAGCTCTCCTTCGGAAAGGGGAGGCCTGTGGTTCATATTTCCTCTCCTTCAGAAAGATCTTCCCCGTCCCCTTCGATCATGATGGAATCAAGGAGCCGGTCCATCACCCTGCCGTATTCTTGGCTTGTATCCACAAGGAACTCGAGGGCCGGAACCTGGCGGAGCTTCATCTGCTTTCCCAGCAGGCTCCGCAGGGCTCCCGCAATTGAGGACAGGGCTTTCTTCACATCGTCCCGTTCCTCCGGATCTACAGTGGTAAAAAACACCTTTGCCTGCTCCAGGTCTCTTGAACAGTCCACTTCCGTTATGACAGCCCTCTTCGCCGTCTCGTTCTTTACCCTCATCTCCAGAAGCAGAGAAATTTCCCTCTGCATCTGTTTATTTATTCTTTGCATGCGAAATGTCGTCATAACTGTTTACCTCTCGCCAGTGATCGATGATTGTGAACTCGCCGGATTCCTCCTCGGCGCACAGAAAAGAGAAAACCGAGGTCAGTCTTTCGTCCGCCATCTGTACGCCCGATGCGACCGCGGCGACTCCCAGGAAAACTTCAGACCAGCTTCCGTCCGGCCCGAGATCCATGGCCGACACATTCCACCGTCCACGAATTCGGTCAAGGAGGGACTTGGTCACCCGTCTCCTGTCCTTCACGCTTCTGCTTCCGAGAACACGGAGACTGACGAACAGCAATCCCGAATACACCGCAGTCTTTTCTCCGTTACGAGAGATGGCGCTTCTCCTCCACGATCTCGTAGGCTTCAAGGATGTCCCCTTCTTCGAAATCCTGGTAGTTGCTGAGGCTGATTCCACATTCGTAGCCTGCGGCCACTTCCTTCGCGTCATCCTTGAATCTTCTGAGGTTCGAAAGAGAACCGTCCCAGAGGACGATGCCGCCGCGTATGAGGCGGACCCTGGCATTTCTCCTGATGACGCCTTCAAGCACGTAGCTGCCAGCGATCTTCCCCGCCTTGGGGACCTTGATGACCTGCCGGATTTCCGCCTGGCCGATAGTGTTCTCCCTGATGGTCGGCTTCAGCATTCCTTCCAGGGCAGCCTTTACATCGTCGATGGCATCGTAGATTATATCGTAAAGCCTGATCTGCACGCCTTCGGACTCCGCGATCCGCTTCGCGTTTGCGTCAGGACGGACGTTAAACCCTATGATAACTGCATTCGAAGCCGATGCCAGCATGACGTCAGACTCGGCGATCCGGCCGACCCCCCTGTGGATGATATTTATCCCCACCTCGTTCGTTGCCATCTTCTCGAGGGACGCGGCCAGAGCCTCGCTCGATCCCTGGACATCGCACTTGAGCAGAAGGTTGAGCTGGGGCACATCGCCCTCCTTGAGCTGGGTGTACAGTTCCTCCAGGCTGAGCCTTCTCGAGCTGCCCTGCTGGATGTTTCTCTGCTCCTGTTCCCTGGTGCTGATGGCATCTTTTGCTATCCGCTCGTTTTCAACAGCGGTAAAGACCTCTCCCGGCTGCGGAACTGACGCAAGCCCCAATATTTCAACGGGAGTGCTCGGCCCGGCACAGTCTATGTTTTTTCCCTCGGAATCGAGCATGGCCCGTATTTTCCCGCAGGCAGTAGTAAAGAGAAGAATGTCTCCCTTGCAGAGCGTCCCTTCCTGGACCAGGACCGTAGCGACCGGCCCCTTGCCCTTGTCAAGCTTTGCCTCTACGACAACACCCCTCGGTTTCACCGTCGGGTCGGCTTTCAGCTCCTCCATTTCCGCCACGAGCAGGATCATCTCAAGCAGCTGGTCCATGCCCTGGCCGGATTTCGCAGAAACTTCCACCATGATGGTGGTTCCGCCCCACTCCTCGGGTACCAGTCCCGCGTCGGAAAGCTGCTGCCTGACCCTTTCAGGCTTCGCAGCGGGCTTGTCTATCTTGTTGATGGCCACGATAATTGGCACGCCGGCAGCTTTTGCGTGGTTGATCGCTTCTCTGGTCTGGGGCATCACACCGTCGTCGGCAGCCACCACGAGGATGGCGATATCAGTAGCCTGGGCACCCCTGGCCCTCATGGAGGTAAACGCCTCGTGTCCCGGGGTGTCGAGGAAGATGATATCCTTTCCCTGGTGCTTCACAGTGGACGCGCCGATATGCTGGGTAATTCCCCCGGCTTCACGGGCCGTAATGTTCGTCTTGCGGATGAAGTCAAGCAGGGTCGTCTTTCCGTGGTCCACGTGCCCCATTACAGTAACGATTGGGGGGCGGGGTTCCATGTGGTCGCCGTGAAACTGCGGCCTCTTGATGACGGTGCATGTCCCGTCATCATCCCCGGCTCCTTCCTCTTCGCATATCATAGTCAGGACGACGTTGTACGCTTCTTCGAGAACCTTAAGGCTTTTTTCGTCCACAGGGCTGTCTGCGGGAACCATAAGACCGGCTCCGATAAGGCATTTCACCGCCTCGCCCGGAGTAATGCCGATAAGCTGGGCAACAGCTTTTACAGTTGATCCTTCTGAAACATCAAATGTTTTTGTTTTTATCACGCTATGCGCCTCTTCCTTTGTCCCTTTCACTGAGGAAGAAGCCCCGAGGCTTTCCTCGACGATCTGGGCGGTATCGTTATCGATTGAACTCATGTGGCTTTTGACATCCACACCGAGGTCGATCAGTATATCAAGCAGTTCCTTATTGCTTTTTCCTAGCAGTTTTGCCAGTTCATAAACCCTGAGTTTACTCATTTTCTTTTCCCCCTTCCGCAAGCAGTTGCGAAATAGAACGTGCAAAGCCGCTGCGTAACGGTAAAGCAACAACCTTCACATTTCCTGATCCTACAGCAGCCGAAAGCGCCTCCCCGGAAATATCCGGAAGAACGATTATCTGACTTTTTTCTGCTAACCTCCCGTTCCTGAGGGATCTGTAAAACGACGAGTCCGGCTCCGAAGCAAAGACCACCAGAAGCTCTTCTCCTCTGGCCAATGAAGATTTTACTATATCCTGGCCTATTTTCAGGACATTCGCCCGCCGTGCAATGCCGAAGACGGAGAGGATGCCTTCTTTTCCGCTTTTCATTGCCCCTCCGCCTCTCCGGAACACCCCGTCATCTCCAGAAGGGAGTCATACACCTCTGAAGGCACCCGTACCTTGAGGGCCCTGGAAAGGGCATCCCTTTTCCGGGCCTCCCGCACGCATTCCTCCCTGGCACAGACATAGGCTCCCCTGCCCGGAACTCTTCCCGATGGGTCGATAACGACATCCCCATCCGGTTTCCGGGCTATCCTGAGCATCTCACGTCTGGGCGATTCTTCCCTGCATCCGACGCAGGTCCTTGGCCTCTGCCGCTTCATGGCACTCCCGCTACTTCGTTTCGCCTTCGTCGATAATATCCTGGAATATATCATGGAGGGTCGGCATCCTCTCCGGCTCGAGAGCGTTGATGTCGATCTTCCACCCCGTGAGTCTCGCCGCAAGGCGAACATTCTGGCCGGCCTTGCCGATGGCAAGGGAAAGCTGGTCAGGGCGTGCGAACACCGTTACCGCCTTCTCCTGTTCAAGAATGGGCTCTATCTTCACGATCTTGGCAGGTGACAGGGAATTGCGTACATACTGCAGAGGATCGCTGCTCCAGATGATCACATCCACCTTTTCACCGCAGAGTTCCTTGCTGATCGACTTTATCCTCGCCCCGTTGTTTCCCACGCACGCCCCCACCGGGTCCACATTTATGTCGAGGGTCTGGACGGCCACTTTTGCCCGCGCACCTGCTTCCCTGACAATATTCTTGATCTCGATGACGCCTTCCTGTATCTCTGGCACCTCGAGTTCCAGCAGTTTCCTCAGGAGCCCCGGGTGAGTCCTCGATACCACGATCCTCGGTCCCCGGGTCGTCTGCCTCACGTCGAGCAGGTAGAACTTGAGGCGTTCTCCCGGGATGTACGTCTCGCCCACGATGCGCTCTTCCCGGGGCAAAATCGCTTCGGTACGGTCATTCAGCCGGATCAGCACCTGGTCGTTCTCCGATTTGAACACCACTCCCGTGACAAGATCTCCAACCCTGTCGGAGAATTCCTCGAAGATTATCTGGCGCTCTGCATCCTTGAGTCTCTGGATGATCACCTGGCGGGCCGTCTGTGCGGCAATTCGGCCGAAATTTTCCGGGTTGCGCTCAATACGGATATAGTCTCCTTCAGCCACGTCCACAAAACCCTTCGCCTGGGCTTCTTCGGGAGATATCTCCGTATCCGGAGCGGCAACCTCGGCCACCACACGCTTCACCTCGCAAATGGAGATGTCCCCGTTCTCCGAATCTATGTGGACCTCAACGTCCTGGTTTCCGCCCTGGTACTTTTTATACGCAGAAATAAGAGCCGCTTCCAGGCTCGAGGCGATCACCTCGGGGGAAAGCCCCCTTTCCTTTGTGATCTGGGCCAATGCGCGGACGAAATCACGCCCAAGCTGCATTTATGAATTCCTCCTTTTATTGTTCTCTTCAAAGGAAAGGTTTCCCTTTGTTATCCATTCAAAAGGGATCCTGACAGTTTCATTCTCCTCCGGTCCCTTCCCCGTTTCCGTCCGGAGCAGGATTTCTCCGTCCCCGCCCACGTGCTCCAGGATCCCTGAAAAACGCTTCTGGCCTCCGATTTCCTGCCTTGTCTTGATCTTTACCTTTTTTCCGCAGAACCTTCTGTAGTCCTCGAGGGAAAAGAGCGGCCGCTCGATGCCGGGAGAACTGACTTCCAGGTAGTAATGACCCCGGATGTAATCCTCGTGCTCGTCAAGGAAACGGTTCATTGCCTTCGAAACCGTCTCGCAGTCCTTTACGACGATCCCTCCCACCGAGTCAATGAAAACCCGCAGGGTCTGCCGTTTCTCCTCGTTTGCAAGCACAATGCCCGCGCACTCGTAGCCCAGTTCCTCAACGATCTGCCGGAGCGGCTCCCAGTTGTTTTTTCTCTGTCCTTCTCCCATGAAAATCTCTCCTCGCGTCCGCATTAAAAAACAAAGAGTGGGGGAACCCACTCTTTGATGAGAATACTCCGGCCAAACTGCCACATTGGAGTATAGCATATTTTGCTGCACATATACAACTTCCGGATCAATACCGGGTGAAAGTCAGTTATCTCTTGAACCTACTCAACCCAGTAGTTTGGCGCCTCCTTAGTCACAACCACGTCATGGGGATGGTTCTCCTTCACGGAAGCCGCGGAGATTCTCACGAATCGCGCCTTTTTCTGCAGATCCGGGATGTCTTTTGCCCCAACGTATCCCATCCCTGAGCGCAGGCCGCCGGCAAGCTGGAAAACAACACCCGAGAGCGCCCCCTTGTGGGCAGCAAGCCCCTCGATCCCTTCAGGAACAAGCTTGTCGCCGCTCGCTCCCTCCTGGAAATACCTGTCCTTGCTGCATCCGTCCTTCATTGCCCCCAGGGACCCCATTCCCCTGTAGCTCTTGTAGGATCTGCCCCTGTATATGATCAGCTCTCCCGGGCTTTCCTCCGTCCCGGCGAACAGGGAACCGATCATCACCGAATCCGCCCCCGCGGCAATAGCCTTCACGATGTCTCCCGAGTAGCGGATGCCTCCGTCCGCGATCACCGTTTTCCCTCTGGCATGGGCTGCCTGTGCGACATTATAGATAGCCGCCAGCTGAGGAACCCCTATACCGGCGATGATCCTCGTTGTGCAGATGCTCCCGGGACCCACGCCCACCTTGACAGAGTCCACACCCGCATCGATGAGGGCGTTCGCGGCATCTGCAGTGGCGATATTTCCGCCCACGAGCACGATCTCAGGATACTCATTCCGCAGCATCCGTACGCTGTCCAGCACCTTTTTCGAGTGTCCGTGGGCGGTGTCCACCACGATGACATCCACGCCGCTTTTCACGATGGCCGCTGCCCGTTCTGCGGTGTCGCTCCGCACACCTACAGCCGCACCGACACGAAGCCTGCCTCCCTTGTCCTTGGCCGCGTTGGGGAAATCCTTTGCCTTCTGGATATCCTTGATGGTGATAAGTCCTTTCAGAATACCGTTCCGGTCAACGATTGGCAGCTTCTCCACCTTGTACTTCATCAGGATGGACTGAGCATCATGGAGGGTCGTCCCCTCCGATGCAGTGATGAGGTGATCCTTGGTCATCACTGCGCTTATGGGCTGTCCAAAGTTCGTGACAAAACGCAGGTCACGGTTTGTAATGATGCCCACGAGTTTTTTGCCTTCATCGACGATGGGGACCCCTGAAATGTGAAAATGCTCCATGAGGCCGATGGCCTCGCTCACCAGGTCCTCCGGGTGGAGATAAAATGGGTCCACGATAACACCGGATTCGGACCGTTTGACCACGTCCACTTCCCTCGCCTGTTTTTCAACCGACATGTTCCTGTGGATTATCCCTATCCCGCCCTCCCTGGCTATGGCAATGGCCAGCCGCGACTCGGTCACGGTATCCATTGCGGAACTGCACAGGGGGATGTTGAGCGTAATGTCCCCGGCGAGACTGGTCCCGATGCATACTTCTGATGGCAGCACCTCGCTGAAGCTCGGTTCAAGAAGTACGTCGTCGAAGGTAAACCCTTCGTAGGCTACAAATTTTTCCTCTAATTTCATTGCGGAACCTCCTTACCCTGACGAAGGGCAAACGACTTTGAGAAATTGTAGGCTTTTCCCCCGGATTACACAACCCTTCCCGGAAATGAAACGGCACTTTCAGGGGAAAAAAGCTACTCTTATTTCCCTTCCTCCAGCATCCACGAAGGAATTGACATGGTTGCCGCCGCATGGCAGACAACAGCCCCGCAGCTGCCCACTGTACCCTCTCCCTCGCCGGACTTCACTTTCAGGTGAAGCCGTCCTTTCCAGTTCCCGGGAAGTGCCCCTTCCAGAGCTTCTTTCATTGCGCCAACGTATCCCGCAAGGCGCGGTTCCTGCACGACGGCCACCATATCGGCCCATTCAAGGCTCCAGCCCGCTCCCTCGGCCTTCTTCGACGCATCCTCAAGGATAAGAAGGCTTGAGATATTCCTGTAACGCATGTCTGAAGCCGGATAGAGCGTACCGATGTCTCCAAGCCCGGCCGCACCGAGGATGGCGTCGCTCAGGGCATGGGTCAGTGGATCACCGTCGGAATGGCCCTTGAAGCCCAGGGGGAATGACGGAACAGCGACCCCTCCCAGGATAAACCGCCTGCCCGGCACAAGGGGATGAATATCATACCCTATTCCCGTCCGGCTGATCATACGGAATTGTGACTCCGCCAGGGCAAAATCGCCGGGCCACGTGATCTTCATGTTTCTCCTGTCTCCTTCCACCGCACCGAGTTCACGGCCGGCCTTTACCCAGGCTTCCCCCTCATCCTTCATACTGCTGCCGGCGAGCAGGATCGCCTTCTCGAGCAATTTCCCGGGAAACCCCTGGGGTGTCTGGGTCGCAAAAAGCCCATCCCGTGAAACGGGCTGAAATCTTCCCTCTGCTTCCTTCCTTTTCAGGGCATCAGAAACGGGGAGAAGGGGCACGATCCCCCTCTCCCCGTCGACTGCTTTCAGTATCCGTTCACACAGGCTCACTCCAGCAAACGGGCGGGCGGCATCGTGCACGAGAACCACGTCACCCGATGCCGCCCCTAGACCGGCCAGCACCGAGTCTCCCCGCTCCTTCCCTCCCGCCGTGATCAGGAAGGGGCACCGGAAATTTCGCACCCTGTCCCTGAAGATGTTTTCATCTCCCGGAGGTACCACCAGGACGGTCTCATCCACCAGGGCTCTTCCGAAAAGCCTTTCCCCGAGCAGGGCGCTCCATTCCCAAAGCATACGCCCGCAAAGGCTCCGGTACTGTTTCGCCGTCTCTCCGCCGGCCCTTTCCCCCCTGCCGGCGGCAACTACCACGAGAGATGCCCGTCTCATCAGGAACGGACTTCCCTCCTGAACCTCCCGAAGACCATCCTTCCGGCGGAGGTCTGGAGCATTGAGGTCACCACGACCTCCACGCGCTTCCCTATGTAATTCTCCCCGTCCTCCACCACGAACATGGTTCCGTCATCGAGATATCCCACACCCTGGTGGGGCTCCTTCCCCTCCCGGATGACGTCTATGATGATCGTCTCGCCTGGAAGAAGCATTGGTTTCAACGCATTTGCCAGGTCGTTCACGTTCAGCACGCGGATACCCTGGATCTGGGCGATCTTGTTGAGGTTGTAGTCGGTGGTGAGGATCTGGCCGCCTATGTTTTCCGCAAGGGCGACAAGACCGCTGTCCACAGACTCTGCCTTCAGAATCTTCAGCGTCATGTCGGCGATTTCTATCTGAAGATCCTGCAGACGTTGGAGCTCGTTCACCACGTCAAGGCCTCTCCTTCCCCTCGTCCTTCTTGCCGGGTCGGTGGAGTCCGCCACAGCCTGGAGCTCCAGCAGGACGAACCTGGGGATAATGACCAGCCCCTCAAGGAACCCTGTGCGCGCCACGTCAAGGATCCTGCCGTCGATTATCACACTGGTGTCGAGTATTTTTTTGCCGGCGCACCATGGATGATCGTCATCATGATAAGCGGGCCGCTCTTCACCGTGGTCCTCGCTCTTGGGTCCCCTGATCATGGAGATCCGCTCCCTGAGCCCCTGGATAGGCGTGAGGACACTGCGGAAGTCACTCTGTCTTTTCAGGAGGATCCTGGCGCCGAGATAGCCGAGCACAATGTTCAACACAACGGCCAGGTAGCTCCCGAACGGCAGGTCGGAAAAGGGCAGGGCAAGCAGGTTGGCAATGATAAGCCCCACGATCATGCCCACCGTCGCAGAGGTTATCTCAGACCAGCTCGTCGTTTTCAGGTGTGTTTCAAAAAAGGCCCCGGTCAGGGCCAGCATTTTCAGGAACAGTGGGGAAAGCATCAAGCCGATAAAAGCAAATAAAACCACGGAAATAATAGTAACGAAGATCTTGCACGGAAGCCACATGGGAAGCCAGGTCGTTTCCGGACAGAACCACGCCTCGGGAACCAGGGGAAGGATTAGCTCGGCCGCCTGTGCGCCTATCATGCCTCCAAGAAGGACCAGCAGACCGGAGAAGATCATTTGCACGATCTTCCCGAAACCCTCTGTCATATTCTCACCTCGCTTTGTAAAAAAAGGACCCTTCATTCTCATTTGTGAACACCCCGAATGAAACCGTTCGTCATTCCTTTCTCTTCATGGTCACCCGGGATTCCAGGGACGCAAGGAGCGTCGTCCTGTCGGCAAACTCTATGCTGCCGCCCACAGGAAGACCATAGGCGATGCGTGAGATGGACACGTTCCGCCCTTCCAGCTGTTCAGCTATCGTATGATAGGTGAGGTCACCCTCTATCCTCGGGTTTGTCGCTACAATCACCTCCTCCGTACCGTCCTCGTCAATGTGCCGGATCAGTTTCCGAAAGACCTCGTCGTCCAGGTCTTCTCCGTCCAGGGGCGAGACTCTGCCCCCGAGAACATGATAGACCCCTGAGAATACTCCTGCCTGCTCTATACTGATAAGATCTTCCACGGTCTCTACCACGCACATGGTTTTTCTCTCCCGAAGCAGGTCTTTGCAGATTGAACACGGGTCGTTTTCGGTTATGTTGCCGCACCTCGAGCACATCGTGATGCTGTCCTTAAGCCTTGCCAGGCATTCAGCAAGCTCGCCCGCAAAAGAGGACGGCTGCTGCAGGACAAAAAAAGCCATGCGCCTGGCTGTCTTCGCTCCCACACCGGGGAGCTTCCGGAACAAAAACGTCAGGCGCTCAAAAGAATCCGGAAGGGACACGGGGCGGAACCTCTAGAAAAGCCCCATGGATCCGAGTCCGCCGGTGACCTTTCCCATCCGCTCCGCGGCAAGTTCCCTGCCCCTGCGGGCTGCCTCGTTCACTGCAGCAAGTACAAGATCTTCGAGCATTTCCACGTCTTCGCTCTTCACCACTTCGGGGTCGATCTTCACACTCACCACGTCACCGTGGCCGTTCGCTTCGACGATCACCATGCCGCCTCCGGCGCTTCCCTCGACCCGTTCTCCCTCGAGCTCTTCCTGTACCCTGGCCATCTGGGCCTGCATTTTCTGGGCCTGCTTCATTATCTTGTCCATGTTCATCCAAACCAGCTCCTGTTCTCTAAAAAAAGTTTTCAGTGGTGATACTCCACGCCTTTCAGGATCGTACATGCCCGGTAGAGCTGCTCGAGAAGAAACACGTGGCACAGCTCGTGAGGCATTGTCATCCCTGAAAGGGAAAGGGAGTGATCCCCCCTCTTCTTCACTTCTCCAGAAAGGCCGTACGAACCGCCGATGACGAACACGATCCGCCCTTCCGTTCCGTTCACTGTTTCCGAAAACCATTCCGCGAAGGAGACGCTGTCCGTTTCCCTGCCCCGCTCGTCAAGGGTCACCACGAAATCCCTTTCGCGGAGCTTCTTCAGGATATCTCTCCCCTCGCGCTCCACTTTCCTGGCCGGGTCAGTGTCCTTCGCCCCGGAAACGTACTCAAGCCCCAACTTTACAAAAGGTCCGATCCTCCGGAAATATTTATCTGCCAGTGCAGAAAAATTCTTCTCCTTTGGTTTTCCGACACTAAGGATAATGATTTTCATAGGCTGTGTCCAGTATGTTTTCCCGATTCCCGGCGGAAATTCCGGTTTTCTTTTTTCCCGCCCGTTTCGCCACGTATTTCTCCTGGCGCTCCCGTTCGGAAAGAAGGTCCTCGATCCTCCTTCTCTCGCCGTTGAGGGAGGGAAGGAATACATGCTCCAGGGTGTTTATCCTGAGTGTGGTCTTCGCAAGCTCTCTCTCTATGGCTCCGACCTTCGCCTTCAGGTTGATGTACCTCCACATGCTCTTCTCGCTCTCTTCCATCGCCTTGAGGAGATCCTCAAGTGAGAGGGACGTGACCGCAGGATCAAACGGCAGCTTCCACGAAAGCCGCGAAAGCTGCCCTTCTTCAGGAAAAAAGCCTGCATACCGGCACCCCATTATCGATTTTTTTCTCACGTCTACGGAAAGGGGCGGATTCCCGGCGGAAAGGAATCGAAGGGCCCCTTCACCCTCGAACATCCTCACCACGGTGTAGAGAAAAGTGATTTTTTTCGTCCTCTCGCGGAACTCCTTCTCCGCTTCCCTGAAAAGACGCCGCTCCTCATCCATGGCGCGGACAAGGGCGTCCCTCTTTCTCTCGAGCAGCTTCTTCCCGTGAGTAACTGAGAGAATCCTTTTCCTGACTGCAAGAAGGTGTTCCCTTGTGGGCGGTCCAGAAAACGTGCCTGTCATGACCCTTCTTCAGACGACCGGTAGCCCGCGTTTTCCACGACATAAACCTCAGGCAGCTTGAAAAGCTCCTCACGCGGAAGAATCTTCAGGCACTCCCACGCCGCTTTTTCCGATTCGGCCAGCGACCGTCTTCCCTGTCCCTGGGCAAGGAATCGTTTCTCGAAAAGGGAGCCGAACTCCAAATAGGCCCTTTCCACCGGCGAGAGCCCGTCGTCT